>JACCDV010256038.1_pt1 | contig 43750 bp, 34 predicted proteins | sample 7446131 | NCBI WGS metagenome assembly JACCDV01 (sample SAMN15323448, study PRJNA562643) | freshwater metagenome | isolation source: river surface water | place: USA:Blue River Watershed | collected 2017-08-17
ACTACTATCAACCAGAAGCTTACGTACCTCAGCGCGATCTGTTCATCGAAAAAGACTCATCAATTAATGAGCATATTGAACAGATGCGTTTATCGGCCACAAAAAGTTTATTAGAGCGTCGAGATGTGGTGATTGTGGCAACCGTATCGGCCATTTATGGCATTGGTAATCCAGGCGATTACCACAGTATGGTGTTGACCTTGCGACCCGGTGATAAATTAAGTCAACGCGATATCGTGACTCGATTAATTTCCATGCAGTATGAGCGCAATGAGATGGATTTTCAGCGAGGCATTTTTCGGGTCCGCGGCGATACGATCGATATTTTCCCGGCCGAGCATAATGAACTGGCGATTCGGGTTGAGCTATTTGATGACCAAGTTGAATCACTTCATTTCTTTGATCCATTAACCGGAAAGATTAAGCAAAAATTACCGCGTTTTACGGTGTATCCAAGCTCGCATTATGTAACCCCAAGAGAAACAGTTTTAAGAGCGATTGAAACTATTAAAGCTGAGTTACGGGAGCGTTTGGATGAGTTTGTTAAAGGGAATAAGTTAGTGGAGGCGCAGCGTTTAGAGCAGCGTACTCGTTTTGACCTGGAGATGCTCTCAGAGCTCGGCTTTTGTAAAGGGATTGAAAACTATTCGCGACATTTATCGGGTGCAAAACCGGGTGAAGCGCCACCCACATTAGTTGATTACCTGCCAGATGATGCGCTCATGTTTTTAGATGAGAGCCATGTTTTGATTGGGCAATTGAATGGGATGTATAACGGGGACCGCTCTCGTAAACATACCTTGGTGGAGTACGGCTTTCGCTTACCATCGGCAATGGATAACCGCCCACTGAAATTTCCAGAGTTTGAGACGAAGATGCGCCAAGCAATTTTTGTCTCAGCAACTCCAGCCGATTATGAAAACCAAAAAACGGGCCAAGTGGTTGAGCAAGTCGTACGTCCTACAGGTCTGGTCGATCCTGAAATTGAGGTTCTACCCGCCAGCTCTCAGGTGGATGACTTACTGGGTCAAATTCATGAGCGTGTGAAAGCGGGTGAGCGCATATTGGTCACAGTGCTTACAAAGCGTATGGCCGAACAATTAACAGAATATTTGGCTGATAAGGGCGTAAAAGTACGCTATGTTCACTCGGATATTGATACGGTCGAGCGTGTCGAGATTATTCGTGATTTACGTTTAGGTGTTTTTGATGTGTTAGTTGGTATCAATTTATTGCGCGAGGGTCTTGATATCCCCGAGGTATCTCTCGTCGCAATCTTGGATGCGGATAAAGAGGGATTTTTACGAGCAGAGCGGAGTTTGATTCAGACCATTGGAAGGGCAGCGCGAAATGTTCATGGCAAAGCGATTTTGTATGCCGACAAGATAACGGACTCCATGAAAAGAGCGATGGGGGAAACTCAGCGTCGCAGAAATAAGCAAATTGCGTTTAACTTGCAGCATGGCATTAAGCCCAAAGGTGTTCAGAAGCGAATCAAAGACATTATTGATGGCGTTTACGATGTTCAGGAAAAGCGCGCGGAGTTGCAAGTTGCGCAGCGTAAGGCCCAGTATGAGATGATGAGTGAGCGTGAGTTAGCGAGCGAAATTAATCGTCTCGAGAAGCAAATGATGGCTGAGGCCAAAAATCTCGAGTTTGAGAAGGCGGCCGCAACTCGAGACCAGATTGCTAAAATCAAGGAGTTGGCATTTGGAGCGCTTGCTAAAGATTCTATATAAATCAAGCGCTTATCGTTTTTATCCCCACATTACCCCTATGGCTTATTCCTGATAAAAATACTCGGGAATATGTTATACTTGAGTGGAATTGTCAGGTATTACCCCTCTGGCAATGGCTGTCCATATCAACCCACAACCAAGGTGATTTATGAGACTTACTACTAAAGGTCGTTTTGCTGTAACCGCGATGATTGATTTAGCCTTGCGCGAAGCGCATGGTCCCGTAACCCTAGCTGGAATTAGCCAGCGCCAGAAGATTTCGCTTTCGTATCTAGAGCAACTCTTTGGAAAATTGCGTCGCTTTAACATTGTTGAGAGTACTCGCGGTCCAGGTGGCGGCTATACATTAGCCCGCAAAGCCGAGGAGGTCAGTGTGGCCGACATCATTGTGGCTGTGGATGAGCCCTTAGACGCTACCCAGTGCGGCGGCAAGGGAAATTGCCATAGCGAGGAAGACACCCATAGTCGCTGTATGACCCATGACTTATGGACCAATTTGAACGCCAAGATGGTTGAGTATCTAGACTCGGTCACCTTACGCGATTTGGTCAAACAGCAAGAAAGCCGCGGAGTGGTGATTGCTGATATGCGCGAGAAAAAAGTGCGCGTTGAGCCTGCGAAGTTGAAAAAGCCCGCAGTCGCTGCAGTTGCTAAAAAAGAAGAGGCTCCTAAGCGGCCCTTAATTAATTCAGTATTCAATTTAGCAAGACAAGGTTAAGTATGAACGCTCCCATGAAGGCAGCTTTACAACCCGTTTCCATATATAGCCCCAAGCATTTCCCGGTCTATATGGATTACTCGGCGACGACGCCGATTGATCAGCGCGTGGTTGACAAAATGCTGCCTTATTTGCGGGAGCAATTTGGTAATGCAGCCTCCCGTAGCCATGCATTTGGATGGGCGGCCGAGGAAGCGGTCGAGGAAGCGCGGGTTGAGGTTGCTAAATTAGTTCATGCCGATCCTCGTGAGATCGTATGGACCAGTGGCGCAACCGAGAGTATTAATTTAGCGCTGAAGGGCGCAGCCCATTTCTACAAAGAAAAAGGCAAGCACATTATTACGGTGAAGACTGAGCATAAAGCGACCCTTGATACTTGTCGTGAGCTTGAACGCGAGGGATATGATGTTACCTACCTCGATGTCTTGGAAAACGGTCTAATTGATTTTGCTCAGTTTGAGGCTGCCATTCGTCCAGACACCATCTTGGCATCGGTGATGTATGTCAATAACGAAATTGGAGTGATTCAAGACATTCCACGACTTGGCGAATTGTGCCGCTCGCGCGGAGTCATTTTTCATGTGGATGCTGCGCAAGCAACCGGCAAGGTTGAGATTGACTTAGAAAAGCTCAAAGTCGATCTGATGAGTTTCTCAGCACATAAGACCTATGGCCCCAAAGGGATTGGTGCTCTATATGTGCGACGCAAGCCCCGAGTGCGAATTGAAGCGCAGATTCATGGCGGCGGTCACGAGCGCGGAATGCGTTCGGGAACTTTACCTGTTCACCAAATTGTTGGCATGGGTGAGGCGTTCCGGATTGCTCGGATTGAGATGACTGAGGAAGCCGCGCGGATTCGCAAATTGCGTGATCGTTTGTTAGCTGGTTTAAAAGACATTGAAGAAGTTTATGTCAATGGTGATATGGATCACCGTGTTGCCCATAACCTCAATATCAGTTTTAACTATGTTGAAGGTGAATCGATGTTGATGGCACTAAAGGACATTGCGATCTCTTCTGGATCTGCTTGTACCTCAGCATCTTTAGAGCCTTCTTATGTATTGCGTGCATTGGGGCGTAACGATGAGCTTGCCCATAGTTCGATTCGTTTTACGATCGGTCGCTTTACCACCGAAGAAGAAGTAGATTTCACGATTGCGTTGGTCAAAGACAAGATTGCAAAATTGCGGGAACTTTCTCCCTTATGGGAAATGTACAAAGACGGCATTGATCTCAATACGATTCAATGGGCAGCGCATTAATGATGTTTGTTGTTCTAAACGAGGTAATTTGAAATGGCATATAGCGATAAAGTAATTGATCATTATGAAAACCCCCGAAATGTTGGCTCCTTTGCCAAGGGTGATGAGCAGGTTGGCACCGGAATGGTTGGTGCGCCCGCATGTGGTGATGTGATGAAATTGCAAATTCGCGTGAATGATCATGGTGTCATTGAAGATGCGAAATTCAAGACTTATGGTTGCGGTTCTGCGATTGCATCCTCCTCATTGGTGACCGAATGGGTAAAAGGTAAAACTCTTGATCAAGCTTTGGAGATTAAGAATTCCCAAATTGCTCAAGAGTTGTCATTGCCACCCGTGAAAATTCATTGTTCGATCTTGGCTGAGGATGCCATTAAGGCAGCAGTAAAAGATTACAAAGACAAGCATCCTGTTAAATAAAAACTACTATGCCCATCACCCTCACTGAAAAGGCCGCTAACCACGTCAACCGTAGTTTGCAAAAACGCGGTAAAGGCTGTGGTTTGCGTTTGGGCGTACGCACCACTGGCTGCTCAGGCCTTGCCTATCAATTGGAATATGTTGATGAGGCCGCTCCTGAAGATCAAGTATTTGAATCCCATGGCATCAAGATTTTTGTTGATCCAAAGAGCCTGACCTATATCGACGGCACCGAGCTTGATTTTGTCCGCGAGGGCTTAAATGAAGGTTTTAAGTTTCAGAATCCCAATGTGAAAGATGAGTGTGGTTGTGGCGAATCTTTCCGCGTCTGACAACTACTTCACTTTTTTTGGCCTCACTCCCCGATTCGTATTTGATACGTCGGCATTGGATCAGGCCTATTTAGCGATTCAAAAGGAAGTTCACCCCGATCGTCACGCCTCGGGGTCTGATGCCGAGCAACGCTTAGCGATGCAAATGGCGACTTATGCCAATAGCGCTTACCGAACCCTGAAAGACCCCGTCGCGCGTGGCCTCTACCTCTGCCAGCTCCAGGGCGTTGAAGCTGATCTCGAGACTAATACTGCAATGCCAGCCCAATTTCTCATGAAGCAAATGGAGTGGCGCGAAGCTTTGGATGATCATGCCGATGATTTGGAGGCTCTGGAGCAACTTGCAACTGAGGTTGAAGCCTCTCGTAGCGATTCATTACAGCAGCTTACCAATGCATTTGAGCAGTCCTCTTATTCCAAAGCGGTCGATATCTTGCGTGGCTTACTCTTTATCAACAAATTTGCTACCGAGCTCGATGATGCAATCGCGCAACTGGTCTAAGACAAACAAATATGGCTCTACTACAAATTGCTGAACCTGGAATGGCATTGGCGCCCCATGAGCGCAAGGTGGCCATTGGAATCGATTTAGGAACGACGAACTCCTTGGTTGCGGTCGTTCGCGATGCCTTACCAAAAGTCTTAACGGATGCTGCTGGTCAGGCTCTATTTCCCTCGGTGGTTCGGTATTTGCCAAATGGCAGAACGCAGGGTGGATTTGAGGCTTTAGAACATGTGATCGAGGATCCAAAAAATACGATTGTCTCAGTTAAGCGTTTCATGGGACGCGGTTTAAATGATTTCACGGGCCCCGATTTCCCCTACACGTTCATCGATGAGCCAGGCATGGTTAAGTTACGAACTGTCGCGGGGGATAAAAGCCCTGTGGAGGTAAGCGCAGAGATCTTGGCACGATTACGACAGTTAGCCGAAGATTCCGTACAGGATGAAATCGTCGGGGCGGTCATCACAGTTCCCGCTTATTTTGATGATGCCCAACGTCAAGCTACGAAAGACGCTGCTAAGCTTGCCGGGCTCCACGTCCTGCGGCTATTAAACGAGCCCACAGCGGCTGCGATTGCGTATGGCCTAGATAATGCCTCGGAAGGTATTTATGCCGTCTATGATCTTGGCGGTGGAACCTTTGATATTTCGATTCTGCGAATGAGTAAGGGCGTGTTTGAAGTTTTATCCACCGGTGGAGATTCTGCCTTGGGTGGTGATGACTTCGATCGATCAGTATATGACTGGGTGATTGATGAGGCTAAGCTGATAAGCCTTGAGCCTAAGGATCAACGGGCGCTGTTGAGCGCAGCCAAGCGTGCCAAAGAAGAGTTAAGTAATGCGACCGAGACCCCTATTGAGCTCACGCTCACGAACGGACAGTCCATCTCCCTAATTCTTACTCGCGACAAGTTCGGAGCGCTTACAAAGCCATTGGTGGATAAGACTATGGTTTCGGTTCGTAAAGCACTGCGTGATGCTCAACTCCAAGTGGATGAAGTAAAGGGTGTCGTGATGGTTGGTGGCGCCACCCGTATGCCGCAAGTACAAGCAGCGGTTGGGGCATTTTTTAAGACTCAGCCCTTAAACAACCTTGATCCCGATCAGGTGGTTGCTCTTGGCGCAGCAATGCAGGCCGATCTTCTAGCGGGCAATCAAAGCAAGAACAATGAGTGGTTATTACTTGATGTTATCCCGCTATCCCTTGGTTTGGAAACCATGGGTGGACTCGTAGAAAAAATAATTCCGCGCAATACGCCAATTCCTGTTGCCAGGGCACAAGACTTCACGACCTTTAAAGATGGTCAGACCGGTTTATCGCTCCACATTGTGCAGGGGGAGCGCGAGGTCGTTGATGCTTGCCGGTCCCTAGGGCGATTTGAGCTCAAGGGTATTCCTCCGATGGTTGCTGGTGCTGCGCGTATTCGAGTGACATTCCAGGTCGACGCAGATGGACTTTTATCGGTGCATGCGATCGAGCAAAGCTCTGGGGTCCAGGCATCCATTGAAATCAAGCCATCCTATGGGCTAAGTGATTCTGAGATTGCCCGCATGCTACAAGATGGATTCCAGGCCGCAGGCGATGATATGCGCGCTCGTGCATTACGTGAAGAGCAGGTGGAAGCAAGGCGCTTATTAGAGGCAGTAACTGTAGCACTGCAGGAGGATGGTGATCTGCTAACCGATGTCGAGCGTGCCCTGATTCGTAAGGAAATGACTCAGTTACAGACACTTTTAGAAGTGGAAACAAACAGTGATGTGTTGCGTAAAGCGATTGAAAAAGCCGCCAAGACTACCGATCCGTTTGCTGAAAAGCGCATGAATGCCAGTATTCAGCGCGCACTGACTGGAAAAAATGTTGCTGAAATTTAACTCTTGAGATAAACGTAATGACCCAAATTGTTGTCTTGCCCCACTCTGAGTATTGCCCTGATGGCGCAGTGATTGAAGCTGAACCAGGGGCCAGTATTTGTGAGACCTTGCTTGCTAATGATATTGAAATTGAACATGCGTGCGATATGGTGTGCGCTTGCACCACCTGTCATGTCATTGTGCGCGAAGGATTTGCAAGTCTTAATGAGCCTGATGAAAATGAAGAGGATATGCTTGATCGCGCCTGGGGTCTCTCCCCGCAATCTCGCCTATCGTGCCAGGCCATTGTGGCCAAAACAGATTTAGTGATTGAAATCCCAAAATATTCGATCAATCACGCCAAAGAAAATCATTAGTCGTAAAGTCTATGTTGGGTCGGATTCGCCAAAAGCAAATTGATTCAATCGATGCGGTATCAGTAACCCCCAACCCTATGATTTGCCCTATTTGCGAGCGCGAGATTCCTCCCGCCCAAATGGATGCACATCATCTGATTCCACGCTCTAAGGGTGGCAGGGAAACACAGTATTTACATCGAATCTGTCATCGTCAGATCCACGCTTTATTTACCGAGACCGAATTAGCAAGACGTTTGAACTCGGCAGAAGCGATTCGCCAACATCCGCAGATGCAACGCTTCATTGAGTGGGTGAAAAATAAGCCAGATGGCTTTTATGAGCGAGTTGCTAAAAGCTCTCGCTTAAAAGAGTATTAGGTTTATTCGTCTTCCCGACGTAAATGAGGAAACAGGATCACATCACGAATATTGGGTACGTCGGTCAGTAACATCACTAATCGATCAATGCCAATCCCGCAGCCTCCGGTAGGGGGCATACCGTACTCAAGCGCCCGAATGAAGTCGTGGTCAAAATACATGGCCTCCTCGTCGCCGGCATCCTTTTGCGCCACTTGTTTTCGAAAACGCTCGGCTTGATCCTCGGCATCATTGAGTTCCGAGAAACCATTTGCAATTTCACGGCCTGTAATAAAAAGCTCAAAACGCTCGGTTACTCCTTTGCGAGTGTCAGACTCGCGCGCCAACGGACTCACTTCGATGGGGTAGTCAATAATGTACGTCGGATCCCAAAGATGCTCTTCAGCTACCAGTTCAAATAAGGCAAGCTGCAATGCTCCCAAACCAGCGTTTTTTAGTGGCGGAGCGTTCAGGTCTTCACCACCTTTTTTAAGCTCGCTGCGAATAAATTCAGGATCCTCTAGTTGAGTCGCGGTATAGGATTTTTTCGAAAGAGGACTGTACTTTAAGATCGCCTCGGTAATGGTCAGACGGTCAAAGGGTTTGGCAAGATCCAGTGGACGACCTTGGTGGGTTAGGGTTGCAGTCCCCTGTGCATCGATGGCAGCGCTACGAATGAGATTTTCAGTGAAATCCATGAGCCACTGATAGTCGGTATAGGCTGCATAAAACTCCATCATGGTGAACTCGGGGTTATGCCTAGGACTTACACCTTCATTACGGAAATTACGATTGATCTCAAAAACCCGTTCAAAACCACCTACGATCAGGCGCTTTAGATATAACTCTGGAGCGATACGCAAAAACATTTGCATATCAAGTGCATTATGGTGGGTAATAAATGGTTTAGCTGCAGCTCCACCCGGAATCGGATGAAGCATGGGCGTCTCGACTTCCATGAACTGTGCGTCAGTCATATGACGACGCAACGAAGTAATCACTTTGCTGCGCGCCAAGAACGTATTTCGGCTATCTGAATTCACAATCAAATCCACATAGCGTTGCCGATACTTCAATTCTTGATCGGCAAGACCATGGAATTTATCGGGCAGGGGGCGTAAAGACTTGCTTAAAAGTCTCAGTGTTGAACACTCAATCGATAACTCACCCTTGTTCGTTTTAAATAAATAGCCTTCGGCAGCAATGATGTCGCCTAAATCCCAATGCTTAAAGGCCGCATGAACATCACTGCCAGTGACATCATCACTGATGTAAAACTGAATTTGACCACTACGATCTTGAATAGTCGCGAAGCTGGCCTTACCCATCACTCGCTTTAGAACCATCCTACCAGCAACTTTCACATGAACACGTTTGCTGGCCAATTCTTCTTTATTAAATGAGTCGTAATGCTGATGAAGGTCGGCCGCCAAGTGAGTTGGTACAAAATCATTGGGGTATGCAATGCCTGCTTGGCGTAGCTTTGCTAACTTCTCACGTCGCTCAGCAATGATGTGATTTTCATCTTGCGCAGGAATTAGCGGATCTTGTTGGTCTAAGTTACTCATAATGGAATCTCACACGCCCTGTTTAAGGCTGGCCTCAATAAATGCGTCGAGATCACCATCCAAGACTTTCTGGGTATTCGAGATCTCAACATTGGTTCGTAAATCTTTAATGCGACTTTGATCAAGCACGTAAGAGCGGATTTGATGCCCCCAGCCGACATCGGTTTTGCTAGCCTCTAACTTATCTTGTTCGGCACGTCGTTTACGCATCTCATGTTCATATAGGCGTGATTTGAGCATACTCATTGCCTCAGCTCGGTTGCGATGCTGGCTACGATCGTTTTGACACTGCACCACAATGCCGGTTGGAATATGAGTAAGACGAACCGCAGAGTCAGTCTTGTTAATGTGTTGACCGCCAGCGCCAGAGGCGCGATAGGTATCAGTACGAATATCGGCAGGATTGACCTCGATTTCGATCGAGTCATCAATCTCAGGGTAGACATAAATGCTGGCAAATGAGGTATGGCGACCACCCGAGGAGTCGAATGGTGATTTACGGACTAAGCGGTGTACACCCGTTTCGGAGCGGAGGTGACCATACGCATATTCACCATCCACCTTGATTGTGGCACTTTTGATGCCAGCGACGTCACCGTCAGATTCTTCCAAAATCTCGGTTTTATAGCCCTTGCGCTCGCAGTATTTGAGGTACTGGCGATACAGCATACTGGCCCAATCGCATGCTTCGGTACCCCCGGCCCCTGCCTGAATATCGATAAAGCAGTTGCAGGGATCCATTTCATTATGAAACATCCGCCTAAATTCGAGATCGGCAATAATTTTTTCATAAGTACCTGCATCCGCTTCAAGAGATAGCAGGGTATCTAAATCATTCTCGGCGCGAGCAAGATCCATTAGCTCCATGCTGCTAATAATGTTTTGCTGCAAATCAGTTAGGGTACTCACTACGCCTTCAAGTAACTTTTTTTCTTTCCCAAAGGCCTGTGCTTGTTTTGGATCATCCCAAATTTTGGGATCCTCCAAAATACGATTGACTTCAATTAGGCGATTTGATTTAGCATCAAAGTCAAAGATACCCCCGAAGGGCGTGCTCGCGAGCGAGGAGATCTTTGAAGGCGTTGGTAATTTGATTGAGTTGTTCGGCTTCCATTACTGAATTATACGGGTAAGCGCCTAATGGAGTGAGTCGTCGATGGCCTCAATGATCAATTGGATACGGGCCTCTTCGCGAAAACGATCACTCACTAGACGAAATGCCAAAAATGCGAGCTGCGGTAGTGTTTGGGTGCGATTAAACCAAACTGCTGATACGACGGGGGTATCACTTTCGTCCTGCATAATTGGGCGTAGTGAAAGACGTAAATGTTTATCTTTCATTAACGACTGCTGTAGTACCTGAAATTCGCCATAAAAGAGTGGTTGCGGAAAACCTTGTCCCCAGATCTCTTGCACCAAGCGGTCAGCAATTTCAACAGTAAATTGATCTGGGCTCAAGGAACCATCATGGATACAGCGCCTTTGTAAAATTTCATCATCGAGCAGGCTTGCGCTGATCTCTCGAAAGCAATTCTCAAAGTCATCAAAGTCGGATTGGCGAATCGTTAGGCCCGCAGCCATGGCATGGCCGCCAAACTTCAAAATAAGCCCAGGATATTTTTTTGATACTAAGTCAAGCGCATCACGCAGATGAAAGCCCTGAATCGATCGACCAGAGCCACGCAGCAATCGAGCGCCAGAGTTATCATCGGCAGGTGCAAAAACAATCGTTGGGCGATTAAAGCGTTCCTTTAGTCGCGAGGCGACAATGCCCACCACGCCTTGATGCCAATCAGGGTGCCATAAGCAAAGTGCGGGTTGTTCATTCACGGATAAATTAGCAAGGCTCGCAAGCGCGGATTCTTGCATACCGGATTCGATCACGCGCCGCTCTCGATTAATGCGATCAAGCTCTTGTGCCAGGGATCTTGCGCGAACCTCATCGTCACATAGGAGCAATTGAATTCCTAAGCTCATATCGGCTAAGCGACCAGCAGCATTTAGGCGAGGCCCAATGGCAAATCCCAGATCAAAGGGGCTGGCAGCTCTGGGATCTCGTCCAGCCACCTCAAATAAGGCTAGCAATCCTGCTGGCGCAAGACCCTGACGTATTTTTCTGAGACCTTGTGAGACCAGGATGCGGTTATTGCGATCGAGTTGGGCAACGTCTGCCACCGTGCCAAGCGCCACTAAGCTAAAGAGCTGCTCGAGTTTTGGCTGGGTCTCGACAGTAAATACGCCTCGCTCTCGTAACAGGGCTCGTAAGGCAATCAAAATGTAGAACATCACACCAACGCCCGCTAGTGCTTTGCTAGAAAATAGACATCCTGGCTGATTGGGGTTGACTATTGTTAGAGCATTTGGAAGTTCCTCGCCGGGTAGATGATGATCAGTGACCAGAACATCGATGCCGTGTGTCTTGGCATAGTCAATTCCTTGATGGCTAGCAATTCCGTTATCAACCGTAATTAGGAGCGATGGTCTTGGATTGAGTTCAAGCGCCATATCAACCACCTCGGGGGTTAGCCCATATCCCATGGTAAAGCGATTGGGAACCAAGTAACCCAATTGCTGGTCAGGTGCCCCTAGCATGCGTAATCCTCGCAGGCCAACAGCGCAGGCGGTTGCGCCATCACAGTCGTAATCAGCGACGATCACCATCGATCGTTTAGAGCTTATTGCATCTGCTAATAATCTCGCGGCTGTCTCGCATTCCTTCAGTGATGAGGGTGGTAGTAAATGCTTTGCCTCAAGACTTAAGTCGGAGTAGTCCTGAATGCCTCGAGCAGCATATAAGCGTGCAAAAAGTGGATCAAGACCACGTTCTTCTAAATTTTCAACAACTTCATTTGGGTAAGTGCGTTGGCTAAAAATACTCATACCTGTAATTCTTTCCAGGTCGGCGGCTGATTTTTATGCCAAAACTTCCATGCAGGACCTCGATAGTCTTTGGCTCGAAACGTGCGCTTGCGAATGCCTTGCTGAAAATCAATTAGCGTGATTTCTAGGTCAAGTTCGAACATCGCTTGCACCAGTCTTGGCCATTGTTTGTCAATATCCTTTAACCACACAAAGATATCGCTTGCTTGTTGTTCCCACTGAACAGTTTGGGAGTTCAGAAGAGGGATGCCACGTTGTGCAGCAATCGATGTCATCCAGGGATGATCACTAATAATTTGCGTAGCATTAGTTAATTCAGGCGAATAAGTAATATCGGTTGCTTTACCAATCCCATATACCCAAACTGAATTAATTCGGGGCAATCCTTGCGCCTCCCGTGCCTCATTAATGGGGTGAATATGCCAGCGCATTTGGATTTCGTTCTGAACCCTGCGCCAACGCTTGGCTAAACCTGACACGACGGTATCTTTTGGGAGCCACCAATCGATATTACGGCCTGTAGCTTGTGCCAGGCTATGGGTGTAGAGTGATTGATAATCACTTGCTGCATAAACCCAGGCATAGCTATTATTTGAAATTGGGATTATTCCTTCTTCGCCGAAGATGGTGTTTGCCTCCTCCATCAAGATCATGATTTCATCGCTAGATACAGTCAATTCCGATAACGGAAGTAGGACGAGATGATCGCGAGTCGCGTGTAAATGAACCGGTTCAATACATAGCTGAACTTGATTATTCGGATTTGTATGCAGGGCACTACCAAGTGCAAAGGAGTCGCCAATCAGATAGCGCTCATGCGGCAAAGCTTTGGGCGCACGCTCAACATCGTGATTAATCTGATCTTCGCCAGGCAGGAGAATGCTAATGTGATGACTCATGACCCTAATTTTAGGTGGCAATTACTCAATTTGCTTAGTAGGCGGTGCCAATTGCTTAAACTGTGAAGATGTGGAAGATTCCGATTGAGCTAGAGATAGGTTTTAAGTACACGCGCTCACGACGCAGGAAAGCGGTTGGTCAGCGTGATGGGTTTCTATCCTTTATTTCTGGGATCTCCATGGCTGGGATCGCTTTAGGGGTAGCGGCTCTAATCGTAGTGCTCTCTGTCATGAATGGGTTTCAGAAAGAGGTGCGAGACCGTATGCTTTCGGTTCTCTCCCATATTGAGATTACCTCCCCAAGTGGTTTGGTCGATTGGGAGCCAATCGCCGAGACACTTGCAAAACAAGCTCATGTTCTCGGGGTTGCCCCAATGGTAAGTTCCCAGGGTCTTTTATCTCGAGCTGAATCAATGCGCGGGGTTACGTTGCGAGGCGTGGATCCAGCCTTAGAGGGTCGAGTATCTGATCTACCCAAGCAATTGATTGTGGGTTCAATGAGCGATCTCAAGCCCGGGCAATTTGGGGTTGTATTAGGAACCCAACTGGCAGGTACGCTTGGTGTAAGGGTGGGTGATCGCGTAAACATATTAGTTCCGGAAGGTGATTTGAGTCCCGCCGGCATGATGCCGCGGATGCGCGCTCTCCAGGTAGTTGGCATGGTGGATAGTGGTCACTATGAATACGATAGTACTTTAGCAGTGATGCACTGGAAGGATGCTGCTGCCTTGTTGCGAATGACCGATCCGACCGGTTTGCGGGTAAAAGTTGATGACATGCAAAAAGCTCCTGAAATTGCGGTGCGTCTAGCTCAGGTCGTACCGCAAGCGCTCTGGGTTAGCGATTGGTCACGCTCTAATCGCAATTGGTTTGCTGCAGTCCAAACTGAGAAAAAAATGATGTTCATTATTTTGACCTTGATTATTGCGGTAGCAGCATTCAACTTAGTTTCCACTCTAGTAATGACTGTGACCGATAAGCAGGCCGATATTGCGATTCTTCGAACCATGGGAGCGAGCGCGGGACTCGTACAGCGTATATTTTTAGTGCAAGGTTTGGCGATTGGCTTGTTGGGCTCGCTCCTAGGCGTTGCATTTGGATTACTTATTGCTCTTAACATCGATGTGATCGTGCCATTTATTGAGACTCTTTTCCGAGTACAGTTCTTGCCAAGAGATATTTATTTCATTAGCCAGCTGCCATCGGATGTGCGTCTCGATGATGTACTAAAGGTAGGAATCATGGCTTTTGTTCTATCGATTCTTGCGACTATTTACCCAAGCCGTAGAGCAGCGCAGGTCAAACCAGCCGAGGCATTGCGCTATGAGTAAGCCAGTTCTGAAAGCGTCCAAACTTGCTAAAACCTATGGGGTGGGCGTTAATGCCGTTGAAGTATTGAAAGCAGTTGATTTGGAGTTAAGTCCGGCCGAGAAGGTTGCGATTGTGGGATCCTCCGGCTCGGGTAAGAGTACTTTGCTTCACCTTTTGGGGGGATTGGATACGGCAAGCGCTGGTGAGGTAGAGCTAGCAGGTCAATTACTCAATCGGATGAGCCCGAAGGAGCTTGATCAAATCCGTAATGAACGCCTGGGCTTTGTATATCAGTTTCATCATCTGCTTGACGAATTAACAGCGCTTGAGAATGTCGCCTTGCCTTTACGTATTAGAGGCCTGAGTCAGGAAGAGGCAGAAGCCCCAGCCCATATCCTATTGGATGCGGTTGGCTTAGGAAAACGTCTGCATCACACCCCAGCAGAGTTATCGGGTGGGGAGCGTCAACGCGTTGCAGTGGCGCGCGCCTTAGTTGGAAAACCCGATTGTGTGTTGGCCGACGAGCCAACTGGTAACTTGGATACGGAGACTGCTGATCGGGTATTTGATTTAATGCTCGATATTGCCAAAGAGCAGGGCACCGCATTTTTAATTGTGACCCACGATCCGATTCGTGCTAAACGCTGTGATCGTATTTTGCGCTTAACCCGCGGTGTACTCGAGCCATTTGGGGAATAGTAAGTGATGTGGCTTGATACCCATTGCCACCTCGATGCCCCAGAATTTTTGAGTGATATCGAGAGCATCGTAGAGCGTGCAAAATGTGCTGGCGTAGCCGGTATCTTATTGCCTGCAGTACGAGCCCAAGATTTTGAGGCCGTTCAAGAGCTTACCCATCGGTTTAAGGGCGACATTCCATATTTAGTCTATACCTTAGGGATTCATCCCCTGTTTACCGATCGTGCTAGCGAAAGTGATCTAAAAACGTTAGAGACTGCAGTAGCCAATGCTAAAAATGACCCTCACTTTGTCGGTATTGGTGAAATTGGCCTCGATTATTTTGTTGCTGAGTTAGATCCGCATCGACAGGCTCTATTCTTTCATGCGCAACTAGACTTAGCCCAACACTATCAACTGCCGGTGATCTTGCATGTTCGTCGCTCTCAGGACATGATTTTGAAGGCGCTTCGCCAACGAAATTTAAGTGGCGGCATTGCCCATGCATTTAATGGTAGTTTTCAGCAGGCCTACCAATTTATTGATCTTGGATTCAAACTGGGTTTTGGAGGCGCGGCAACTTATGAGCGTGCTTTACAAATTCGTAGGCTTATTCAAGAGTTGCCACTAGAAGCTATCGTGACCGAGACCGATTCGCCAGATATTCCACCAGCATGGTTACGCTCTGAACAAGGGCGTCGCAATGAGCCGGCATTTTTACCTCGTATTGCGCAGGTGTTGGCAGAAATCCGTAGCGTGCAGCCAAACACCCTTTCACAAGCAGTTATCCGTAACGTCAGTCAGGCCCTACCGCGCTGGGGCCAGCTTCTGAACCAATAACGTGCTCCGCATCGCAATTACGGCATGGATTGCCGGAGGGTCGGCTTTTTTCTTTTTACCCAAATTACCGAATCACGGCCTCGAGATCAGCATTATTTCCGGAATTATTTTGCTGAGCGTTAGCTATTACTTGCGAGATCGTAATCGCACCTTCGCATGCGTAGCGCTTGTGCTAGCCTTGGGATTATTGGGGTGGGGATATCACTTTCATTATGCAAAGGAGAGACTTTCATCGCCCTTACCAGTTTCTCTTGAAGATCAAGAATTAACGATCCGGGGATATGTCGATCAACTACCTACTGGTGATCATCAACATCAGCGCTTTGCCTTTGAGGTAGTTGACTGGAATGATGATCAATCTGAGACCTTGCCAAGAAAAATCTACTTGAGTTGGAGTGGGGCGTGGCAAAAAAATCGTTTGATTCCGGAGCTTGTCCCCGGTGAGGAGTGGCAATTTGTTGTCAAACTCAAAAGACCACATACCTTAATGAATGACCATGGCTTTGATTTTGAACGATGGATGTTTCATCAAGGCTTTGGAGCAAATGGTTCAGTTAGGTCGGGTAAGCGAATTCAAGAGTCTCGATGGATTTCATTAAAAACAGCCATCGAGTATCAACGCTGGCGACTTCGCAATAAGATCAAAGCCGCTCTAGATCCCTCTGCGCCCTATGCTGGGGTATTAATTGCCTTGGTAATTGGCGATCAAAATGCAATTGCGCAATCGGATTGGCGGGTATTTAATGCCACTGGAGTCGGACACTTAATCTCGATATCGGGTTTGCATGTCACGATGCTCTCTGGATTGGGCGCCTTATTAGGGGCATGGATATGGCGTCGTCGTGAATGGCCGCTCATCATTCCTGTTCAAAAAGTTGCAGCTGCCACTGGGTTGTTGACTGCGTTTTTATACGCCTGGTTAGCTGGATTTCAAATACCAGCCCAACGAACGCTCTACATGGTTGGGATTGTGGCTTTTGCACTCTGGACCTCCAGAATTCCACGCGCCTTTGATATTTGGTGGATCGCACTATTACTGGTTCTGGTAATTGACCCCATGGCCCCTTACACCCCGGGATTTTGGTTGTCGTTTGGAGCGGTAGCCATCATCTTGTATGGGATGGGTTCCTCATCAAGCCTCATTGGTATTCCGAATGGAGCCGAGTGGGAGCGTAGCCGACTCGAACGGCTCAAACAAGCCTTTTTTGAATCCTGCCGCTTGCAATGGATTGTGACCATTGCACTCATTCCTTGTACTTTATATTGGTTTTATCAAGTATCTATCGTATCGCCACTAGCGAATGCACTGGCAATCCCAGTGATTAGTTTTGTTGTGACCCCCTTGGCGATTGCTGGCGCGATTCTTCCTGAGTGGTTTGCACCCATCCTTCTCCAGCTCGCTCATGGGGCAATGGAATGGACGGCGAAATACCTGAACTGGCTTGCAAAATTTGACTGGGCAGTGCATTGGTCTCATCAACCAACGCTCTGGGTAATGGCGCTGTCATCTCTTGGAATCTATTGGCATATTCGTCCCGGTCCGATGACAAGCCATCGAATGAGTTGCATTGTGGGACTTGCCCTTTGCATCCCTTTATTTTGGCAAGTGACCGATACCATTAATCATGGTCAATTTAAGGCATATGTATTTGATATTGGGCAGGGCACCGCAGTCCTTGTTGAGACCAAATCACATCGGCTCTTATATGATGCTGGCCCACTTTCTGGAAAAAATGACAATGCTGGAGAACGGGTATTACTACCGTACTTTCGTGGAGAGGGAATTGATCGATTAGACCAATTGGTTATAAGCCATAAAGACTCAGATCACATTGGGGGTGCAAACACTCTGATTAAGAACTTAAATATTCAATCATTCTTGGGAACGATGCCGGAGCATCATCCGTTAATGAATGACATCCAACAATCAGCCATACCAGCATTGCCCTGTCAGTATGGTCAAGAATGGCAATGGGATGGCATAGATTTTAAAGTCTGGCATCCATCTGAGGAGGTAGACTTTAAAGCAGAGTCCCATCGCGGAAAGCCCAATGAAAATAGTTGCGTGCTAGAGATCCGCAATGCCAGCACAAGCTTCTGGTTAACAGGCGATATTGAAAAACGTGGAGAGCATGAACATGCTCGGCGCCTAGAGGAAATGGGTTATCAAAGGCCCAATAAAGTGGTGGTCATGGCCCCGCATCATGGTAGCAAAACATCATCATCTCAAGTGTGGCTAGATGCCATTCAACCGACCGTGGCATTTTCTCAGCACGGATATCGAAATCGATATGGTCATCCACATCGTGTTGTGAAAGAACGATATCGGGATAATCAAATCCCGTTTCTAGAAACAATCACTACTGGTGCTCAACATTGGCATGCTATGACAGACGAGCTGATAGTTGATTTCGTGAGACAAAAGCGAAAGCGATTGTGGCATCACGACTAGTCAATCACAGTGAATCCTTAAAGAGAAAGATATTTTGAGTCGGAAAGGCTTAAGAGAATGGTTGCGGGGATAGGATTTGAACCTATGACCTTCGGGTTATGAGCCCGACGAGCTGCCAGACTGCTCCACCCCGCGCCTGAGCCTCAAATTCTACCATTTTTTGCTTTAGCTTGTCGAGCTTCTCCCTGTTTTAAGTGGTTTAAAGGGCGTATCATAGCCACAAGATCATTTTTACCCAATTGTTGAATGACGATTAGTAAGCCTGAGTACTCCAATTCATCCCTATTAGAGCCAGTCGAAATCTCGAGTAGTGGTGAGCATCAGAAGAAGAGTTTGCCAATCATGATGCTTGCGGCCTTGGGAATCGTCTTTGGAGATATTGGTACAAGCCCGCTGTATGCTCTCAAAGAATGCTTTAGTCCAGATCATGGCATTGCATTCTCGAACGAAGCACTATTTGGAGTGATCTCCATGATGATCTGGGCGCTTCTGATTGTGGTGACCTTCAAATATGTCTTTGTCGTTATGCGTGCCGATAACAAAGGCGAGGGTGGTGTCTTATCCTTAATGGCACTTGCCCTGCGCTCTATGAAAAGTGATTCAAAGCAGTATTTCATGGTGATGGTTCTTGGGATGCTGGGTGCCTGTATGTTATTGGGTGAGTCTGTGATTACCCCAGCGATTTCAGTGCTTTCTGCTGTTGAGGGTATCGCGGTAGCAACCCCTGCCTTAGTTGATGCGGTCATTCCAATTTCACTGATTATTTTGGTGTGTCTATTTTTAATTCAAAAATATGGCACCTCAGCTGTTGGTCAATTGTTTGGGCCCATTACTTTGACATGGTTTCTTGTTTTGGCCATTTTAGGGGCGATGAACATAACCCATTCACCCGGGATAGTTTGGGCATTCAATCCCATGTATGCCATACATTTTGTAATCGATCATCCTCTCACCGCATTTATTGTGATGGGGGCGGTTGTTCTTGTGGTTACAGGGGTAGAGGCTCTGTATCTCGATATGGGACATTTTGGTAAGAGTCCGGTGCGATTAACATGGTTGTTTATTGTGTTGCCTTGCTTGTTACTAAATTATCTTGGGCAGGGTGCACTCTTGTTGGCAAACCCAACTGCAATATCAAACCCGTTTTATCTTATGGTTCCAGAGTGGGCTTTATGGCCTGTTATTGGCTTAGCTACTGCCGCAACCGTGATTGCCTCTCAGGCAGTGATTTCTGGAGCTTTTTCTCTTATAAATCAAGCCATTCTTCTGGGCTTTGTGCCGCGTATGAATATCTTGCATACCTCAGTCTCTGAGCGGGGTCAGATTTACATACCAGCTGTCAACTGGGCCCTATTGATCATGGTCATCGTGACCGTTTTGGAGTTTAGGGAGTCTGTGAGCTTAGCAGCCGCATACGGACTTTCGGTTACTTCAACAATGCTTGTAACAACTATTTTATTGAGTATTGTGATGCGTCGTGAGTGGCATATTAATCCGATCATCATTTTGTGCATGATCGTAGTTTTTTTGGCAATTGATATTGGTTTCTGGACTGCTACCCTAATCAAGATCAAAGATGGCGGATGGTATCCATTAGCACTGGGTATGGTCATGTTTACTTGTTCAATCACATGGTATCGGGGCCGTAAACTCTTGCGGGATAAACTGATTGCCGAATCAATTCCACTTGAGGGATTCATTAAGAACCTGTTGGCTCATCCGCCGCATCGAGTCGAGGGTACCGCTATATTTCTGACCCCGCATATTGATTTTGTACCGGCGGCAATGCTGCATAACTTAAAGCACAACCATGTCATGCATGAACGTGTCTTTTTCTTAAAGCTGAGTACCTGGGACGTGCCTTTTGTCCGAGATGAAGATCGCTTATCTCTGAAAGACCTTGGTGGAAATGTTTATGTTGTTCGCAGTGTGCATGGCTTTAAAGAAACCCCTGATATCAATAAAGTACTTGAATTAATTACCAAGCAGTATGGGTTGCCATTTGATCTAATGGATACCACCTTCTTCCTCGCGCGAGATGCCATTACGCCATCTAAATCTCCAGGAATGGCCGTTTGGCGCGAGCGTCTCTTTGCTTGGATGATGCAAAATGCTGCTAAGCCATCGGATTTTTATAACATTCCGGCTAATCGCTTAGTCGAGTTGGGTGCCAAGGTCGAGATTTAATGAAGTACGCCGATCGATTTTTAACTGTTGCTATTCTTTTTGGATTGACGATTGTTCCAGTCAATGCATCAACAAGTGACGAACTTGAGCTTGAAAAGTTGAATCAAATCGAGGCTCAACTAACGTTGCAGCGTGAATGGGTTGAATATCGTTGGAAGAAAACGAGTGCGGAGTGTTATGAGAAGTTTTTCGTAAACTCCTGTCTTGGCGATGCAAGAGCTAAGTATCGGAAAGAAATCGATCCGATTCGGGCACAAGAAGTATTGCTCAATGAAAACCAACGCATTATTAAAGAGCGTATCAAGACTGAACGCGATGCTCGCAGGGCTGCTGAGCGAGCTGATCCGAAACGTGCTCAAGAACGCGCTGAGAATGAAAAAGCATTTTTACAAAAACAAAAGGATGCGGCAGCCCGTGCTGCAGACTTAGAGGAGCGTCGTAAAGATGCTCCACGACGTGCACAAGAAAATAAATCTGGTGTGAAATTAGACTGATATGGCAAAGACCAAAACCCTCTATGTTTGCCAAGCGTGTGGAGGCAGTTCTCCTAAATGGCAGGGCCAATGTCCTGCATGCGATGCATGGAACACGCTTGAAGAGTCTTTGGCTGAGACCGCCAACCATCGTTTTCAGGGATTGGCCAAGTCAATCCCGCGACAAAAATTAGTGAGCATTGAAGCGCAGGATTCGCCTCGTTTGCCCACAGGAATTACGGAGCTCGATCGCGTGCTTGGTGGGGGATTGGTAGCCGGTGGAGTAGTTTTGCTCGGCGGTGATCCTGGGATTGGGAAATCCACCTTGCTATTGCAAGCCCTCGCTGAGCTCAGTATGCAAGGGATTGATGTTTTATATAGCTCCGGAGAGGAGTCTGCTGCTCAAATTGCCTTGCGTGCTCAACGTATTTCTTTGAATGCACCTCAGCTTGAAATCTTGGCAGAGATTCAGTTAGAAAAGTTATTGCTATCGGTTGAAGCTGCGCAGCCGCAGGTATTAGTGGTTGATTCTATCCAAACTTTATATTCCGAGGCATTCACATCCGCACCTGGATCAGTCGCTCAGGTGCGTGAGTGCGCCGCCCAGTTAACACGTCTCGCAAAGTCAAGTGGCATCTGTGTTTTATTGGTTGGTCACGTGACCAAGGATGGTCATCTAGCTGGTCCACGCGTACTTGAACATATTGTCGATACGGTTTTGTATTTCGAGGGCGATACCCATTCGTCATTTCGCTTAGTGCGCTCGATTAAAAACCGCTTTGGGGCGGTCAATGAGCTCGGCGTCTTTGCGATGACCGAGAAAGGTCTCAAGGGTGTCAACAATCCGTCCGCTCTTTTTCTATCGCAACATCCGCAAACGGTGCCTGGCTCCTGTGTATTGGTAACGCAGGAGGGGAGTCGGCCACTGTTGGTTGAGATTCAGGCGCTTGTTGATACGGCGCATATTCCTAATCCTAGACGCCTAGCGGTTGGCTTAGAACAGGCGCGTTTGGCCATGCTGTTAGCGGTCTTGCACCGTCATGCTGGAATCGCTTGCTTTGATCAGGATGTGTTCCTAAATGCAGTGGGTGGTGTCAAAATTACCGAACCAGCTGCCGATCTTGCGGTTTTGCTTGCGATCACATCATCAATTCGTAATCGTGCTCTACCAAAACATTTGGTGGTATTTGGTGAGGTTGGCTTGGCTGGAGAAATTCGCCCATGTCCGCGCGGTCAGGAGAGACTCAAGGAGGCCGCTAAATTGGGATTCAAGATTGCAATTATTCCAAAAGCTAATTTGCCAAAATCAAAAATTACTGATTTACAAATGATTGCAGTTGAGCGGATCGATGAGGCCATCGCTGCTATTAACGACCTGTATTAGAAAATGCTAGCGGCGTAAATCCTCTGCCTCAATCAAGCAGACCTGCCGATCACCCGCCGATACCTCCATCCAAATCGGGGAAAGATGCCCAAAGGCTTTCTGGAAATGTTCATACTCATTACCGATCTCAAGTACTAATGCGCCGCGTTCATGAAGGTATTCGCCAGCGGAGCGAATGATCTCACGAATCAGATCCATACCATCTGATCCACCAGCCAGTGCCTCACGTGGCTCAGCACGATATTCTGGAGGCAGGGCTTGCATCGACTGTTCATTTACATAGGGTGGATTACAAACAATTAAATCAAATCGTAAATCCTGTTGGGCAATTGGTTCCCATAGATCGCCATGCAGTAATTCAATGCGATCGCTTAAGTGATGGCGATCAAGATTGCGAGCGGCCAGAGCGAGAGCTGGCAAAGAGAGATCGCTAGCCACAACCTGCAAGTCGGGGTAATAAAGGGCCATGAGAACCGCCAGTGAACCATTACCGGTGCATAAATCAAGCACCTTGCCATCTGCGGGTAACCAAGACTCAAGCGCTTCATGAGCGATTAGCTCAGCGATGAATGAACGCGGAATGATGCTTTGCGGAGTGCAATCAAAGGGTACCCCCATTAACCATGCTTCTCCCAAAAGGTAGGCGAGAGGTTGACGTGACCCAATCCGTTTTTGAGCCACCTCGAAAGCCTTTTGGCTAAGCTCTCCAGAAATCATGGAGTCTAGATGCTCAAGAGTTTCTGAAGGCGATCGCTCTAATTGTTTGCTGACAATCCACAATGCCTCGGCCTCTGCATTACTCGCACCATGTCCGTAATAAAGATCAGCCGATTCCAGAAGACTTTGAATGCGTTGACAACACGCATCAATTGTCATGTTGGGCAAATTGGTTGTTATGGGAATGGGGTCCATGGGCAATAGCTTACCCAGCAAATCTTTAGGCAATTAGTTTTTCAAGTGCGCGACGATAGATATTCTTCAGTGGCTCAATGGAGTCGAGCGCCACGCGTTCATCAATCTTGTGACTGGTTGCGTTCACAGGTCCAAACTCAATCAGCTGGGAGCAAATCTTTGCAATGAATCGACCATCGCTGGTGCCACCGGTAGTTGAGAGCTCCGTATGAACTTGGGTTTCAGCCAAAATGGCTTCGCGCATCGCACCCGCTAATTCGCCATCGCCGGTTAAGAACGGTTCGCCACCTAAGGTCCAATCAATGCTGAACTGAAGCTTGGCGTCTCGCAAGATCGATTCAACCCCGGCTTTTAACTGCTCTGGGGTGCTTTCGGTGGAGAAGCGGAAATTAAAGTCAATCACCAACTCGCCCGGAATGATATTGTTTGCACCGGTACCGGCATGAATGTTTGAGATCTGAAAACTAGTCGGCTGAAAGTATTGGTTGCCGCGATCCCACTCTTTGGCAACCAGTGCCGCAAGGGCCGGGGCAACTTCATGAATGGGATTACGACCTAAATGAGGGTAGGCAATATGCGCCTGAACCCCTTTGACTTTTAATTTCCCCGAAAGCGATCCGCGTCGCCCATTTTTGATCATGTCGCCTAAGCGCTCTACGGAGGTGGGCTCACCAATGATGCAGTAATCCAGTTTTTGACCCCGTTTTTTAAGGAGGTCGCATACGACTACAGTCCCATCATGGGCAGGCCCTTCCTCATCGCTGGTAATTAAGAAGGCAATTGATCCAGAGTGATTCGGGTGCGTCTTTACAAATTCTTCGGTTGCCACTACAAAACCGGCAAGGGAAGTTTTCATATCCGCAGCGCCACGACCGTACAGAAATTGATCACGCTCAGTAGGGGCAAACGGGTCATTAGTCCACTGCTCGAGTGGTCCGGTTGGAACAACATCCGTATGTCCAGCAAAGGCTAATACTTTGCCTTGGGAGTTTTTACCTCGTTTGATTGCCCAAAGATTGGTCACTTGAAAGTGTTCTGGACCGCTGACGATGGTTTCGACCTCAAAGCCAATTGCTGCTAAGCGCTTTGCAATCAGCTCTTGGCATCCGCCATCCGCAGGAGTCACCGAGCGACATGCAATTAGCTCTTTGGTCAGCGTAAGGGCCGTATTCATCAATTAGTCACGCAAGAGTTCATTAATAGCCGTCTTCGCTCTGGTTTGAGCGTCAACTTTTTTCACAATCACTGCTGCGTACAAGCTGTATTTACCATTACTGGCTGGAATCGATCCTGGAACCACGACGGATCCTGCCGGAACACGACCATAATGAACCTCACCAGTTTCGCGGTCATAAATCTTGGTACTCTGGCCAATATAGACGCCCATTGAGAGAACGCTGTTTTCTTCAATCACCACTCCTTCAACCACCTCGGAGCGAGCGCCAATAAAACAGTTGTCTTCGATGATGACAGGACCCGCTTGAATGGGCTCTAGGACACCACCAATACCTACGCCGCCAGAGAGGTGAACGTTTTTACCGATTTGCGCACAGGATCCAACCGTGGCCCAGGTATCGACCATCGTACCTTCGTCCACATAGGCGCCAATATTGACATAGGAGGGCATGAGCACAACATTTTTGCCAATGAATGAGCCGCGACGAGCAAAAGCGGGTGGCACCACCCGAAACCCACCTTTGGCAAAGTCTTCGGATGAGTAATTTACAAATTTGCTGGGTACCTTGTCGTAAAACTGGGTAAAGCCACCGGCTGACATTGGCTGGTTGTCTTCAAGGCGAAACGAAAGCAATACCGCTTTTTTGACCCACTGATTGACATCCCATTGACCCACGCCTCGTTTTTCGGCAACCCGAATTGAGCCATTGTTGAGACCGTCTAAAACAGTGCTAACTGCTTGTTTAATGTCGACCGGCGCTGAGCTCGGAGATAAATTCCCACGGTTTTCCCAGGCTTGTTCAATAGTGTTTTGGAGGGCTTGCGTCATAAGGTGTAGATAACTATAGGATTGATAAGGATTTTTAGAAAAAACTGAAATATAAATACTTAATAGTCATTATATTGGGGCTTGTACGGAAGGGTTAAATGGTCCTGGGATTGTTATCATCTTGGATTAGAACGTTTAGACCATTAATCCCCTAATTTGCCTTACTAAGAAGAACATCCGTGCAACTGAAATCAATCAAATTATCTGGCTTCAAATCTTTTGTTGACCCAACCCATTTTGAGTTACCTGGCCAGTTAATTGGTGTGGTTGGTCCGAATGGTTGTGGTAAGTCGAACATTATTGATGCGGTTCGCTGGGTTCTAGGAGAGTCACGGGCGAGCGAGTTGCGCGGTGAGTCGATGCAAGACGTCATATTTAATGGCTCTGGCTTACGTAAACCATCTGGTCGGGCCAGCGTAGAACTCATTTTTGATAATGCCGATGGTCGTGCACAAGGTCAATGGTCTAGTTTTGCTGAGCTCTCAGTTAAGCGTGTTTTAACCCGCGACGGTAACTCAAGTTACTACATCAACAATCAGGTGGTACGCCGTAAAGACGTACAAGATATTTTTCTTGGAACCGGCCTTGGACCGCGTGCATACGCGATTATTGGCCAAGGCACTATTTCTCGTATTTTGGAGTCCAAGCCCGAGGAGTTACGCGTTTTTCTAGAGGAGGCTGCTGGCGTCTCGAAATATAAGGAGCGCCGCAAAGAAACCGCTGCCCGCTTAGAAGACACTCAGGAGAATCTCGTTCGCGTTCAGGACATTTTGCGGGAGCTAGAACAGCAGTTAGCACGTTTGGAAGCACAGGCTGAGGTGGCTAGTCGTCATAACGAACTGCTGACTCAGATGAAATCGCAGCAGCAATTACTGTGGTTTGTAAAGCAAACCGAGTCAGGTAAGGAGCAAGAGAAACACGCCAACTCCATTCGTGAAACCCAGGTCAAATTAGAAGAAGAAACTGCAAAGCTGCGTCACGCAGAGTCCGAGCTAGAAACGATGCGCACGCAGCAGTATGCACTGCAGGACGTGGTATCCAAAGCACAGGGCGATTTATACGAAACCAATGCGGAAATCAGTCAAGTTGAAGCCGAGATTAAATACGTTCATGAATCCCGCCAACGCCTTCAAGAGCAAGTCGCTGATTTGCAGGCCCAGCTTGATCGCTGGACTACGCAAGAGAAGGAGGCCGCTCAAGCGCAGCGCCAGGCTGAGCAAGAGTTCCGGGCTGCGAGTGAGAACGAGACAAAATTGCAAGCAGAGTTTGGGGCTCTGCAATCGCAAGCACCTTCTTATGATGAACGTTTGCAGTCGGCAACCCAAGCACTCGATGGCGCGCGTGCTGCATTAGCAAGCCTTGAGCAGCGACTTGTTAGTCTGCAAGAACGGATTCATGCTGGTGAAGCCCAGTTTGAAGACGCCACCTCACGGTCGACTCGTTTACAGGATGAGTTAGCGACGATGCGTAAACCAGATGACCAAGCATTGCAAATGGCTACAGATCGTCACATCATGGCTTTGCGCAAAGCGGAAGAGGCAAAAGCTAAGGCTCTTCAAAACCAAGAGTATGTACCTGTCACTGACGCCAAGCGTCAGGCTGCGTTGGATCAGATTCAAAAAGCCAATCAGGATGTGCAGCAAAGCGAGGCCAAACTCAGCGCACTGGCTGCTTTACAAGCAAGTGTTCAAGCACAAGGCAAGATTGGCCCTTGGTTAGAAAGTAAAGGCTTAAAAGAGAGTAAACGCTTATGGCAGGAGCTTAAAGTTGAAAAGGGTTGGGAGCCCGCTCTGGAGTCAGTATTACGCGAGCGCCTAGCGGCATTAACCGGTAAAAGTCTGAATGAGACTCTAAGCCTTGCTAAAGAGGCGCCACCAAGTCGCTTAGCCATTCTTTTGACCGATGATTTGGAGTCTGGGGAGATTAAGGCTCCATCGGGATTTGTGCCATTTATCTCACGTGTGCAGGCATCTGGTGTCATCGCCAATGTTTTGCAAGAGTGGTTGAGCAATATTTATATCGCTGATACCTTAGAGGATGCGTTACGGCGACGTATACAACTCACCCGTGGCGCTGCTTTGGTCACCGCACAAGGACATTTGGTGACGCGCGCTGGTGTCCAGCTGTATGCACCTGATTCTGAGCAGGCGGGAATGTTGGCTCGTGCACAAGAGATGGCAAGCCTTGAGAAGCAACTTAAGGCGCAACAGTTAATTCAGAGCGAGTTGCAAAGCGAGCTCGAGCAAGCTAATGCGAACTATCAGGCTGCACTTGCTGCTGCCGATCAATCCCGAGTTGCCGCAGAGCAAGCCGTTCAAGAGGCGCATGCCTTTGAAGTTGAAAAAATGCAATTAGTGCAAGCTAAAGAGCAGTACAGTACTCGGGCTGCACAAATCGATTCTGAGTTATCGGAAATTAATCAACAGTTAAATAGTATTTCTGTGACGAAGACTCAAACTGAAGAGCAGCTCCGGGATACGAACGCACAAAAATCAGACCTGGAATCTCAGCTCTCAACTGCTCAGAATGACCTGGAGCAAGCTAGTGCTGCTCGCGAGGAATTGCGCCTTGCTTTGCGTCAAGCCGAAATGACTGCTCAAGAAGCCACATTTAATACTCGCTCCTTACAGCAACGCATCAATGATCTACAGCGTGATCAAAGTACTGCTAGAACCCAAATTATGGAGCTTCAGGACCGCTTTGATGCTAATCAAAACGAGCTAAAGACCTTGAGTGATGAGGCAGCACAAAACAAACTACAAAGCTTGTTGGTCACCCGTTCTGAGCGCGAGGCTTCGTTAGCAAAGGCTAGAACCGAGCAAGAGGCGATGCAGCACCAGTTACGTCAGGCGGATGAAGCGCGTTTAATGCTTGAGCAAACCCTACAGCCGATGCGCGACCGAGTGGTTGATCTGCAGTTGCGAGAGCAAGCAGCTCGCTTGAGTTATGAGCAGTTCACAACTTTATTGAATGACGATGAGGCGGATTACCAAGCACTTGCTGAGCGCTATAGCCCAGATCTGCGTGCGAGCAGTCTGCAAGGAGAGGTCACTCGCCTTAATAATGAGATTCAATCATTGGGACCCGTCAATATGGCTGCTCTTGATGAGCTATCGAGTAGCCGTGAGCGCAAGTCATTCTTAGATGCGCAATCAGCCGATTTAAATGAGGCGATCCAGACATTGACAGATGCGATTGCAAAGATTGATGCTGAGACACGTGATCTATTGCAAGGCACATTTGATCAGGTGAACACCCATTTTGGGCGATTGTTCCCTGAGCTCTTTGGTGGTGGTAATGCGCAGCTCGTTATGACAGGCGAAGAGATCTTAGATGCAGGTGTCCAAGTGATGGCGCAGCCGCCCGGTAAGAAAAATAGCACAATTCATTTACTCTCCGGTGGGGAGAAGGCTCTGACAGCTATCGCCTTAGTCTTCTCCTTATTCTTACTAAATCCAGCACCGTTCTGTTTGCTCGATGAGGTGGATGCACCCCTTGATGATGCGAATACAATGCGCTATTCTGAGATGGTCGCACGGATGTCGGATAAAACTCAGTTCGTCTTTATTTCACACAACAAGATCACCATGGAAATTGCCAGCCAATTAATTGGCGTTACGATGCAGGAACAAGGCGTATCGCGGATTGTTGCTGTTGATATTGCGTCGGCTGTTTCGATGGTGGAGGCGGCTTAATGCCGCTTGATCAGTTTGCATCTCAGTTGGGTTTATCAGAGCTTCAACTAGCGCTTGGAGCGGTTGGGGTTCTGTTCCTAACTTGGGTGGTGATCTATAACATTCGCAATGCTCGAGCAAAATCTAAAGTAACTGAAGAACGTGTTGAGCCAGATTCCAATGTCTCTAATGACGTTCCAATTGAGGCTTCCCCCGTTTTTGTCGATACAGTAAACCAAGGCCCAGCACCTCAAACGATTGATCCCCGGATCGATTGCGTGATCACTCTGCGTTTTAACCAAGCCATTTCTGGGTTGGAGATTTTGGAGGCTCTTAAATCGTGGAGCGATCTGCCAATTGCGTGGATGGCCGATGGGCTTCATGCAACCGGTGCAAATGAGGGTATTTGGGAGCCCCTAGAGGCAGATCATTCGTACTTAGAAATTCAGCTCGCGGTTCAACTCGCCAGTCGGCGTGGTCCCATTGGGGTTCTTGAGTTATCGGACTTTTGTTCCCGTGTTCAGGTATTGGCGGAGTCCTTGGATGCCCAAATTGATATGCCAGCTGTAAATACTATGCTAGAGAGTGCAAAAGAACTGGATGCCCTTGCTGCGCAAAGCGATATTTTGTTGGGAATGAACATTGTGTTTGATCAGCAAACATGGTCTTGGCCCCATATTGAGTCAGCCCTTACCCAAAGAGGCTACCGCATGAGCCCTCAGGGATATGCCTTTGAATATGCAGTAGATGGTAAGCCAGTATTTCGGACAGGGACATTTGATCGGCAAGCGCCAATTGGACAAATTACTTTCTTACTGGAAGTGCCTGTGGTTGCACAACATTTGCGACCCTTTGAGCTGATGCTCAATGAGGCTGCGGATGTGGCACAGACCTTGCAAGGACGCTTGGTTGATGACAACGGAGTTCACTTGACTGAGAACTCGGTGTATGTGATTCGCCAACAACTTGATTCTCTTTATGCTCAGCTTGACAAAGCAGGCATCCCTGCAGGGTCCGGCACTGCACTCCGTTTATTCTCTTAGGACAAGATCTTGAGTCAAGGTAGATCCTCGGCCGCGGATCGTTATCATTATTTACAGCAAGAACTTGCTCGTCTTGAGCATGCGTATTATGTTTTAGACCAGCCCTTGGTCCCCGATGCTGAGTATGACCGTTTGTATTGCGAGTTATTGGAACTTGAGGCCCAACACCCTGACTGGGTAACCCCTGACTCCTTATCACAGCGGGTAGGAGGCGCTCCCCTTAAAGAATTTATGGAGATCAAGCACTCGGTCCCCATGCTTTCTTTAAACAATGCCTTTGAGGAGTCTGAACTCATTGGGTTTGATCGACGTTGTCGTGAGGGTCTAGGTTTAGATCGCGTGGAGTACGCATGTGAACTGAAGTTTGATGGCTTGGCAATCTCATTGCGCTACGAGAACGGTGTCTTGGTCCAGGCAGCAACCCGCGGCGATGGGGCAAGTGGCGAGGATGTAACGAGTAATATCCGAACGATTCGGGCAATTCCATTGCGTTTGTTGGGACCCAATCTTCCAAAAGTGATCGAAGTTCGTGGCGAAGTATTTATGCATCGAACTGATTTTGAGAAGATGAACAAAATGGCTGCAGCCAATGGTGAGAAGGAATTTGCCAATCCTAGAAACGCGGCTGCAGGAAGTTTGCGTCAGCTAGATTCAAAGATCACTGCAAAACGTCCTTTAAGCTTTTTTGCCTATGGCCTGGGTACTTTAGAGCCAAGTCAATGGCTACCCTCAACCCATAGTGAGTTGCTAAATCAATATGAATCACTTGGTTTACCTGTATGCAGAGAGCGCAGGGTAGTGGATTCGCTCGAGGGCTTGATGACGTTCTACACTGAGATTGCTGCTAAGCGTCAACAGTTACCGTATGAGATTGATGGTGTGGTTTATAAGGTGAACTCCTTTGCTGAACAAGCGCAACTAGGTTATGTATCACGCGCGCCACGCTTTGCCATTGCGCATAAATATCCTGCGCAAGAAGAAATTACCACGGTCCTAGGAATTGATGTGCAAGTGGGTAGAACTGGAGCGATTACACCTGTGGCTCGCTTAGCACCTGTTTTAGTAGGCGGTGTTACTGTAACCAACGCCACCTTACATAATGAAGATGAGGTACGACGCAAAGATGTTCGCATTGGTGACACGGTGGTCGTTCGTCGGGCGGGTGATGTAATCCCTGAAGTGGTATCGGTCGTTTTGGATCGTAGGCCAGTCAATGCACAAGTATTTATCATGCCAACCCGCTGCCCAGTATGTGAGTCCAATATTGAGCGCTTATCGGATGAAGCAGTTGCCCGCTGTAGCGGCGGCCTATTTTGTGCAGCACAGCGTAAGCAGGCACTATTGCATTTTGCACAACGCCGCGCGATGGATATTGAAGGCTTGGGTGACAAAATTGTGGATCAATTGGTTGATCTCAATTTGGTCCGAACACCAGCAGATCTCTATCGCTTGGGATTTACCGCTTTAGTCAACATGGAGCGCATGGGAGAGAAGTCCGCTGACAACCTTCTGCAATCCATTGCTCAATCCAAGAAAACCACCTTAGCGCGATTTATTTTTGGATTGGGGATTCGTCATGTTGGCGAAAGTACTGCCAAAGATCTTGCGAAGCACTTTGGAGGCATCCACGCCTTAATGGATGCACAAATGAATGAATTATTAATGGTCAATGATGTTGGACCGGTGGTTGCTGATTCAATTGTTAGTTTTATGTCAGAACCGCATAACCGCGAGGTCATTGAGCAACTACTCGCATCTGGTATCGAATTTCAGAAAGAAGAACGAATCGCAGCCGTTGATTTAAGTGGTAAGACCTTTGTTCTGACCGGAACACTCCCAACACTCTCTCGAGATCAAGCAAAAGAACTACTCGAGGCAGCCGGAGCTAAAGTGGCAGGCTCAGTCTCTCAAAAAACCTCATTCGTAGTTGCTGGCTCCGAAGCGGGAAGTAAGCTTGATAAGGCGAATGAGCTTGGTATACCGATCTTGGATGAGCTTGGCTTACTGAAACTTCTAGGCCGCTAACACTTCCAACAACTCAGTCTCGAGCTGAATTTGCAGCTTTGGATTCTTACTAAGATTGCTACCATCAAGCAACATGATGTCTTCAACGCGCTCACCCAAGGTATTAATACGTGCGGTATGAAGTGAGATTTGGTGCTTAACAAGCGCTTTAGCGACTGCGTATAGAAGACCCGAGCGATCTGCTGCCGAGAGGGTGAGAGCAAAGTATTGATTGCGTTCATCTGGCTGCAAATTAACCCTAGCTTGGATTGGAAAGCTTTTCGATTGTCGAGATAAACGACCCATATTGGGTTCTGGTAGAGGGGCCGATTTTTTGATGGACTCCGCAAGTTCATACTCAACTAACTGAATCAAGTCGCGATAGCTACCACCTTCATCAACTAAATGACTGCCAGATATTTGGAAGGTATCTAAGGCATAGCCATGCTTTGTTGTATGAATCCGCGCATCCCAAATGGAAAAATGATGGCGCTCAAAATAGGCGCAGATGCGGGCGAATAAATCCAATTGATCTTTGACATAAACCACGACTTGTAAACCATCGCCCGCTTGTGAGAGACGGGCACGGACAATTGGTTCATTCGTATGGACGTTTGCATAGAGGTGTCGTGTAAGCCACGCAATATCATTAGCCTCGTGGCGCAAGAAAAATGCCACATCTAATTTCTGCCATAAGGCTTGAGGTGCATCGTCATCAATTCCTGCTAGACGCAGTTGGGTTAACGCTTCCTCCTTATGCTGAATTAACTCCGACGATGGATCGGGTTTGGCGCCCCCTAGGACCCGAAGAGTTGCTCGATAGAGGTCCTCTAGTAACTTACCTTTCCAAGCGTTCCAGACCTTAGGGCTAGTACCCCGAATATCCGCAACGGTCAGCAAGTAGAGTGCAGTTAAATGCCGTTCATCGCGCATGCGTTTTGCAAAGGCAGTAATGACCGTAGGATCCGTAATATCCTGCTTTTGAGCAATTTGACTCATTGTCAGATGTTCGGCAACTAACCAAACTAATAGCTCGGTTTCATCGTTGGCTAAGCCGTGGTCTTTGGCAAAGGTACGGGCATCGCGTTTTCCGAGTTCGGAGTGATCGCCCCCGCGCCCCTTAGCAATGTCATGGAATAGGGCAGCCAAGACAATAATCCAGTTTTTATCAAAGCTTGCAATCAGGTTGCTACAGAATGGGAACTCATGGGTATGCTCAAGAATCATGAAGCGTCGGACGTTGCGCAAGACCATCAAGATGTGTTGATCAACGGTGTACACATGAAATAAATCGTGCTGCATTTGACCGACGATACGACGGAAGGATGGCAAGTAACGCCCCAGAACACTGGTCTGATTCATCAGGCGAAAGGCGGTGGTCACACCATCCGGTAATTTGAGTAATTCCATAAACACAGCACGATTTCGTGGGTCTTTGCGCCACGAGGCATTCATAAGCTGCCGTGCGTTATAGAGGGCCCGAAAGACGCTTGCTGACAAACCATTGATGGCTGGGTTTTGGGCAAACACTAAAAATGTCCGCAATATTTGTTCGGGATGTTTTTGGTAAAGCTGGGGATCAACAATATCTAATAAACCTTGGCGCTCGATAAACATTGTGTTATCGGGGCCTGGGATGGGATAGGTCGTACGTGATTCATTGGGAAATAAGATTGCTTCGATGTTTTGAAGCAGAATCATATTGAGCTGGCTCACGGCCTTGGCCGCCCAGTAATAACGTCGCATCAGCTCTTCGCTGGCCAGCCTGCCTGATTCTTGATCAATCCCGATCTGCTTAGCCAGACCGGCTTGAAGATCAAATACCAGAACGTCTTGACGACGTTTTGCAAGCAAATGCAAATTAGCTCGAATGTTTTGCAATAACTTCTGATTGCGATTGAGTTCTTTGAGCTCGCGCTCTGTGATTAACCCTTTTTTGAATAAATCAGTAAAGCTATTGCCAAGGGATGCAGCTTTACTGACCCATAGAATGATTTGTAGATCACGCAATCCCCCTGGACTCTCTTTGCAATTTGGCTCGAGTGCATAGGGTGTTTCTTGAAACTTATAGTGACGCTGCTGCTGCTCCAATAACTTCGCCTGGAAGAATGCCTTGGGATCCATCGCTTCATCAAGACTGCGCTTGAATAACTTAAATAAGCCGCGATGACCACCCAGTAAGCGCGCCTCTAAAACCGAGGTACGCACGGTAATATCTTGTTGGGCTTCTGATAAACACTCGGACAGCGTGCGAACCGCAGAGCCGATTTCTAGACCCGAGTCCCAACACAGCGCAATGAAGGATTCCAGGTTGGACTGCAGTTGCGGATCCTCACTGCGTGCATCATCAAGCAAAATTAAGATATCAATATCGGAGTGAGGAAATAATTCAGAGCGACCATAGCCACCAACGGCTAGCAAGGCAGCATCTGTACTAAGATTGCAGCGATTCCATAAATCCAGCAGCTGTTGATCGGTTGCTTGGGTTAAACGCTGCATTAACTTGCCAACATTCTGGTGAACTAAAAAATCAGAACACGCTAAGCTCCGTGCATCTTTGAGTGGATGGGATTCCGAACTCATGAGCGCGTTCTAAAGATGAGAAGAATCTAAGCAGCGACTACGCTGGGTCGGTAGTTTAGGCTGCCAACGCAAGCAGGAGCCTTTGGTGTATCTGCAGACCAAGTTAAGACCTCAACGCCATGGTGAGTGACTAAAACAGTGTGTTCCCACTGGGCTGAAAGACTACGATCTTTTGTTTTCACGGTCCACTGATCGGGCATGGTTCGGATCTCGCGTCGACCAGCATTAATCATTGGTTCAATCGTGAAGGTCATGCCTTCTTCTAATACTTCCCCGGTACCTGGTTTTCCATAATGAAGAATCTGAGGATCTTGATGGAATACTTTACCGATACCGTGGCCACAGTATTCGCGTACCACCGAGTAGCCAGCCTGCTCGGCATGCGACTGAATCGCAAAGCCAATATCGCCTAAACGCGCTCCAGGTTTTACCTGGGCGATGCCAAGCCACATGCATTCAAACGTGATTTGGTTCAATCGGGCAGCCAAGATCGAGATGTCGCCGACTGCAAACATCCGGCTGGTGTCGCCATAGTAGCCAGCTTGGGTAATGACCGTGATATCGAGATTAACCACGTCGCCATTTTTAAGTACTTTGTCACCTGGAATGCCATGGCAAATAACATCATTGACCGACGTGCAGATTGATGCCGGAAAAGGGGGGTAGCCTGGAGGTTGATAATTTAATGGGGCGGGAATAGTCTTTTGCACATCACGCATGTAGGCGTGACAAAGACGATCCAATTCCCCAGTACTCACGCCGGGTTTGACAAAGGGGCCAATGTAATCGAGAACCTCGCTTGCAAGGCGGCCAGCCTCTCGCATCCCATTTAGATCTTTTTCATCAGTAAATACGCTGTGCATAGCGCATATTATGGCCGAATCTGGTCGATTTCGAGTAACTGCTAAATCACTAGTGGATTGATATTTAAGGTATAATTCACAGATCGGTCTCATGGTGAGACTGAAATCCCAGATCAAGCCATCCAGGGTGGCGCTTTTGAGCGCAGTCAGGACTTGATCTTAGAACCAACCCTTAGGAGATTGTAATGTCAGTGACAATGCGTGAAATGCTGGAAGCTGGGTGCCATTTTGGCCACCAAACGCGCTTCTGGTCCCCCAAGATGGCCCCTTACATTTTTGGTCATCGCAACAAAATTCATATCATTAATTTAGAGAAGACCTTGCCCATGTTTCAGGATGCCCTGAAATTTGTGCGTCAGGTAGCTGCCAACCGCGGCACAATTCTCTTTGTTGGTACTAAGCGCCAGTCTCGCGAAATTATTGCCCAAGAGGCAACTCGTGCAGGTATGCCTTATGTTGATAGCCGTTGGCTTGGAGGCACCCTGACCAATTTCAAAACGGTAAAGGGTTCGATAAAGCGCTTAAAAGATATGGCCGCTGCAAAAGAGGCGGGCGATTGGGAGAAGCTCTCGAAAAAAGATGCCCTCACCAATGAGCGTGAGTTTGATAAGTTACAAAAATCACTTGGTGGTATTCAAGACCTCAACGGTGTACCGGATGCTATTTTTGTTGTGGATGTGGGCTATCACAAAATTGCAATTACCGAAGCCAACAAATTGGGTATTCCTGTGATTGCCGTAGTGGATACCAATCACTCACCAGAGGGCGTTGATTACATTATTCCGGGTAACGATGACTCGAGTAAAGCAGTCATTCTTTATGTTCGCGGTATTGCAGATGCCATCCTAGAAGGTAAAGCAAATGCGGTACAGCAAGTCCTCGAGTCTGTTAAAGAGGGCGAAGAAGAGTTTGTTGAAGAAGGGAAGGAAGACTGATGCCCGCGATTACCGCAGCAATGGTTGGCGAACTCCGCGCCAAAACCGACGCTCCCATGATGGAGTGCAAAAAAGCATTAACGGAAGCCGATGGTGATTTAGCTAAAGCCGAAGAGATCCTGCGTGTAAAGTTGGGAAGCAAGGCCAGTAAAGCTGCATCACGGATTGCGGCAGAGGGTGTAATTGTTTCCCATATTGATGGAACAACCGGAGCTTTATTGGAAGTGAACTGCGAGACTGATTTTGTATCCAAAAACGATGACTTCTTGGCATTTAGTAATGGCTGCGCCAAGCTGGTTGCCGAGAAAAATCCCGCAGATGTCGCCGCTTTGGCCGCTTTAGAACTCAATGGTAAGCCTGTCGAGGCTGTGCGCACCGAACTGATCGGAAAGATCGGTGAGAACATGAACCCCCGCCGCTTCAAACGTTTTGCTGGTGGTGGCCAACTGGTTTCTTATCTTCATGGCAACCGAATCGGTGTGATGGTGGAGTATGAGGGTGATGCAACAGCAGCGAAAGATGTTGCCATGCACATTGCCGCAATGAAGCCTGTTTCTCTATCGACTGCTGACGTTCCCGCAGAAAATATTGCAACCGAGCGTAAGATTGCTGAGCAAAAGGCTTTGGAGTCTGGCAAGCCAGCTGATATCGCTGCCAAAATGGTTGAGGGTTCGGTTCAAAAGTATTTAAAGGAAGTCTCTTTATTGAACCAAGCTTTTGTAAAGAACGACAAGCAAACCGTTGAGCAAATGCTAAAAGCAGCCAATACGACGATTAAATCCTTCACCCTTTACGTTGTTGGCGAAGGAATTGAAAAGCGTCAAGATGACTTTGCTGCAGAAGTAGCTGCTCAGGTTGCTGCTGCAAAGGCAACTGCCTAAGGTATATGCCGGGATATCAACGCGTTCTACTAAAGTTATCGGGCGAGGCCCTAATGGGTGATGATGCCTATGGAATCAATCCGAAAACGATTGATTCTATGGTCACCGAAATCGCTGAGGTGGTTCAATTGGGCGTTGAAATCGCCATCGTGATTGGTGGCGGCAATATCTTTCGTGGTGTAGCCGGTGGCGCAGCCGGGATGGATCGGGCCACCGCTGATTACATGGGGATGTTAGCCACCATGATGAACTCATTGGCCTTACAAGATGCGCTAAGACAAAAAGGTGTTGAGGCAAGAGTGCAGTCTGCTTTGCGAATGGATCAAGTGGTCGAGCCTTATATTCGGCCGCGAGCCATTCGAGCCATGAAAGAGGGCAAGGTTGTGATCTTTGCTGCTGGTACCGGTAACCCATTCTTTACAACTGATACTGCTGCCGCATTGCGTGCCGCGGAAATGGGTGTCGAGGTGATGCTCAAAGCAACTAAGGTGGATGGTATCTACAGCAGCGATCCTAATAAAGATCCAAGTGCAACGTTGTATTCCACTATTACTTTTGATGAGTGCCTCATTAAAAATCTTCAGGTGATGGATGCAACTGCATTTGCTTTATGCCGCGATCGAAAATTACCTATCCGCGTGTTTTCGATCTTAAAACCAGGTGCATTATTAAGTGTTGTGCGGGGCGAGCCAGAAGGTACCCTAGTTCACGTTTAAAAGGAGAGTGGCATGTCGGCTGGACAAATAAAGACCAATGCAGATCAAAAAATGCAAAAGTCAATTGAGGCATTTAAAGCTAATCTCGCAAAAATCAGAACGGGTCGTGCCAACCCTGGTATTTTGGAGCACCTAATGGTGGATTATTACGGCAATCCCACGCCAATCTCGCAAGTGGCTAATCTAGGGCTAGCCGATGCGCGCACCATTAATGTGACCCCATGGGAAAAAAATATGGTCGCGGTGGTTGAGAAAGCGATTCGCGAATCGGACCTCGGTCTAAATCCAGCAACTCAGGGTACGGTGATTCGTGTGCCAATGCCCCCCTTAACCGAGGAGCGTCGCAAAGAGCTGACCAAGGTTGTCAAAGCAGAGGGCGAAGAGACTAAAGTAGCAATTCGGAATTTGCGACGTGATGCCAATGAGCATTTAAAACGTTTAACCAAAGATAAAGAGATCTCGGAAGATGATGAGCGTCGTGCTCAGGATGAGATCCAGAAACTGACCGATAAATTTGTGGCAGATGTGGATAAATTGGTCGTTGAGAAGGAAAAGGAAATCATGACGGTTTAACCGTCATGATTTGGTCACATGACCCAAGCAGCTACCAGCTCTACGCTTGCAGTTCCTGCCGTTGGTAGTGTTCCCAGGCATGTAGCCATCATCATGGATGGCAATGGTCGTTGGGCAACTAAAAGATTTATGCCGCGCGTAGCTGGGCATTCAGAAGGGCTTGAGGCGGTGCGTAAGGTGGTTGAGGAGTGCGTCAAGCAAAACGTTGAATACCTGACCTTATTTGCCTTCAGTTCAGAGAACTGGCGTAGACCCCCTGAGGAAGTGGGATTTTTAACAAAACTCTTTCTGAAATCCCTTCGTAAAGAGGTTGCTCGCCTTGCTGAAAATAATATTCGTCTGAAGATGATTGGTGACCTTAGTCGCTTTGGAAGTGCGATTACCGAAATGGTCGAGTTCTCGGAAGAAAAAACGAAAGATTGCAATCGCTTAACCCTGACGATTGCCGCTAATTACGGTGGGCGCTGGGATATCTTGCAAGCGATGCAAAAAGCACTAGCGCAAAACCTACATCTTGATCCAGATGGCATTTCTGAGGAGTGGTTGGCCCCCCATCTTTCGATGGCCTATGCACCCGAGCCTGATTTATTTATTCGTACGGGTGGTGAGCAGCGGGTTAGTAATTTCCTCTTGTGGCAATTGGCATATACCGAACTGTATTTCACAGATATTCTTTGGCCAGACTTTGATGCCGCTGAGTTACAAAAAGCATTTCTTTGGTATGCCCAGCGGGAGCGTCGCTTTGGTCGCACCAGTGCCCAGCTGGCGGAAGGGTCCAACCCCATTTCCCTCTCCGATGCCGTCTAATTGGCATGCTTAAAACTCGGATCGTAACTGCCATCATCATGCTGGCCATTTTGTTGCCAGTATTGTTTTTGCTACCCCCAATCTATCTCTCTGGATTATTTTTATTAATCCTAGTGGCAGCGGCTTGGGAGTGGAGTCGCTTGATTGCCCCCCATGCATCGTATGCAGCCTATTTTTATGCACTGGTGTGCGCCATGGTTGTTCTTTTCCTATGGCTCTTTGCAATCCCTACGGTAGAAATCGCATTACTGAGTATCGCGCTTGCGTTTTGGATCATTGGTATGCCAATGATCTTGTCCCAAGGGATTCATCTTTCGCTGTCACGGTGGCGATTTATTTTTAGCGTTCTTGGTTTCATTATTTTGCCGAGTGCATGGCTATCTTTGGATTTGCTTCGTGAAATTGGCTTGGGGTGGTTATTAAGTGCTTTGATATTAGTTTGGCTTGCTGATATTGGCGCCTATTTTGTTGGCAAGTCCTTTGGTCGACGAAAGCTTGCAAGCCAAATTAGTCCAGGTAAGTCTGTGGAAGGGGCTCTCGGTGGCTTAGCCATATGTTTGGCGTACGCCATTGGCTGCGCACACTATTTACCGGTGAACGACACCCTATTTGGATCGTATCAATCGAAATGGGGCTGGGGCTGGATGCTTCTCATGACTGCAGTTTTGGTGGCTTACAGCATCATGGGAGATCTATTTGAGTCGCAACTCAAGCGGATCGCAAAAGTAAAGGACAGCAGCCATTTATTGCCAGGGCATGGTGGATTTTTAGATCGTGTCGATGCTTTACTGCCGGTCATGCCAATTGCTGCATTATTCTCGATAATAGTGAGAAGCTAAAAAAAGACTTTGCTTATGCACGACCCTATCGCCCGCAATCTCTGTATTTTAGGATCTACCGGATCAATCGGGATGAATACGCTTGATGTGGTTCGGGCTCATCGTGATCAATTTAGGGTAAGCGCGCTCACTGCTGGTCGGCAAATTGAACGTTTGGCAGAGCAGTGCTTGGAGTTCAGACCCAAGATCGCAGTGGTTCACTCGGCCGCTGATGCCAACACCCTAAAAGAATTACTCGAAGGTAAAGGCCTAACGATTGCTGTGCATCATGGTGAGGCGGGTCTCATTGCCGCAGTCTCAGAGAGCGACTGCGATACCGTGATGGCGGCTATTGTTGGTGCTGCGGGTCTTTTGCCCACCTTACGCGCGGCTGAGCTCGGTAAGCGGGTACTGCTTGCGAATAAAGAATCTCTAGTGATGTCCGGAGATATTTTTATGAATGCCGCAATCCGAGGTGGCGCAGAGTTATTGCCAATCGATAGTGAACACAATGCAATTTTTCAGTGCTTGCCGCCGCACTTTACCAGTCCAAAAAATACTTCGAGCATGAAAGAACGTTTGGGGGTTGAGGAAATTTGGTTAACGGCTTCTGGTGGACCCTTTCGAAATACCCCAATTGATCAGTTGGCTAATATCACGCCAGATCAGGCATGCGCTCATCCAAATTGGGTAATGGGCCGCAAAATTTCAGTTGATTCTGCAACCATGATGAACAAGGGCCTTGAGGTAATCGAGGCGCATTGGTTATTTGGATTGCCCCTCGAGCAAATTAAGGTGCTCATTCATCCGGAGAGCGTAGTGCACTCCATGGTGCGCTATCGAGATGGTTCGGTCATGGCTCAGCTCGGACAGCCAGATATGCGCACACCCATCGCATTTGGCTTGGCTTGGCCTAATCGAATTGATGCTGGTGTTGCGCCTCTCAATTTGACTCAGTTATCTGGTTTGCACTTTACCGAACCTGATCTTTTGCGTTTTCCGTGCTTAGGTCTTGCCTTTGCTGCTGCGAGGCAAGGGGGGACAAGCCCCACGGTTCTAAATGCTGCCAATGAGATTGCCGTCGCTGCATTTTTAGAAGGCCGCTTGCCATACTTGAAAATTGCGCAGGCCGTTGAGTTCGCGCTTAATCAGTTTCCCGGCCAAAAGGCAGGATCCTTGGATGAGGTTTTAACGGTTGATCGAGAGGCTCGCCTTAGAACCAGTGACTGGATTGCACGCCATTAAGCATGGAAGCGATTTCAACACTTCTTTATTTTTTAATCACCATTGGGATCTTGGTGAGTTTTCATGAATTTGGCCATTACAGCGCCGCTCGGATGTGCGGGGTGAAGGTGCTGCGGTTTGCAGTTGGCTTTGGCAAGCCACTTCTAACTCTGAAATCAAAATCTGGAACCGAATGGGTCATTGCCGCGATTCCTTTGGGCGGCTATGTGAAGCTTTTGGATGGACGTGATTCGGAGCAGCAGATATCAGCTGAAGAGCAAGCCGTAGCCTTTGATAACCAGCCCTTATGGCAGCGTTCCTTCATTGTGGCTGCCGGTCCGCTAGCGAACTTCTTATTGGCAATCATTCTGCTGGCGTTCATCTATATCAATGGCGTACCCCAATTACCTGCACAAATACAGGCGCCTGCTGAGCAAACCATGGCAGCCCAGTTAGATATGGAAAAGGGTGATGAGATTTTGGCTTGGAAGACTGCAGGCGATGACGAATTTATACCAATTGTGAGCTGGAATGATTTACGCTGGCGTTTATTGGATGCAATCACTGCGGAGCGTGGCTTCTCATTGGAGCTGGAGGCGGAGTCTGGTAAGCGCCACATCGTGGAATTTAAGGCAGATGCTCTGCCTCGTCTGTCACCGGGTACAGATCCCTTTGCGCGTTTGGGCATCCTACCCATTCCAGGCAAAGATGCCGATGGAGAGTCTACGTGGTTTGAGCTCCAGCTCGGTCCAATCGATTCTCTGGTTTATGCCAGTGAACGCGTTTGGTTGATTACCAAAGTCTCGACCCGAATGATGATTGGCTTAATTACCGGGGAGACCTCCTTAAAACAGCTAAGTGGTCCGATTAGTATTGCCGATATGGCGGGCAAATCGGCCCAGTTTGGCTGGCAATCCTTCGTTTCTTTTCTAGCACTTCTCAGTATTAGTATTGGATTGCTAAACCTCATCCCTTTACCAATGCTGGACGGTGGTCAGCTCCTGTATGATGCATGGGAGTTGGTCTCTGGAAAGCGCTTATCTACTCAGTTGCAAGCGGTTTTCCAGCGTTTTGGCTTTATATTAATTATTGCGCTCACACTATTTGCTGTATTTAACGATCTACAACGCTTATTTCTGTCTTCATGATCCGTTTTTCGTCACTTCCTAACCGCCTGATGCAATATTTAGCCTCGTGCTTTTGCATCATTTTGTTGGCCAATGCAGGATTGACTCAGTCAGCATTGGCTGCGGACTCATTTATCGTCAAAGACATTCGGATTGAGGGTTTGCAGCGGGTTGAGCCTGGTACGGTATTTAGTTATCTCCCTGTTCAGGTGGGTGAGCGTTTTACCCCTGAAAAGGCTGCTGATTCAATTAAAGCCTTGTATGCCACTGGATTTTTTCGGGATGTACAGATTCAGGCGCAAGGTGATGTCTTAATTGTGATTGTGGACGAGCGCCCCACGATTTCTCGTATTGAGTTCACGGGTATGAAGGAGTTTGACCCTGAAGTGGTCCGCAAATCATTGCGAAGCGTCGGGGTAGCTGACGCACGTTTTTATGACAAGGCCTTAATTGATAAAGCAGAGCAGGAGCTCAAGCGTCAATATGTGAGTAAGGGATTGTTTGCTGCTGAGGTGGTTACAACGGTTACCCCAGGAGCTCGTAATCAAGTGGCGATCTTCTTCAATATTGATGAAGGACCAGTAGCCAAGATTAAAGAGATTAATTTCATCGGCAATAAGGTATTTAGTGAGAGTACTTTACGCAGTCAGATGCAGCTTCAAACCGGTGGTTGGTTATCGTGGTACTCCAAAGATAATTTGTACTCAAAGCAAAAGCTAACCGCTGACCTCGAGACCATTCGTTCGTATTACCTCAATCGGGGCTATCTCGAGTTTGTGATTGAATCCACCCAGGTTTCTATTACCCCCGATAAGCGCGATATCTATCTAACCATCAGTATTCGTGAAGGTAATAAATTTACTGTTAAGAACATTAGTCTTGCTGGGGAATTACTTGGCAAGGAAAAAGAGTTCCAGTCTCTATTGAAGATCAAAGCTGGCGATACTTTCTCCTCTGCAAAACTAGCGGAAAGTACCAAGGCCATCGCTGAGAAGTTGGGTTCGTATGGCTATGCCTTTGCGGTGATTAATCCGCAGCCCGATATCCGACGTGATTTAAACGAGGTGGATATTACGCTGGTCATTGATGCCGGTCGGCGCGTGTATGTGCGCAAAGTCGAAATTACAGGGAACTCAAAGACACGGGATCTGGTAATTCGGCGTGAAATGCGACAGTTTGAGAGTGCCTGGTTTGATAGTGAAAAGATCCGAATTTCGAAGGAGCGGATTGGTCGAACCGGCTATGTAAAGGATAGTGAAATCACCACCACCGATGTTCCAGGCTCCCCCGATCAAGTCGATGTGAACGTGAAGGTTGAGGAAAAGCCAACGGGTGCGATTTCGATTGGTGCTGGATTTTCTTCTACTGAAAA
>JACCDV010380209.1_pt1 | contig 43747 bp, 40 predicted proteins | sample 7446131 | NCBI WGS metagenome assembly JACCDV01 (sample SAMN15323448, study PRJNA562643) | freshwater metagenome | isolation source: river surface water | place: USA:Blue River Watershed | collected 2017-08-17
TACAGACGAACAAATCAAACAACTAAGTTTAGATAAAGTCATAATTTTATATACTGCGGTTGGTGGATTATTTATTGCAGCTGCTGCACTATTTCATTTTTCTAAAAAAGTACCTTCTGGTATTTCAAATGAAACAATGGAGCCAGCAGGTAAAGCATTGTCTTTATTGGTGATTATGACCGGTGTTTTAATTGCGATGTTTGTACCCATTTTTGATAGTTATAAAATTGACCCAGCAAGCCTAACAGACATGGGTCGTCATGATTTAGAAACCTATAGATTAAAGTGGCTATTGGGTGCTTTAGCTGCAGTTGTGGTTGGATTATTAGCTGCTAATTTCACTGCACAAAAAAATGAAAAAGGATGGGGCGCCATGAAATACCCTCAGTTGGTTTTGGGTATGTTGGCGATATTTGTTTATGTAGGCGTTGAGGTAGCTATTGGATCTAACTTAGGAGAATTATTAAGACAAGCTGATTTTGGAAGTGTTTCCTCTTCAGAAATTGCACCCTATGTATCAATGTATTGGGGCAGTATGATGATTGGTCGTTGGGCAGGCGCGATTAGTGCATTTGATTTTAAAAAGCAAACCCAACAATACTTAACTTTCATTGTACCAATTATTGCATTTGGTATTGTAATTGCATTAAACAGTATTGCACAATATGATATGAGTCCATTGTATTGGTATATCATTTGTGTATTCATTCAAATTATTGCATTCTACTTAAGCCAAAATAAACCTGCTAAAACATTATTGATTTTTAGTTTAGTGGGTGTGATTGCAATGGTGTTAGGGATTTTTACAAAAGGTACAGTTGCGACTTACGCATTTTTAACAGGTGGATTAGCCTGTTCTATTATGTGGCCTTCTATCTTCTCTTTATCTGTTGCAGGTTTAGGAAAGTATACACCGCAAGGATCTGCTTTTTTAATCATGATGATTTTAGGTGGCGGTATCATCCCTCCTATTCAAGGTAAAATAGCAGACTACTTACAATCTTCTCATTTAGATCAGCCAGGTTATGGTATTCACAATTCATTCTGGGTGCCTGCTTTATGTTTTGCTTATTTAGTCTTTTTTGCCATTGCAGTAAAAGGGATATTAAAAAAACAAGGTATCAATTACGAAGAAACTGAAACAAGTGGTGGACACTAATTTTTAAAAAAGTATTTATGGAATCATATGTTGTAGGCGTCGATATCGGCGGAACAGGAACAAAATTTGGAATTGTAGATAAAGATGGTAATGTTTTATTCTCTAGCGAGATGTCCACTAAAAAACATCTTCAAGTCAACACATTCATAGATGAATTGCATGAACATTTATCAGAAATGATAGAGAAAGTTGGTGGATATGGTCGTATCAAAGGCATTGGTATTGGCGCGCCCAATGGCAATATCTATACTGGTACGATTGAGTATGCCCCTAACCTTCCTTGGAAAGGCATTATTCCATTTGCAAAAATGGTGCAGGATAAATTTAAAGTACCCGTTAAGTTAACCAATGACGCCAACGCTGCAGCGGTGGGTGAAATGATGTATGGTGCGGCAAAAGGAATGAAAGATTTTATAATGATCACTTTAGGAACGGGTGTGGGAAGTGGCATTGTTGCGAATGGTCAGTTGATCTATGGTCATGATGGATTTGCGGGTGAGCTTGGACATAATGTAGTTATCCCAGATGGAAGACTCCACCATGGTACTGGAAAAAAAGGATCCCTTGAAAGTTATGCTTCTGCAACTGGTGTAGTTGAATCTGCGAAAGAAATTTTAAGTCAAACAGATCGTCCAAGTGTTTTAAGGACAATTAATATTGATGAAATTACATCAAAAGATGTTTTTGAAGCAGCTGTTAAGGGAGATGAAATTGCAAAAGAAGTATTTGAATTTACGGGCAAAATCTTAGGTATGTCACTCGCTAATTTTGTGATGTTCTCAAGTCCAGAAGCCATCATTTTATTTGGTGGATTAACAAAAGCAGGTGACCTTATTTTAAAACCAACTAGGGAACATATGGAAGCCAACTTAATTGAGATCTTCCAGAATAAAGTAAAAATATTGATCAGTCATTTAAAAGAATCTGACGCCGCCATTCTTGGCGCTTCCGCACTTATGTGGGAGTAAAAAAATAACAAATTCTCAGCAATTAGAATTAATCTCTTTTTTTTACTCCCACAGCTTCAATTAATTGAAGCATGTGAGCGTCCTTAAAATATATAATTATAAAAATAAAGGCCACAGAATTTGTGGCCTTTATTTTTATGATGTAGCTGAACTATTTAGCTAGTGCTAGTTCTTCTAAATATTTATTTCTACCCCAGCCTTTGATCACGTGCTTTTCTGAATGGTATGATGATCTTACCAATGGCCCGCTTTCTACATAGTCAAAGCCTAGTTCATAACCAATAGTTCTAAGTTCTGCGAATTCATCGGGGTGAACGAATCTTTGAACAGGTAAATGCTTTTTTGTTGGCTGTAAATATTGACCAATTGTAAGAACGTCGCAACCAACACCAACTAAGTCTTTCATGGTTTGTATTACTTCTTCTTTTTCTTCGCCAATACCCAACATGATACCAGTCTTAGTGCGCATACCTCCTTTCTTTAAGGTTTCAAGCACTTCTAAACTTCTTCTATATTTTGCTTGAACACGTACACGTTTTGTATTACGCTCCACTGTTTCCATATTATGACTCACCACTTCTGGTGCAGCTTCAATAATTCTTTCTATTTGTTCTTTGATTCCTCTAAAATCTGGAATCAATGTTTCCAATGTCGTATCTGGTGTTAAAGCTTTGATTGCCTTAATTGTGTTTGACCAAATAATAGATCCGCCATCCGGTAGTTCATCTCTGTCTACACTGGTTAATACCGCATGCTTTACTTTCATTAAATAAATGGCTTCGGCAACTCTTTGAGGCTCGTCCCATTCTACCGGTTTTGGTCTTCCTGTGGCCACTGCACAAAATTGACAGCTCCTAGTACAAATATTACCCAATATCATAAAAGTAGCAGTTCCTTCTCCCCAACACTCCCCCATATTTGGGCAATTACCACTCTCGCAAATGGTATGTAATTTATGCTTATCTACTAAGCCTCTTACATGTTTATAGCTTTCCCCTATAGGTAATTTCACCCTCAACCAATCGGGCTTTTTTATATGTTGTTCTGCTGGGACTATCGGTAATTCTTGCATGCTTTTCTGTTATCGGATGCAAAAATACAAGACTTGCGCTTAAATTAAGCCTTTCGTAGTAAATTTACCAAAATCACAAACCATCAATTCAACAGATATGACAGCAACCGTAACTTATGACGCAAATTTAAGAACCACCTGCCTACACCTTCAAAGTGGTTCTAGTTTTGAAACTGATGCCCCATCTGATAATAAAGGTCAAGGTGCACGTTTTTCTCCTACCGATTTAATTGCGACTGGCTTGGGGGCTTGTTTGATTACGACTATGGGTATCAAGGCAGAAAGCATGGATCTTAAATTAGATGGTGCAAAAGTGGATGTGACTAAGGTAATGATGAGTGAACCAAGAAGAATTGGCAAAATAGTAATTGCTGTTACTATGCCCGCTTTAAATTTGGATAATCACACAAAAGAAATTCTGGAAAGAGTTGGAAGAACATGCCCAGTAGAAAGAAGCCTTCATCCAGATTTAGAATTGGATATAAGCTTTACTTGGTTGTAAACTTTGTTGTTTTTGTAGGAAGATACCCCAACAACTTACTAACAGGTAATCCCATGACATTGTAAAAATCTCCTTCGATTCCTCGGATGCCTACCACACCAATCCAGTCTTGAATGCCATAAGCACCTGCTTTGTCATAAGGCTGATATTGGTCTACATAGTATTCAATCTGAGACAAAGTTAGAGGATGGAAATGTACCAATGTGGTTTCACTGAAAGAGCTTGATTCTGTTTCATTGACTAAATAGACACCCGTAATTACTCGATGTGTTTTGCCTGATAGCTTTTGTAAAATTGAAATGGCATCTGCCCTGTCTATTGGCTTACCAATGATTTCATTTTCTAGAACCACTATGGTATCTGCTGCAATAATCCACTTGTCTTGGTGTATTGGAAATTCATCCTTGATTTTTTGCTGAACAGCTAACGCTTTTTTTTGGGCGATATGCACAGGAACATCTTGCACATCCATATCTGCAGGGAAATCTTCGGCAGCTTCAGATACCATGATATCAAATTCAATATCTGCCCATGCCAGTAATTGTTTTCTCCTTGGAGATTGTGATGCTAAAATATATCCACTCATTTTTTAAAATTAAAGGAGAAAATAAAAGAAGCCCATTGACAAAATTCCCGTCAACATAGCAAATTTGATCCAATTACTTAATTGATTAAAATCGGATTTAGTATAAGCTTGCTTTAAATTAAATAAGACATAAACTAGTGGTGTAATAATAGTGATGATACAGTAAATGATTGAAATCCACCATCCAAAAGGAATGGCATACAATTGAATAATTGATAAGACTAAAATGAGCACCATCAGCCAAACCGCCACATATACTTTTGTAGTTTGTAAACCCCATGCTAATGGCATTGTTTTACAACCAAATTTCCCATCACCATCCATGTCTTCCATATCTTTTAATGCTTCTCTGATCAAAGTTAAAATAAATGCAAAACTGCTATAAAGGATCATCAATTTTAAGAATCTTAAATCTGCTGATTGCATGTTGGCGGGATAGATCAATTGAACAATTGTAAATTTTGAAAAATAAACTACCCCTATTGTCCATGCAGTTAAAACAGCGATCACCACATTGCCAATTAAAAAATCTCTTTTAAAATTGGTCGAATAAAACCATAAAATTAAGATAGTGGCTAAATTAGAAAAATGAACATGAATATATTGTTGGAATGGAAAAGCAATCAATGAAATGTACACACCACCCATGCTCAAAAATAAATGCCAAAAAATAACCCAACGTCTACTAATGTGTGCACCCACTACAACACTTTTAGGTTTATTGACTTGGTCTATATTGACATCAAAATAATCGTTGATAATATATCCGGCTGCGGCAATGCAAATACTTGTTGCTACAATAAAATAAAAAGAATAATCAGCAGTCAAAGCCAAATTTGGATATAGTGGCTTATAAATAAAAAAATGAAATAAAGATTCTGCTAGTAAGATAAACAGCAAATTCGGCCATCTTACTAATCTTAAAAAATAGATGAAGCTTTTCACTGGAGGATTATTTAGCTTGAACATGGTCCACTAAATCCCAATGGCCATTTAATTTAAGCACTTTTTCTATCACCTCTCTTGCACATCCTTCTCCGCCTTTAGCAAGGGCTTTATAACTTGAAATATTTTTAATATCAAAACAGGCATCTGCAGGACAAGCTGCAATACCAACTATCTCCATGGCCTCAAAATCAGGCATATCGTCTCCCATATACAACATGTTCTCTAAAGGCACACCTTCTGATATTGATAGTTGTTCCAAAAGTACTTTCTTATCTTTTACTTTCATGTGCACTTCTTCTACCCCTAACTTTTCTAATCTTTCTTGCACTTCCTTGGAATAACCTCCAGAAATAATCCAAACCTTATACCCTTTTTTAATTGCTAATTGAATGGCATAACCGTCTTTGATATTCATCGTTCTCACCATCAAACCATCTGGCATCACAATTAATGTACCATTGGTCAATACACCATCTACATCAAATACAAAACAGGTTATTTTTTCTAAGGCTGTTAGCAAAGGGATTATTTTTTTTGGTTATCGCGCCATTCATATACCCAAGCACTTTGAATCATCTCCAAATGACCTTCGTTAGACTCTTCCTTTTTACCTTCAAAATGAGGCAGGGTTAAAATCCACTCTAAAAGATCAGTGAAACGAACTCTATAAATTTTTGATTCTGTAAAGTCATCCCCAAACTTTTCATATAGTTTTTGGGCAATGTCTTCATGGTCATTCCAGTGAATGGGTGGCTCAAATTGATTCATACTATTAATATATCTTTTAAATTATTCTCCTAAAAATTGTGTTTGGTCTGGTAAAGTCACTTCGATTTCACCGCTTCCTGCTTTCAATTCACATTGACAACCAAGTCTTGACTCGATTCTTGGACTTACAGCACGGTCAATAAAATCTTCTTCCTTGTCAGACAATTCTGCAATATGTTCCATGCCTTTTTTCACATATAAATGACAAGTACTACATGCACAAACTGCACCACAATTATGGTGTAATTCTATACCAGCGTCCAAAAGCACTTCTAATAAACTTTGATCAGCAGCAACATTTTCAAGCGTTACTGTTTCTAGCCCTTTTTGCTCGAAATTGATTTTTAATGAATACATATATGGTCGTTACTATTTTTTGCAAAAATAGCTTTAAAGGAGCAATGGGTAAAGTACATTGCCCATTTTATTTGTCGAAATACAAAAAAAGTAAGCTAGAGCAGATAGCGTTGGCTATCTTTGCGTTCAAATTTAAGCATATGGCTACAGTTGGCTTTTCTGAAAGAATTTACCTGCAATATTTAAGGACAAAATTCAAGACCATTAGTAAATTGGCGCCGGCAACAGCTGGGAGGATGGCATTTGACCTTTTTTGCACCCCCTATCCTAAATACAAAAAACGAAAAGCACCAGCTATTTTCCACCATGCCAAAAAGCGAACAGTGGTTTTATCGGATCAGACCAAGATTCATGGATTTGAATGGTTACCAAACAAACCCAATAATGAAACCGTATTAATAGCTCATGGATATGCCAGTTATGCCTACAAATTTGAACATTATGTTGCACCATTGCTTAAGATGGGATATCGTGTACTCGCTTTTGACGCCCCTGCTCATGGACAAAGCGAAGGGAAACATATTCATGTTGTGGTGTATCAAGAAGCTATTCAGCAAATCATGCAACAAGCAGGACCAGTGCATCATTTTATAGGTCATTCACTTGGAGCACTCACTTTGTCTATGATAGCAGAACAAGTGGATAAGGCGGATTCAAGAAAATTTGTATTGATAGCCCCAGCCACAAAAACCACCACCACTTTTGCCAACTTTTTTGAGATGATGCATTTAAATGAAGTCACTATTGCAGCTTTCTTGAATGATGTTAGCAGCAAAACACACCATAAAGTTGAATATTTTTCAGCGGATAGAGCCTTAGCCAACTATAAAGGTCAAGTACTTTGGGTACATGATGAAAAGGATATGGTTTGTCCGTTTGAGGATATCATTGAATTTAAAGAGAATGCCCCATCCAATATCAATTTTTTGATTACCAATGGATTAGGACATAACAAAGTGTACAAATCGGCCGATGTGATGGATCAAATAATGGCTTTTTTGACCCCTTCCAAGTAGATCATTTTTATTTTTTAGCCGAAAGCTATAATATTGCATCACAGATAAATATAAGTGTAGCCATACAACTTAACTTATCTTAGCGTATAAATAGTTGATTTTCAATATATAAATAACCCGTAGGAGCGGTTTGAGCTATGTCAAAAAACTTATTAATTGTGGAGTCGCCTGCAAAAGCAAAGACGATAGAGAAGATTTTAGGCGATGAATTTGAAGTTAGAAGCTGTTACGGCCATATCAGAGATTTGGAGAAGAATGATATGGGTATAGATATGAAGAACCATTTTGCACCTAGATATATGGTGCCAAGTGAAAAAGAGAAAGTGGTAAAGGAACTTAAATCCATGACCAAGAAGGCAAAAGAGGTCTGGCTTGCGTCGGATGAGGACCGTGAAGGAGAAAGTATCAGCTGGCATTTGGCCGAAGTATTGGGATTGGATCCAAAGAAAACCAAGCGTATTGTATTCCATGAAATCACCGCTCCAGCCATTAAAAAAGCGGTTGCCAATCCTCGTTTAATCAATATGGATTTGGTGGATGCACAACAAGCAAGAAGAATTTTAGATAGAATCGTTGGATTTGAATTGAGCCCAGTGTTATGGCGTAAAATTGGCATGCAAAAAAGTTTGAGTGCCGGTCGAGTACAAAGTGTTGCAGTACGATTGATTGCAGAAAGAGAAAGAGAGATCAACCACTTTATTCCTGAAAGTGTATTCAAAGTATCAGCATTATTTTCTGCTTTAGATATCAATAAAAAGAAAGTCAAATTTAAAGCAGAAGGTCCTCAGAAATTAACAACTGCAGGTGCTGCTGAAAAGTTTTTAAACGAATGTAAAGGTGCAAAATATACTGTCAAAGACATTACTGTAAAAGACGGGAAACGTACGCCATCCGCACCTTTCACCACTTCTACCCTTCAACAAGAGGCTTCTAGAAAATTAGGCTATAGTGTGAGTAAAACAATGTTACTTGCTCAAAAATTATATGAAAGTGGTAAGATCACTTACATGAGAACAGACAGTATTAGCTTAAGTGAAACTGCAATTGATGCAATTAAATCGGAAATCAATTCAAGCTTTGGCGAAAAATATTATCAGCCAAGAAAGTTCAAGAATAAAAATGAAAATGCACAAGAAGCACACGAAGCCATTCGTCCTTCTTACATGAACGAGTCTAAGGTAGACGATGCAGATACCAATCGTTTATATGAATTGATTTGGAAAAGAACAATCGCATCTCAAATGAGTGATGCACAGTTTGAAAAAACAACTGCTAAAATAGAAATATCTACCAATAAAGAAACTTTGACTGCTAGTGGTGAAGTGATGAAATTTGATGGATTTCTAAAAGTGTATTTAGAAGGTAAAGATGACGATGATTTGGATGAAGAACCAGAATTAGGAGAAGGTGATGAAAGTTTATTGCCTCCTTTAGCAAAAGGACAGGTGCTTGAATTCATTAGTATGACTGGATTAGAGAGGTTTAGCCGTCCAGCATCTAGATTCACTGAAGCTAGTTTGGTAAAAAAACTAGAAGAATTAGGGATTGGAAGACCATCTACCTACGCCCCTACAATTACGACTATCATGAAACGTAATTATGTAGAGAAAAGAGAGAAAGAAGGTGTAAAAAGAATCTATCAGATCCTTTCTCTAAATCCAAAAGATGAAATTAAAACTGAGACTGCTTCTGAAATCACTGGAGCAGAAAAGAATAAATTATCGCCTACCGACCTAGGCTTAGTCGTGACTGACTTTTTGAAATTGCATTTTGAAAAAGTAATGGACTTTGGATTTACTGCAAAAATTGAAGGCCAATTTGATGAAATTGCAGATGGTAAATTAAAATGGAGTAAGATGTTGGAGAACTTCTACCAACCTTTCCATGAAACCATTGAACATACATTAGAAACAGCTGAAAGAGCTAAAGGTGAGCGTGAATTAGGATTTGACCCAGTGAGTGGAAAGAAATTGATTGCACGTATGGGAAGATATGGCCCAATGGTTCAAATTGGCCACCAGGATGAGGAAGAAAAACCAAGATTTGCAAAATTAAAAGCTTCTCAAAGTATCGAAACCATCAGTTTTGACGAAGCATTAGAACTATTTAAGCTTCCGAGAACCTTAGGTTTATTTGAGGAAGAAGAAGTTACTGTAAATATTGGTCGATTTGGCCCTTACGCTGCGCATAGCAAGAAGTTCTACTCCTTAAACAAGGAAATGGACCCTTACACAGTTACCCTTGAGGAATTGACGCCAATGATTGCTGAAAAGCGCAAGGCAAAAGATGAACGCACGATCAAAGTGTTTGAAAAGGAAAAAATCCAATTATTAAGAGGCCCTTATGGCCCATACATAAAGCAAGGATTACGCAATTTCAAACTCACAAAAGAGCAGCAAGAAAAAGTAGAAGCCTTAACGATTGAGGAAGTAAAGGAGATCATTGAAGAACTGAAAAAGAACCCTCCACGTAAAACCGCAAGAAAGAAGAAGGCATAAAAAAAAGAGCGCATCAATGATGCGCTCTTTTTTTTTAGTACAAATTACTAAGCTATTGACTGGGCAGGTTGACCCATTGATTTTAAGAATTGAACATGGGCTTTAACCGCTTCCAATACGGTAGGATATTCGATATAATTCAATTTAAATTCAGCACATGCTTCTTTCACTATTTTACTAATTGCTGGATAATGGACATGTGAAATTTTTGGAAACAAATGATGTTCAATTTGAAAATTCAATCCACCAACTAACCAAGAAATGATTTTACTTTTAGTAGCAAAATTAGCCGTCGTTTGAATTTGATGTGCTGCAAATTCGTCGGGCAATCTGTTCTCTGGTTGATTAGCTATTGGGAATTCAGTATGCTCCACAGTATGGGCTAACTGAAATACAATACTTAAAATAAATCCTGCAAAAAAGGTACTTACAATAAATCCAACCAACCATGCTTGCCATCCAAGCATCACAATGGGCACCACAACAAAAATGGCTGCATGATACACTTTCACAATCCAGAATTCAAAATGATCTGCTATGGACATTTTTTTCAATGGAATAGACCCAATTTTACCCTTAAAGTATTTATTATAGTCAGTAAAGAAAATCCAGAAAACATATAATAGCATGTATAAGATGCTAAAATAAAGATGTTGAAAACGATGTAATACATAATGTTTTTGTGTTGGTGCCATACGCATAAATACACCCACTTCTATATCGTCATCCACACCATCTACATTGGTATAGGTATGGTGTATGGATACATGCTTCATGCTCCACATAAAACGACTCGCACCTAGAATACTGATAGACGATGACGCCATTTTATTTAACCAGGCATACTTACTAAAACTTCCATGGCTTCCATCATGCATGATATTAAATCCAATGGCTGCAATTAGGCCGCCAAAAAATAAACACTCCACAATAGCAATGGCTGTTGGTGGTGTAAAAAATACCAAATGGATATAAGTAATAAAGAATAAGCTAATTAAAATAACCGCTTTTGTAAATAATTTATAGTTACCTGTACCACGGATGGTATGCTCTTCAAGGTATTGGTTCACTCTTCTCTTTAATTCGGCATGTAATGATTTTTGCACTACAGGGAATTTGGGGACGGCCACTGTTTGAGTTTGCATAGACTAGTTTAGAATTTAGTATACACAAAGTAAGCTTTATATGGCTCAAATAAGCCTAAAAAATGCTAAATAATGCATAATTATGTAACTATGGGAAAAAATAACGAACGTAAATTTATTCTAAAAAGTATATCAATTATAGACTTTTTATATCCACAATGGTTGTATAACTAAAATCGTTTTTTTAGTATTTTTTTTGTCAATTTGAATAAGAAAAAGCAAGCCTTTATTGCCCATGTTGCAAAAAAACGAAGAAATAAAAGCCTTATTTACCCTCATAGACGACCCAGATGAGGAAGTATTTAGTACGATATCCAGTAGGTTATTGGACTATGGCACGCCTATCATTCCCGACCTAGAAAATTTATGGGAAAATACTTTAGAAGAAACCACATTGGAGCGCATCGAAAAAATGATTTACAGGCTTCGTCTCAAAGATATACATCAACAATTGAGTGATTGGTCTGCGTTGCCTAAGCCTTCTCTTTTTGAAGGTGCATTGATTTTGGTTAAATATCAGTTTCCGGAATTGGCACTGGATCCGCTAAGACATCAACTAGAAAAAATTAGACGCAATACCTGGCTTGAACTAAATAATTATTTAACACCTTTAGAACAAGCCAACGTCATTCGAAATATTTTATTTAGCTATTACCAAATTAAAGGTGTCGAGGTAAGCTATGATAATCCAGAAGATTTTTTAGTATCCTCCCCACTTCAAGCTAAACCAGGAAATGCATTCGCGAATTCTTTGATCTATTCAGAATTATGTCAACAATTAGAAATACATGCAGAATGGATCAATATTCCAAAGCAATGCATCCTTGCATATTTTAGTGCAGACTGGGAACCGCATGAGATTGTGCCCAACCCTCAAGAATTTATTCAATTTTATGTAGAAGGCACTTCTGGCCACCCTTTTTCGCAAAAAGATATGGACCAATATTTTTTAAGACATAATATTGAACCCAAAACAGTTTATTATAAGCGCCTTTCTAACCAGAGAGTCATTAAGAAATTGATCCTTGAATTTTCAAAATGTTTTCAAAGTCCAACTCTCCAATTTAAACAGGACGATTTAATCGAATTGGCAAAAATATTAGACTAAGTACAATTAAAAATAGCATGCAACAATTCGAACATATTTATACCAGTCCAATTGGTCGAATTAAAATTGTTGCTGATACGGATTGCATTCATGCAATCACATTTATAGATGATTCAGCATCGACTTCAAGTAACGAAGGAATTGAAAGCCCTCCTATTATTCACCAGTGCATCGATGAATTGATAGATTATTTCAATGGCATTAGAACTCAATTTACAGTGCCTATTCATCAATCAGGAACAGATTTCCAACAAAAGGTATGGAAAGAATTATATGAAGTGCCTTATGCTAAGACTATGAGTTATGGAGAACTTGCAAAAAAATTAGGTGACACTAAAGTCATAAGAGCAGCGGCATCCGCTAATGGTAAAAATAAGATTGCCATTATTGTACCCTGCCATAGAATTATTGGTTCAGATAGTAGCTTAACGGGATATGCATGGGGATTGGCCAGAAAAAAATGGTTATTACAACATGAATTTAGAACTGGACTTGGTGTACAAACCTTATTTGCCTAAAATTGAGCCTGAAAACCCAAATGGTAGGATATTGGAAGCAGAAGGTATCAACATAACCTTCCCTGTTTTTCCAGCCAAAATAAGCTTAATTGGGCTCTTGTAGCGTAATTCGAAATCTAATAATGATTGTCTACACATCCCACAAGGAGATAGTGGATGATCTGATGCTACCCCATTTGGGATATAACTAATGGCCATTGCTTGAATGGTTTCTTTTGGGAATTGACTTCCAATACTATTTAAAAGAGTACGTTCTGCACAAATACCTACTGGATAACTAGCGCTCTCTTGATTGGACCCAAGTATGATTTGTCCATTTGATAATCTTGCAGCAGCACCCACTTTGAACTTTGAGTAGGGCGCAAATGCTGTTTCCACCGCTTGAAATGCAGCATTTAGTAAAGCAAGGTCTTCCGCTACTAAAGCTTCTTTTGAATCCAATTCTTCGTATTCGAATTCGAATTTTTTGTGCATATTTTTATTTTATCAAATTAAAGAGCCTATTCCATCTTATGGATTGACTATAGCTAAACCAAATCAAAGCAGCACGTCCAACAATATGTGTCTCTGGCACAAAACCCCAGTAACGACTATCTTGGCTACGATGGCGATTGTCTCCCATCATCCAATAATAATTTTCTTGAATGGTGTAAGTATTCGATGCTTTACCATTAATAAAATATTGTCCATTTTGTGTTGTTAATTTTTGATGCTCATACCCTTCAATTAATCTTCTATATAATTCTATGGTACTATCATTCAACTGAACTTGATCCCCTTTTTTGGGAATTCGTATTGGTCCAAAATTATCTGCTGTCCATGGAAAATGAGTAATATCATTTGGGAAAGTATAACCCACATTTTGGTCTTCAAAAAAAACAACTGATTTTACATTCGGTAATTTTTTTAAACTTGCTGCAGCTGATGCAGTGAGGTTTAATTTAAAGGTATTAGGCTGACCTTCTACAAATTGAAAATCGGATGTAGCTTCATTGATATTGATGCCTAAACTGTCTTGGATAAAATCTTCGGCAAGTGGTCGACCATCCGTTTCTACTAAATATTCTGTCTGCATAAAAGGCGCCACCAATGCTGGGGCACCATTCACCCATAATTGACTTTTCTTAATTTCAATGATATCGCCTGGAATACCAACACATCTTTTGATATAGTTATCTGTCTTATCCATTGGATGCACTAAAATTGGATAATCCGCCTGTAATTTTGCTCTATCATTATTATACTGTGGGCTTCTTAACACATCATAGTAAGGTACCTTAGACCCAAACTCTGGCAAGTTAATAATGGTATCTCCAGCTGGAAAATTAAATACAACCACATCATTCCTATTCACCTCTCTTAATTTTGGGAATCGTTTGTAATCTAACTGAATCCATTTTAAATAGGAAGGGGTTGTTGGTGCTCCTGGCAATGTATTGTGCACAAAAGGAAATGATAAAGGGGTTTGAGGAATTCTTGCTCCATAAGTTACTTTATCCACGAATAAGAAATCATTCACCAATAAAGTCTTTTCCATACTCTCAGAAGGAATTACATAGGCCTCAAATAAAAATGTTCTAATCAAGGTTGCTGCCACAATTGCAAACACACCTGCATCTACCCACTCTCTTGATGCTGGTTTATGGTAATGTGTTAATGCATCATCTCCATACCATTGTTCTTTTTGATTCAATCCAAGATAGGGTAAGTAGATAAAGGGCACCAACACCGTTAATGTATGATGTATAAAATTGACTCTTTTAAAATGCATCACAAATAAAATGGTGATCCATAAGCTTACAAATTGACCCACTATTGGAATGAGTTGTATCCAAAACCAAATTTTTGGAATCTTACAAAGTTGAACCACTTCCCAAGTATTGTATATTGGAATGATGGCTTTGTTTGCAGGCACGCCTGCTTTTCTCAACATCGTATAAATACCTATATGCCAGCCCAACCAATAAAGGATAAAAAGAATCATGCCCATAATTGTAGAATTATATGATACAAAAATATCCCTTTGTAAGGGATATTATATAAATTATTTATTAGCCGTAAAGACATTGTTTAAATGGTCAAATACAAGGATTTAGGCCTTACTTGTATTGTTGTAAAACTTCTTTCACCAATTTCACTGAACGGGTTACATCAGGGATAGCTAATGCGGTTAAATTAGGTGCATAGTGCATTGGTGCATCTGCACTTGTAATTCTCCTAATTGGTGCATCTAAATAGTCAAAACCTTCTTTTTGTATTCTATAACTTAGCTCAGATGACACCGAAGCAAAAGGCCATTGCTCTTCAATGATCACTAAACGATTGGTTTTTTTAACACTCTCTAATACTGTCATCCAGTCTAAAGGGCGAATGGTTCTTAGGTCTATCACCTCTGCACTGATTCCTTCTTTCTCTAATTCATCTGCAGTGGATAATGCCACTTTCATCATTTTATTATAAGATACAATCGTAATGTCTCTTCCTGGACGCTTAATATCTGCCTTTCCTAATGGGATATAATATTCTTCCTCTGGGACTTCACATTTATCTCCATACATCACTTCACTTTCCAAGAACATAATTGGATCTTCCTCGTAACGTATTGCTTGTTTCAATAACCCTTTTGCATCATACCCATTAGAAGGAGATACCACTTTTATGCCTGGGATATTCGCTAAATAACTTTCAAATGCAGTAGAGTGTTGCGCACCTAATTGACCAGCACTACCGTTAGGACCTCTCATAATAATTGGACAACCAATTTGACCACCACTCATGGCCAACATCTTACTAGCCGTATTTAAAATTTGATCCAAAGATAAAACTGCAAAGTTCCAAGTCATGAATTCAACAATAGGTCTTAAACCATTTTGTGCGGCACCCACTGCAACCGCAGTGAAACCTAATTCAGAAATGGGAGTATCAATGACTCTTTTTGGTCCAAATTCAGCCAACATACCTTGACTTACTTTGTAAGCACCATTGTATTCAGCTACTTCCTCTCCCATCAAAAATACGCGCTCGTCTCTTCTCATCTCTTCGTTCATTGCTTCACGTATTGCTTCTCTAAAGGCTATTGATCGCATGGAAAAATCGTTTTTTAATTTGAAATGCAAAAATAGCATTTTATCAAGGAAAAAAGTAAGAATAAAGGCAAAAAAAATCCCCTCCCGAAATTCGGGAAGGGATTAGGAACTAACCCATCTGAGTAAGTTTAAAACACATTATAAGCAAAGCTTACATAGTACAATCCACCGATTGCTGGACTACCATGTGCAGTGTTATAATAAGTGTTCATAATATTAGTACCACCCATTTTAATCAAGGACTTGATTGAAGGTAATTTATAAGTTAAAACAGCATCTAAAGTATTGAATGATGATACTTCACCTACTCCGAATGTTCCTTCGTAAGTAAAGCCATCTTGGTAACGATAGATCGCACTAAATCCTAAACGATTCTTTAATGCAAAACCACTGTTATTTAAACCAACATTTGCTCTCATTTGTGGCGTGTTGAAGTAAGAAACAAATCCTTCTTCTAAACCACCAATTTTATCCCCATAAATACTACCATTTACTGTAAAGTTAGCAGGTAAAATATAGTCTAATGAAAGTCCCCATCCAGAAGTTTTCACTTTTTGAGTCGCATTTGTAGAGATAGAATAAGCAATACGCTTACTTGCATCCAATACATCTAATGGACTAGGCGCTGCAGCATTTCTTGATTGTATCACAGTTACACCACTGATAAAGTTTTCATATTGACCAAAATAGTAATAGAAATCGATCAATAATTTCTTTGCCACTAAACCCTTGTAACCCACTTCAAAAGAAGACATAGACTCAGGCTTGAATTCTGGGAAGGCCTGTACTTTCAATAAACCTGGATTTGGAGCGCCTGCTAATGCAGATGCACCAAAAGCATTCACACTCGCTAAAGTATAAGCAGGATTGGTATTGAAATTGTAGAAATCTCTTAACTGAGGCAAACCACCCATTAATCTTGTTCCGCCTCCTACCAATAAATTGATCCATTGGTTTTGAGTCGTTGGGAAACGATAAGCTGTTTGATAAGAAAGACGTAAATTATGATCTTCTTCTAATTTCACAACCAAAGATGCTCTTGGCGTAAAACGACCTTCGAAGTTTTGATTCTTATCATAACGAGTAGAGAATGAGAACTTGAATAAATCATCTAAGAAACGCTTAGACAATTGTGCGTATGCACCGGTCTCATTGATCTTAATATTTCCAGCTGTGTCAGCAAATAAAGTACCTTGAGAATTCAATATAAATTGTCTTGTACTTGCACCTACTAATAAATCAGCATTGTATTTAGCTAAACCAAAAGCTTCTGTTAAATTGTATTGACCTTCAGCAGCACGTAAAGAAGTTCTTTCTAAGAACAACGCACCACCTTGAGAAATTGGAGTGTTTACTATACTTTGGAACATTGGATTATTACCAAGGTAGCCAGTTGGTCTTCCAGCATCAGCGTTTGCTCTTGCCCCTGCATGAGCCGCTTGTTGGGTCATACCAGTACTTAATAAAGTAGAATAAGTAGCGGCATAAGTTGGATACCAGGTTGTACTAGGCCTCCACGCTTCATTGAAAAAACGTGCAGCAATCGTTGAATTAAAAGATGCACCAGAATTCTCTAAAGTTGTATAAGCTCTTACATACCAGTTTCTAGCTTTTAATTCTAACTTATATTGACCCATGCTAAAATCCTTAATTGAATAACGGTCACTACCAGTATAAACTGTATTTCCAGTACCTGTGTAGGCAGCAAAAGAAGCTTCAATATCGTCAGTTACTTTGTAGTGCAATGACCCTTGGAATTTAACGTTCAATGCAGTAGGATCTACAACGTCTTGTTCTGCATATCCTGTTCTACTTACATTCACATTATTAAAATACCCTCTTCTATCTCCCCATAAGAATGCAGCGTTTGCACCTAAGGCAGCACCACCAGCACCAGTCAAGAAAGATTGGTATGCAGCTAATGTTGGGAATGAAAGAGCAGCGTTATATAAATTATTGAAAGTAGCAGTACCTGCAGCAGAACCTAAAGAGCCTACTAATGAGGCTAATACTCCATTTCTAACAGCAGTACCAACACCAGCTAAATTACTTGTTGTTTCATCACCGTAAAAGTTAACACCATCGTAGTTAGGATCAGATGCTCTGTTACCAGGAATAGTTTGACCCAAAGGTGAACCGGTTGTTCTTGAATAGTTTTGATCGCTATTCGCTCTCCAGTCATCCGCTTCAGTGTATTGCATGCTAAATTTGTATGCAAAACGATCACCTATTTTCTTAGCGTAACGAACTGTCCAATCCTTGAACGGAGCCAATGGACGTTGTTTGTTATCAATATGGTTGATACCTTGTTTTATTTGAAAACTTAAGCCTTGGTATTTAAATGGATTTTTACTGTTAATTAAAACAGTACCATTCATACCTCCTTGACCGTATAAAGCAGAAGATGCTCCTGGTAATAACTCAATATTGTCTACATCTAGTTCTGTTAAACCAATAATGCTACCTACAGAGAAGTTCAAACCTGGCGCTTGGTTATCCATACCATCCACAAATTGATTTAAACGGTTGTTTCCACTACCATTGAAACCTCTTGTACTGATACTTTTGAAAGTTAAACTAGCAATGTTAACATCTACCCCTTTTAAAGTACCCAATAAATCATAATAGTTAGACACTGGTGCAGTCCTAATTGCTGCATTACCAATTCTTTCAATTGTCACTGGAGATTCTAGAATTCGCTCCGCAACTCTTGAAGCAGCAACTACAACTTCAGTACCTAAAGTAAATGCTTGTTTTAAACTCACATCCACTTTAGATGTTCCAGCATTCACCACCTGCTCTTGGCTTTCGAAACCTACCGAGCTAAAAACCAATGTATAAGGTGCTTTTTGAGTTACATTTAATTTGAAATTTCCTTTATCATCTGTATAAGTTCCTGCAGATGAGCCTTTCACTGTAACTGATACAGCAGCGAGCGTTTCACCACTAGTTCCATTTTTTACAGTTCCTGTGATTGTTCCTGCATTTTGAGCCATCGCACTAATTGCAGTAAATGCAACCGCACAAAATAGGCTAAAACGAGTTAGTAATCTTGTCATAATAAATTGTTTTTTAATTGAATTGTAGCTCAAAATACCAAATTGTTAGCAAATCAGAAAAAATTATCAAAATACTGTTAAAATTTTTATTTTCGTACCATGAACCCAAACACGATCCCCGGCCTTATAAATACCTACCACGGAAAAGTTAGAGACGTCTATTATATTGAAAATGAATTACTTGTGATGATTGCAAGCGATCGCATCTCTGCATTTGATGTCATTTTACCTAAACCTATCCCCTATAAAGGACAGGTTTTAAACCAAATTGCTGCCTATATGCTTGATGCCACCAAGGATATATGTCCAAATTGGCTCATCAACACCCCTGCTCCTAATGTAGCAATTGGCAAAAAATGTACTCCATTTAAGATTGAAATGGTCGTAAGAGGCAATTTAGTGGGACATGCTTGGAGAACTTATCAGGCTGGCGGAAGGACACTATGTGGCGTGACACTTCCCGAAGGATTAAAAGAAAATGATTATTTCCCTCATCCAATTATTACTCCATCTACTAAAGCAAGTGAAGGGCACGATGAAGATATATCAAAAGAAGCCATTATTGCCGAGGGCTTAGCATCGGCTGAAGAATGGGCCATTTTAGAAAAATACGCCTTAGAATTATTTACTAGAGGCAAGGAAATAGCTGCAAAACGCGGCTTGATTTTAGTAGATACGAAATATGAATTCGGAAAAATTGGGGATACGATTTATTTAATGGATGAAATTCACACACCAGACTCATCCAGGTATTTTTATGCAGATGGATTTGAAGCAAGACAAGCGAATCAAGAAAAGCAAAAACAATTGAGTAAGGAATTTGTTAGAGAATGGTTAATTGAAAATAATTTTATGGGTAAGGAAGGTCAAACTGTTCCAACCATGTCCGAAGATTGGATTCAAACGATCTCTAAAAGATATATAGAATTATACGAACAAATTATCGGCGAGCCGTTTAAACCTGAATCAAAATCTGAAACAGAGACGTATCAATTGATTGGAAATACATTGAATAGTCTAGGAATTAAATAAAAAAAATCCCGGCCTTGGTCGGGATTTTTTTATGTGTTTATTTCACTTCAATATCAATCCCTAATCTTGGCCTTAATCTTTCTTTGGCTTTATTAAATACTTGCATACCCTTCTTTACCCCTTTTCTTAAAGCTTCTTGGTCTTCTAAAGGCAGATGATATACTTCCATACATGCTGTGGTGCAACATCCATCAAAGGCTTTTGCGCAAGTTTCACATTGTATGAAAAGCAAATGACAAGCATCGTTTTTACAATTGGTGTGGGTATCTGCAGGTAGACCACACTGATGGCAACTTGCAATAATATCATCTGTAATTTTTTCACCTAGGCGATCATCAAATACGAAATTTTTACCTTTGAATTTACTCTCTAATCCCGAAGCTTTTATTTCATTGGCATAATGGATCACGCCCCCTTCTAAATGAAATACATTTTTAAAGCCCTCATGTAACATATATGCACTTGCTTTCTCACATCGAATACCACCAGTGCAATACATGATAATATTTTTATCCTTATGAGGTTGCATCATTTCTGCAGCCATCGGCAATTGATCTCTAAAAGTATCCGAAGGAATTTCAATGGCGTTTTCAAAATGCCCTACTTCATATTCGTAATGATTGCGCATGTCTATTACAATGGTATCAGGCGATGCTAATAATTGATTCATCTGCTCTGCATTCACATACTTGCCTTTGTTCTCCATACTAAAGTTAGGATCCTCAATGCCGTCTGCTACCACTTTATCCCTGACTTTTATTTTTAATACCCAAAAACTTTTCCCATTGTCGTTCACTGCCTTGTTCAATCGAATGCCTTCGAGCGGTTGAATTGAAAAGAGATAGGCTTTGAATGCTTCGAATAAATGAGTAGGCACACTAATTTGTGCATTGATCCCTTCTGTAGCAATATAGATACGACCAAATACCTGCATTGCATTCAATGCTTGGTACATTTCATCTCTAAACTTAGTAGGATCTGGAATGGGAAAATACTTGTAAAAACTAATCGTGGTGCGCTCAAAAGTTTCTTCGTAGAGTTTTTGTTTCAACTCTTTATTTGAAACACGGTTGTGCAGTTGTGCCATATGGATTTAATTTAAGCTCAATTACAGATTAAGCAAATTGACACCAAAGGTAAGCCTATTCAGGTTTTCTAACAAATGATCCAGTTAGGGAGGCCAATCCTCCTAACAATGCACCTACGAATGCTGTAACAATGATTAATGCGATGTATGAACCACCTAATGGGAGAATCTGTGCCACTTTGCTTGATAAGATATGGTTATTCGCCATGTCAATCCCAAAAGCCAAGCCAGCCCACAAAGCACCCACACCCAACGCCCCTGCAAAAAATGATTGTAAAGGTTTAATGGGTAATGCAATGGCGATCATTAAATTGGTTACCACAAAACTCCACCAAGGTAAATTTCCGTAGATACCAATTGCATAGGTCACTAATGCTACTAATACTATTGAAAGAATAAATTTCATAAAATGTTTTTAAGTTAATCTGAAAATTTAAAATAAATTAAGCAACTGATTTTTTAAATTGAATATGCCATTTTGTGCGCTCATGTTGCTTTAATTTTTCTTTAGGTAAGAAGAGTAATCTATAATATTTACCAGCTGCCCAATAATCCACAAAGCTATCATAATAAGGACTACCCGGATTACCACTCTGACCTCCAGGGTACAATCCATAGGCTTCAATTTCGTCAGTTAAATGCACCACCATTCTCCAACTAGGTCCGTGATTTTCACCGGTGGCATTGATGATATTCACCCCTCCACCAATTGGTAAATTCAACCTACTCAATACTGGTATTTTTGTGAGGTGTAAAACCCTTGTTGCTTTAAATGCTTCCCAACTCAATTTATTTTCTTTTTCTAATTCAAGACATTTCACTGTTGCTTTTTCTATACCCAATAGTACTTGATCTTTCAAGCTTTCTATTTTGTCCTTTGTTCTAATATCATCGGCTACTCTAAAATTTGAATCACGATACATTTGCTCTAATAAAACAAAGGATTCAGGCTTGGTCAATGCAATGGATGCACCTGCTAATTCATCACCCCAAACAGCGTTCTCCACACTATCCCAAATCAATTTAAAAATAGTGATGCCTTTTTCTGACGGATCATTGTATAAATTCCATTGCGTCATTGTTCCAACCATCCGTTGCGCCTCTTTACTTAACTTGTTCAGCTCTACAAACTTCAATAAAGCGGGCCTTGCTTGTTGCGCAAACACATTGTAGTTATTGGTTTGCAATGCTTGCATATCTTGAGCTGTCAATTGTGACCTGCCAGATAATTGTTGGTTGACACTGATTCCTCTATATAAAGGGAATGAACTTGCAGTACCTAAGTAATATGGATAACTTGCATCTGTTGATTTTTGATTAGCGCTACTCACAAATCCTCTTTCAGGATTCAAAATCATTGGATTTTCTTCAAAAGGAATGAAACCCTGCCAATCATAACTGCTATCTTCACCTGGCATGATAAAGTCCCCTTGCCTATCCCATCTTGCAACGAAGTCACCTTGTTGTTTAATGGCGATATCTCCAGTTTTAGTGGCAACCACAAAATTTTGTCCAGGGCATTTCCATAATTGAATTGCTTTGGAATAGTCATCAATATTTTTTGCACGATTCAACTGATAAAAGGTTTCTACCCCTGTTGAAGCATTGAGTGCAGTCCATTTAACTGCAAGAGTTCTGCCGTTGGATTGTGGATTTTGATAATAGGCATCAAACATCACTGGACCATAATGACTCATTGAAATATTTTCAATCACATCTGCGCTATCTTTTACTTTTATCACTTCTACTCTTTTGGTCACCGATTTCCATGCGCCATTATACCAATACTCATTTTGTGTAGTGTCCTTAAATTTCAATTCATAATAATCCAACACATCACGTCCTGCATTGGTCACACCCCAAGCTAAACTATCATTGAATCCAATGATCACTGCTGGAGAACCTGGAAAGCTTGCACCATAAGTGCTGTGTGTAGGTGTGGTAATTTGAACCTCATACCATAAAGAAGGAAGATTCAAACCTAAATGTGGGTCACTTGCTAAAATTGGTTTTCCAGATTTTGTCATACTACCACCAACTGCCCAGTTATTACTTCCATTATTTGGATCTGGTGCTTCTGGTGTTTCAACCACTTTTGCAATATCTACTTGTGGTGTTTTTTTCAAGTACACCATATCAGATGACATTGGTTTCACTGGAACAATACTTGGTTCTGCATAAGCAGTACCTATTGGAATAATTGGATCCAAAGAATCCTGTTGGTTGGTATACAATTGATCGAATAAATCATACCCTAAATAATCTCTTGTATTGGTTAACTGTAAATCTGCACTAGCAGATCTGCCTGTTAAATCATAAGACATGAACATTAAAAACAAATACGTCTTTTTTGGCGTCCATGCTTCTGGCTCAAAATTCATCAACTTGTATTCAAATGGAAGATCTTCTGGTGCTAATTGTTTTAAATACGCATTCACTCCAGCAGTATATGCATCCACGGTCGCTTTCATCACTGGATTTTTTTCATTGATATAAGCTTCGGTTTGTTCTGCACCATAGACCATCCCTAATCTTCTGAAAAAACGATCTATAGATAATTTATCAGCGCCTGCTATTTCGCTCAATCTACCTGCAGCAACTCTCGTTTGAAAGTCCATCTGCCATAGTCTGTATTTTGCATGTAAGTAACCTTGCACATAATAAGCATCTTCATCATTGTCTGCATAAATATGTGGCACTAATCGGTCATCCATATATACATCCACATCTCCTTTCAAATCATTCGCAAGGATGGTCGCATCAAAATTGGTATTGACTTTTTCTGCGTTCTTCCAAAATCCATGTTGTGGAGATAAAAAATAACCCAATCTTGGTGCTTTTGTGCCCCCTAACTTTAATTGGATATTCAGTGTAAATACAAGTCCAGCTGTTACAGTCGCTGTCACTATAAATGGTACAATGCGCATGGCAGTAATTTAGACCTCTAATGTAGCAATTATTTGCTAATGCCGGCCTTAAAAAATGCTAAATGATCTTGTAGGGATAGGGCTGGATGCGCGGCCATCAATGTCTCCGTTTTAAGAATGCAAGATTGGAGGAATTTTTGATGTTCAACTGAACCTGTAAAAAAGGGCTTATGGTTCATTGCCAATTGAAGCTCGGCAATTTGTTTCATGATGGCTTGCGTTTTGTGGTCCATGTAAGTCTCTACCAATTTATCCCAAACGTAACCTGATGCTGCAAAATTTGGATGCACTAGGTCTTCTGCGTAGAACCTGTAATCTCTTAAATCATCCATCACATATTCGTATGCTGGGAAATAATCCACCTGATTGGATTGGCTCACTAATTCATGTACCGCATGAATTAAGACTGCTTTACTTCTATTGTTCTCTATCAACCCCTCTCTTAAATGACGAACAGGGCTAATCGTAAATACGATTTGTAAGTTTGGATTAAAGGTTTGCAAACGCGCAACCAAAGCATGCAGATTTTCTAATAATTCATTTGGCTGCATCAAGGATTTAAAAAACCAATTGATCGGACCTTTATGATTGTTGGCCACCACCTGACCCTTGCCCAATGGCGCTTCCTTTGTAAGATGATACAACCATGCAGAACCCAATGTAATGACCAATCGATTGGCTGATTTCAAAAAATGATGTGCGTCTAAAATGGCAGGATTGATATTTTCTACTGCTACCTCTTTTTCTATTGCAGAAAATCGACTATGATGACTCCAGCTGTGCCATAGTTCATTGTGTTGAAATAAATCATCCGACTTATATTTCCTGAGTTCCATTATTTCCGTTAGTGCATTTGTAACACTTACCGGATTGAATAAGATACCATATGGATTTTCAGAAATTTCAAATAAATGTGACTTAAATTTTGCCCCAATATTTTCTGTAAAACAGGAACCAATTAACATGAGCTTATCTCCATATTCAATGGGATATTTAGAGGGCTTTGCTTCTAATGTTAATTTGAGTTTCATTTGAACAATCTTTGCTTCATAGATTCGTACAAAATAATACCAGCGGCAACTGAAACATTAAATGAATCAAATTTAGTTGCCATGGGAATCTTGAAAAAATAATCTGCGGCTTTTGCTAAATAAGGCTGTACCCCTTTCCCCTCATCGCCCATAATTATACAACTAGGAATCGTTAAATCTAATTCATGTACATTTTTATCTGCACGCATCTCACTTGTAAAAACTTGTATGCCATTCATGTGTAAGTCATCCACCGCTTTTAATAAACTTGTCACACGAACAACATGAATATGTTCCAATGCGCCTGCACTACTTTTAAATGCCTCTTCATTCAATGCGCCTACACCTTTGTCTGGAATAATTAAAGCTTGAGCACCACAACAATGAATGCTTCTGCTAATGGCCCCAATATTGCGCACATCTGTGACGCCATCTAACATCATGAATAAAGGGACTTCTCCTTTAGCAACAACAAAGTCAATCACTTCTTGTAAATCTAAATATTTTACATTGGAGATAAATGCAAGGACCCCTTGGTGGTTTGCTTTGGTCATGCCATTGAGTTTTTCAATGGGCACCAGTTGAACTGGTATTGTATGTGTTTTTGCAAATTGCTTTATTTCATCTAACCCTTCCCCTTGTGCATTTTTTTGTAGTAAGATTTTTTCAATATTCGATCCTGAATTCAATGCTTCAATCAATGGTTGACGACCAATAATAAATTTACGTTCTGTAGTAAAACTTGGCCTTGGACTAAATCTTCTTTGGCCAGTAAATTTTCCGTCTGGCCTGCCAGTTCTATCTGATCGCTCTGATCGATTCGGTCTATTGTTTCTTTCCTGCATGGGTCAAAGTTATGGATTAAAATAAAAATCCCGTCCCAATTTGTGTCGAGACGGGATTTTAATTCAATCAATGATTTATTTTAAACCAAAGGCTTTTTTAACCTTGGCAACATAATCTAATTTCTCCCAAGTAAACAATTCCACTTTCATGGTCTTTGTTTTACCATCAGGTGAAGTGAATGTTTTAGTCACTGTCTCATTCTTACGACCCATGTGGCCATAAGCTGCAGTCTCACTATACATTGGTGTTCTTAACTTTAATCTTTGCTCGATAAAGTAAGGACGCATATCAAAAATGCCTTCTACTAATTTACCAATTTGACCATCTGTCATTTTTACTTTAGCAGTGCCGTAAGTATTTACGTTAATTGATGTTGGCTTAGCCACACCAATCGCGTAAGAAACTTGTACCAACACTTCTGAAGCTACACCAGCAGCTACTAAGTTCTTAGCAATATGACGCGTTGCATAAGCTGCAGAACGGTCTACCTTACTTGGATCCTTGCCAGAGAAGGCACCACCACCGTGTGCACCTTTACCACCGTAAGTATCAACGATGATCTTACGACCAGTCAAACCAGTGTCACCATGAGGACCACCAATTACAAACTTACCTGTTGGGTTGATATGGTACTTGATATCCTTGTTAAATAACTTAGCGTATTTCTTGTATTTCGCTTGCACTCTTGGGATCAAAATTTCAATGATATCTTTTTTGATCTTCGCTAACATCTTCGCTTCTGAATCAAAATCATCGTGTTGAGTAGATACTACAATCGCGTCAATTCTTACTGGCTCGTTTTTGTCGTTGTACTCTAAAGTCACCTGAGATTTTGCATCAGGACGTAAATATTTAATTGCTTTGTTCTCTCTTCTTAATGCAGCTAATTCAATTAGAATTTTGTGCGCTAAGTCCAAAGCCAATGGCATTAAGTCATCTGTCTCGTTGGTAGCATAACCAAACATCATCCCTTGGTCACCAGCACCTTGCTCTTCCTTCTTCTTCTTATCTACACCTTGGTTGATGTCAGCAGATTGTTCGTGGATCGCAGATAATACACCACAGCTATCCGCTTCAAACATGTATTCACTCTTTGTGTAACCAATTTTCTTGATCACATTACGTGCAATTGTTTGAACATCTAAATAAGCTTTAGATTTTACTTCACCAGCCAATACCACTTGACCAGTTGTTACTAAAGTCTCACAAGCCACTTTTGATTGTGGATCAAATGCTAAAAAGTTATCGATCAATGCGTCAGAAATCTGATCCGCTACTTTGTCTGGATGTCCTTCAGAAACACTCTCAGATGTAAATAAATAAGGCATATTGTTTTATTTAGATGTTTATTTTAAAGTGCAAATATATTAAATAATCCTAATTAATATAGATTGTATAAAGATTGGATGAATTGAATTATAGATTGGTGTAGAAAATGCGCAACCTCATTCTGAACTTAGAATGAGACCCCCCACCCAATCTCACACGACCAATTGCAGGCTGATTACCTAATGACGTTGTCAAGAAATCAGTGGATTGAATTTTATTAAAAGGATAAGGCTGAAAGAATTTGATTGAATCGTTGACTGGTGCGAACAATCTAAAATCAAATAATGAATCTTTTCTTGCAATTAAGCCTTGAACATATCTACTTACATTAAAATTGTAAGTAGCTACATTGCTAAAACCATTTAATGATTTTGAGATTTTGTATCCACCAAACTGTGCTAATAATTGAGGATTCACCACTCCTTGATAATCATTCGGCACTGACCTTAATTGCTTCGATGCACTATCATATACCCCTAGGAATAAAAAATTAGGCGCAGTCATATAGCTATCCGTGGTTGTTAAACGAGCAGCATCTGGAACTTGTTCTGCAATCAATTCAGCCCTATGAATAATTTTATTTTCAAAAGTCTTCAATCCGGGTACTTTAATTTTTACCATGGTACCGGGACTAGTTTGTACATATACCAATGAATCTTTGGCGAAACCATTAAGATGACTTGCAATTTCTGCAGCGGCTCTGTTTCTTTGGATAAAATTGGCATTTTGTGCGGTGGAATAAGTAAACCTGAAATGCGTAACTAAAGTATCTCTCGTCACACTTCCTGTTGCACTAGTCGAATAATATAAAGCTAATTTCGTATTAGAGTCTAACAAAGCGATTCTTATAAGTGCATTGTGGTTATCTGCAGGGCTAGTCGTTAAGGCAAAGCCAGAAAAAGCATTTCGGAATGTGGTATCGTTTCGGTACACCCCATTTGAATCGAATGTTTTTAATAACTCAACAGCAATAGATTGATTCAATCTTAAACGGATTTGATTCCTAGCATTTTCAAAACGATCTTTAATGGAATCTCTTGCATTTGCAAAATCAAATATTTTTGGATTACCTGCAGAAACCCCTTTTCTTATTCCATATGCATTGGGATAATTACTAGCATATAATTTTCCAACTGCTAAAGGCGTGGCAGGATCAATTTTGTTGATATAAATTTTAACTGGCTTAGAAGAGTCTCCATAAAAGCCTCTATAACTTAAAATCAATACCGCAGAATCAACAATGATGCTATCTTTTGTTCCTCTAATAAAGAAAGGGTAAAAGCCAGGCTTTAATTGCAGAAATAAAGAGGCACTAGTTGAGCCAAAAAGAGGATCATTGGTAATATCTCCGAGCACTTGTTGGTCTGAAGGATAGATTCTTAATGAATCTTCCATCACCACTGTTTCTGTTTCGACATCTAATATAGTATCTCTAGTGCTAATTGCATCTTGGGACAAAAAGTCTAATCCAAGCTCAGAAGTACTAATTCTAGTGCAAGAAAAAAGCAATGTAGCTGCGATTGTAAAATAGGTAACCCTTCTAACTATGTTGATAAATGCCATGTATAATTACTTTACTTGCCTGCAAGTTCGTTGTATAAATCTAAATACTCTGTTAAATCAGAATCCCATCCATTAAAAGGCACTACTTTTTTACCTTTCACTGAAGAAAATTCTGTCACCAATTTTTTGTCAATCACATCTGAACCAAAAGAAATTGCATCTGCATAAGTTGCACCACCTCTGAACATAGCAGAGTTGGACAATTCTTTAAACGCATCTAACTCTTTCTCCTTTACGTTCGTATTGATCAAAGCCTTGGTCATAAAGTCGTTTGGGAACTGCTCTTCGAATGTATTTTGTCCAATTGTGTAGACTACTTTAGCATTGGAGAATACAGGTTCTTTCTTGAAAGCTGTTTTTATATATGCAGGGATTAAGCCTGTCATCCAGCCACTACAGTGAATGATGTCTGGAGGCCAACCGAATTTCTTGACGGTTTCTAGGGCACCGCGGCAAAAGAAAATTGTTCTCATGGCATTGTCATCGAACCATGTTTCATTTTCATCGTGAAAGATATGCTTACGCTTGAAAAAATCTTCATTTTCTAAAAAATAGACCTGTAATCTTGCATTGGGTAAGGATGCAACCTTAATTTGTAAAGGATAATCATCGCTATCCACTTGCACATTGATCCCAGATAAACGAACCACTTCATGTAAACGATGTCTTCTTTCATTGATTACACCAAATCTAGGCATGATACAACGTACTTCTAACCCACTGTCATTGCTTTTGATTGCGAGTTTATTGATCACCTCTGCAAATTCTGTCATCTCTAAATAAGGCGACATTTCTGTGGCAATATATAAGATTCGTTTTTTTTCTGACATTCCTTTAATAGTTTAACTAAGTAACCACAACGAGTTGGCAAAGGTACGGATTTAAAAGGACTTTATAAAACCCTAAAAAAGCCCAATTATTAAGCTTTGTCAAGGGTATTCTAGACATTTGGTTGTAAATTGCGGGGCAACTGAAACGGTACAATAATGGGAAAGTTTCTTAAAATCGGGTTCTTTTTTCTTTTAGGTATCGCCTTGATATGGTGGAGTTTACATCAAATTCCGGCCGAAGAATGGACAAAATTCACGCTCGCGCTCAAGCAATCTAAACTTTGGATTGTATTCCCCGTCTTTATAATACTAGGTCTTTCACATTTTTTACGTGCTCTTAGATGGCGGTTAATTATGGAACCACTTGGTTACCAACCAAGTATTGCAAATACCTACTTTGCTGTCCTAATTGGCTATTTAGCCAACCTGGCAATCCCCCGACTTGGAGAGGTTTTAAAATGTACCTTATTAGCCAAGTACGAGAAAGTGCCTGCCGAAAAAATAGTAGGTACCATCGTGGCGGAAAGGGCCTTTGATGTGTTGAGCCTTGGTATTGTATTTTTAATGGCACTTGGTTTACAATTTAATGTGATTGAAGCTGGCTGGAACCAATTAAAAAATCAAACTGCTACCCCTTTGATCAATTCCAATGAGGGTAACTGGAAAATGTATTTATATATTGGCATAGGTATCTTATTGCTGGCATTGTTTTTTATTCTTAGAAAACGTATTCCAACAATAGTTGCCTCCATTAAAAAAATTCTTAGTGGTATTTGGGAGGGTGTGATGAGTGCTACTAAATTAAAACAGCAAAAATTATTCTTTGTATACTCAATTGGCATTTGGTTTTTGTATTTACTAGCCACTTATGTAGGATTGTATGCCACGGCTGGAACAGAAAGTAGTTTTGCTACCGCAATTAGCTGTTTGGCTTATGCAAGTATTGGCATGATACTCACACCTGGCGGCATTGGTGCATATGCTTATTTTATGGCGAAAGTATTAGAACTAAATGGTGTAGATTATACCTTAGGACTCGCCAATGGTACTTTACAATGGTTTTCACAGTTCTTAATTGTGCTGGTATTGGGTGGATTGAGTTTAATTTTATTACCAATCATTAATAAACAAGCTAAGTAAGATGCGCGCAGTGGAACAAATAGCAAATAAAATAATGACCATTGAACAAGCCAAAGCATTTATGCAAGCTTGTAAGACAATAGGAAAAACCGTTGCCTTTACCAATGGCTGCTTTGATATTTTACATCCGGGTCATTTATTTTCATTGGCTCAGACAGCAAAGGAAGCTGATTATTTATTGGTGGGATTAAATAGTGACGCAAGTGTTAAAAAACTAAAAGGGCCGGAACGTCCAATTAATAATACCGAAAGCAGGGCATCAATCTTGGCTAATTTAGTATTGGTAGATGTGGTGGTTGTATTTGAAGAAGACACTCCATTGCAATTAATTCAAACCCTCCTACCAGATGTGCTTGTAAAAGGAGGTGACTACACTATTGATACCATTGTTGGTGCGAAAGAGGTTATTGCAAATGGCGGAAAAGTAATTATTAATCCAATTGTGGAAGGTTTCTCCACAACAAATATTATTGAAAAAATAAAAAAATAAACATGCAATTTTTACAAGAATTAAAAATTCAAAAAGAAAACGAGGGCAGTTCAACAGGTGCTAAATGGATTCAAAGTAAAGGTGAAATGATCTCCTCTTTTTCTCCAGTGGATAATCAATTGATTGGTGCAGTTGTAACAACAGATGCTGCGGCATATGAACAAGTGATTAAAACTGCAGAAGCTGCATTTAAAGAATGGCGTAACTGGCCAGCACCTAAAAGAGGTGAAGTTGTGAGACAATTAGGTGAAGCATTAAGAAAAGATAAAACTGCACTAGGTCAATTAGTAAGCTATGAAATGGGTAAAAGTTTACAAGAAGGATTAGGTGAAGTGCAAGAGATGATTGATATCTGTGATTTCGCTGTTGGTTTGTCAAGACAATTGTATGGTTTGACCATGCACAGTGAAAGACCATCCCATAGAATGTATGAACAATGGCACCCAATGGGTATTGTGGGTATCATTTCTGCTTTTAATTTCCCTGTAGCGGTATGGAGTTGGAATGCAGCATTAGCATGGGTTTGTGGTAATGTAACCGTATGGAAGCCAAGTGAGAAAACACCATTATGTGGTAATGCCATTCAAAAAATTGTTGAAAAAGTATTTGCAGACAATGATGTACCAGAAGGAGTGAATAATTTAATTCAAGGTGGACGTACTGTAGGAGAATGGATGAGTAAGGATACTAGAATTCCATTGGTTTCTGCAACAGGTTCTACTCGTATGGGTAAAGAATTGAATAAAGAAGTTGCAGGTCGTTTAGGTAAAACCATTTTAGAATTAGGTGGTAATAACGCAATCATCATTACAGAACATGCCGACTTAGACATGTCTTTAATTGGCGCCGTGTTTGGAGCTGTTGGTACTGCAGGACAAAGATGTACAAGTACAAGAAGGTTGATTATTCATGAAAAAATTTATGACCAATTTGTAGAAAAATTAGTGAAGGCCTACCAACAAATTAAAATTGGAGATCCTTTGGATAGCAATAACCATATGGGTCCATTGATTGATAAAGATGCTGTGAAGATGTATTTACAATCTATTGAAGCATGTAAAAATGAAGGTGGCAAATTTGTTGTTGAAGGCGGCGTTTTAGAAGGTGAAGCATACGCAAGTGGGTGTTATGTGAAGCCTTGTATAGCAGAAGCAAAACCTCAATTTAAAATTGTACAACACGAAACTTTTGCGCCTATCTTATACCTTTTAAAATATAAAACCATCGAAGAAGCAATTGCCATTCAAAATGATGTTCCTCAAGGATTGTCTTCTGCAATTATGACTTTGAATATGAGAGAATCAGAATTATTTCTTTCTGCAAAAGGAAGTGATTGTGGAATTGCGAATGTAAATATTGGAACAAGCGGTGCAGAGATTGGTGGTGCATTTGGTGGTGAAAAAGAAACTGGAGGCGGAAGAGAAAGCGGATCTGATGCATGGAAAGCATATATGCGTAGACAAACAAATACCATCAACTGGAGCACTCAATTACCACTTGCACAGGGTATTAAATTTGATTTTTAATTATTACTATTCCCTATGCGTAGATTGATCCTAACTATATTTTTGTACACCTGTTCCCAAATCGTATGGGGACAGGATGCAAAATTCTGGCATTGGAAAGACCTCGAAAAAGATGGAGTACATGGTGTTAGTCTTTTTAAAGCACAACAACTTTTAACAGATTTAAAGTTAAAGCCCACCCCTATTATCATTGCAGTACTTGATGGTGGTATTGATACTGCACATCCTCAGATTAAACCATTGTTATGGCATAATCCTAAAGAGATCCCGGGCAATGCATTGGATGATGACAAAAATGGATACGTGGATGATTTGCATGGATGGAATTTTTTAGGCAATGCTGCTGGTGAAAATATCAACAAAGCATCTGATGAAAAATCAAGAATCTACCATCGGTATAAAGATGTATTCAAACAAGACCAATTAGATAGCGCATCCTGGGATGTAACAAAAAAACAGACCTACAAAATATGGAAGCAAGCTGCAGATGAAATTGTTTTTACAGACGAAGATGCAGACAATCTATCCTTCATTAAAATGGCGAGGAATGCAGTGGTTAAAATGGGCGCTATTTTAATTCGAGAAATGGAGGATAGCAACTTTTCGACCGAAAAATTAGAAACCTATCAACCCATTGGAAAAATTACTGCAGACACAAAGATTTCCTATTTAAGAACTATGCAGGCTTTAGGCATTGAAAGATCAAATGGCCATCGATCTATTTTGGAAGATCTTGATGAATACATTTCAGGAAAAGAAAAATCTGCAATCTCTATAGATACCCCACCTGAAGATCTAAGAAAAAAGATCACCCATGATCAATATGAAAATTTTAATGATCAATTCTATGGCAATAATAATATCACTGGCCCTAATGCAAAACACGGAACACATGTTGCTGGATTGGCTGCTGGTATAATTGATACCTTATTCAATAAATCAAACTTTAACAATCCTATTCAAATCATGGGACTACGTGTGGTACCAGATGGGGATGAATATGACAAGGATGTTGCCTTGGGCATCAGGTATGCAGTGAATAATGGTGCAAAAATCATCAATATGAGTTTTGGGAAATCTTTCTCTCCAGAACAACCATGGGTGGATAGTGCCATTCGATATGCAGCATCAAAAGATGTGTTGATTATTCATTCTGCAGGAAACGAATCTTATGATTTAAATGTTAAATCTGTCTACCCTAGCCCTTTCTCAAATGTCTTTAATGATAAAGCAATCAATATGATTACAGTGGGTGCAAGTAGCGACCCATTGATTGCAGAAAGTCTTTTAACTGACTTTAGTAATTATGGCAACAAAATAGTTGACTTATTGAGCCCTGGAAAAAAAATATATTCAAGCTTACCCAATCAACAGTATGGCTTTTTAGATGGTACTAGCATGTCTGCGCCTATCTTAAGTCATATTGCAGCATTGGTTAGAGCTTATTTTCCAAAGCTTAGTGCAGCAGATGTTAAAGCAATTCTTTTACAAAGTTGCTGGAAGCCAAATGACCAAAGTACTTTGTTCCCTATTTCATTAGATCAATCCAAAAAATTAAATGATATTAGTGCAGAGGGTGGAATTGTCAATGCAGCATTAGCCATTCAAAATGCGGCCCTATTTCAAAAAAATAAATATAAAAAATAAATGTCTAGACCAAGCACTACAGAGTATGCCCCATTTTTTCAAACCTATATCAATTATACGAGTGGTAAGGATTATGAGATTTTAGTAAAACAATACCATGACCGTTTAGTGGATTCTTGGAATGCAATACCTACTGAAAAGATTAAGTATGCATATGGGCCAGACAAATGGACGATTCAACAGATGTTTCAACATGTGATTGATACAGAAAGAATTTTTGCTTACCGTGCACTTGCCATTGCAAGACAAGATAAAACTGCTTTACCAGGCTTTGATGAAAATAGCTATGCCGCAAATGCAGATGCAAGCCACCGAAACTGGAAGGATATGCTAATTGAATGGAGAACAGTAAGACAAGCTACTAATTTATTATTTGCATCCTTCACTCCAGATCAATTAAAAACAAGAGGCAATTGTAATGGGCATGATGTGACTGTAAATGCATTAGGGTTCATTCTTTTTGGACATGCACTGCACCACTTGCACGTTTTGAAAGAGCGTTACGATGTATAATTAAAGAATTCAAAAATCTCGTATAAAACAGTTTACTCCCCCTTCAAAAATTGAGTATGGCCGACAGGCAAAAAAGAACCCCTAATTTTTTTTAGGGGTTCTTTTTTTATACTAATTTTTTGAATTCTTTAATTTAGTTACTCATGTAACTAAATTTCTACTATCAATTACTTAGTCGCGTAAATGTGTACAGCTAATTGAACTTGTGTGTCAATAGCGCCTACTCCGTAATTGATTCCGAATAAAGTTCTGTCAATTGGGAAGAATGCTTCTGCAAAGAAACCTTTTTCGTCTGCACTTCTGATGATAGCTTCAAAGCTGATATTTTTTGTGATACCCTTTATTGTTACTGAACCAGTTAAAGTTGCTTTTTCTGCAGTTGTATATTTTACACTACTGATATTGAAAGTTGCTTCACCAAATTTAGCAACATCAAAAAAGTCAGCAGTAGATAAATGACCAGCCAATTTATCACCAGCGCCATCTGTTACTTTCATGCCAGCAACATCTACCACAAAAGATCCGCCAACTAATTTACCACCATCCACTTTAACTGAACCAGACTTCACTGGGAAATAACCAGTATGGAAATCGGACTTCTTAGAACCAGTAAAATCTACTTTACTCTTTTGAGCTGTCACTGTGAAAGTTTCAACTGCTTTTGTAGATTTTGGGTTGTTAAAGGAGAACAATGCCACCGTCGCTAATGCGAATGCCGAAGAAAGAATGATTTTTTTCATATTTGTTGTTTTAAATTTTTAAAAATTTGCTGTATGCTTGATTTTAACAAAATAGGACTCTTTTTGTTTAATCCGAACCTAAAAAAGGGGCTTTTTTTGTTTATTCTATTTACAACAGCTTCCCAAAGATATAAAACAATGTTTAAACAACGAAATAATTAATTATAGCTATTTTTCAATCCATTTTCCCCTCATAATCTGCCTTTTATGAATTATCTTTGCCAAAATTTTAGATTATGAACCTGCATGAATATCAAGCAAAAGAGTTGCTAAAAAAGTACAATGTTCCTGTTCAAGAAGGTGTAGCGGTTGATAACGTTAAAGACGCTGTAGCTGCCTACCAAAAAATTGCAACAGAAACCAATAACAAATTTGCGGTTGTTAAAGCTCAAATTCACGCAGGTGGTCGTGGTAAGGGTAAGATAAATGGTTCTGAGCAAAGAGGTGTTGCTGTTGGTAAATCCGCAGAAGACATCGAAAATTTTGCAAAAAATATCCTTGGTGGCACTTTGGTGACCATTCAAACAGGCCCTGCTGGAAAAGTAGTGAGTAAAATTTTAATAGCGCAAGATGTCTATTATGAAGGTCCTCAACCAACTAAAGAATTATACTTATCTATCCTATTAGATCGCGCTAAGGGCATGAATGTAGTAATGTATAGCACTGAAGGCGGTATGGATATCGAAGAAGTTGCACACAATACCCCAGAAAAAATATTCAAAGAATGGGTTCACCCAGGTGGCGGTTTACAAGGTTTCCAAGCAAGAAAGATTGCATTTAACTTAGGTTTAAGTGGAGATGCATTTAAAAGCTGCGTGAAATTTGTTACTAATTTATACAATGCATACGTTGGTTTAGACTGCGGTATGTTAGAGATCAATCCTCTTTTCAAAACTGCTGATGACAAAATCATTGCAGTAGATTGTAAAATGAATATTGACGATAGCGCTTTAATGCGTCATCCAGATTTATTAGCAATGAGAGATGTTTCCGAAGAAGATCCTACTGAAGTAGAAGCAGGTGAATTCAATTTAAACTTTGTTAAACTAGACGGTAACGTAGGCTGTATGGTGAACGGAGCAGGTCTAGCAATGGCAACAATGGATATGATTAAATTAAGTGGTGGTGAGCCAGCTAACTTTTTAGACGTAGGAGGTTCTGCGAATGCACAAACAGTGGAAGCTGGATTCAGAATTATCATGAAAGATCCTAATGTAAAAGCGATCTTAATCAATATTTTCGGCGGTATAGTTCGTTGTGACCGTGTTGCTGCTGGTGTCATTGAAGCATTCAATAAATTAGGCAATATCGATATTCCTATTATTGTTCGTTTACAAGGTACCAATGCAGTAGAAGCAAAAAAATTAATTGATGAGAGTGGATTGAAAGTTCAATCTGCTATACAATTGAGTGAAGCGGCAGATTTGGTGAAGCAAGCTGTAGCTTAATAATTTTTTACCCCAACGAACTCGTTGGGGTTTTTTTTACTACATCACCTTTACTTCGGTTAATCCACTAAATGAATAGATATGCCCTGTGGCTAATTCTACACATTCAATGCGTATTCGGCGCTTCTTGATTTTTTGAAAGCGCTTCCCTTTTTCTGTTTCAAATAAAGCCCCATCAGGCAAATGTGCCACAAATGCCATCCCCTCTTTTTTAACAATATCGTATTTTCTCAAAACCAATAATAATGCAGTTTCACCATTCGCAGTTGCAGCAGGATTTAAGATTGTTTTTTTTAGTGATTTCTTGATATCGATTGGAAAAATATCTCTTTGAATAAAATCGGATAATAATAAACCATATAAATATTTCCACTCCTTACCATGGGCATCTACCCTATTTTTATATTGCTCATAGCATAGCAAATGACCTAGTTCGTGTAAAAGTGTAATTAGAAATTCATATTGATTTAAATTTCCATTAACTGAGATTTTATGGTTGGCGCCCATTCTAGGATGTCTATAATCTCCCAATACAGACTTCCTGGCCTTGGTCACTGTTAAGTGCAGTTTATATTGATGAATCAAGGCTAAGACAGGCTCAAATGCACCTTCTGGCAAATAGGCTTTTAATGCGTGCAGTGGGTGTTCAACTTTTGACAAACGATTTAATTTAAGCGTCTTTTTTGATTTTAGTCCAGCCTATTTCAATCCAAGTATACGAAAGATATAAGCCCATTGCAATCAATAAATTATAGATGCCAATGGGTGCTTTTTTTTGTGTTGCATACCATAATGCTGCCCCACCAAACACAATAAATTTAAGCATTGTACCCATCATCACAGATCGAACCATCACATTGGGTTTGCTGAGGTCTACTTGACTTAATCTTCTATAATTTATTAAGGCTATTAGAAACAAAATCGCATTTACAATTATAATAAAATTGATATTGATAAAAACCAACACATTCATTTGTTGCAAGATTAGGGCCAAGGTTAGTACTGCAAAGAACAATGCAAATGCCGGAAGAAAGTTTTTTTGAAAATAGATTTTCATTTATTTTTTTGATTTATGCTGTGTGTCTCTAACAATTTTGAATAGTGAAAATACAATAAATAATGAAGGTAGTATCCATAAAAAAAGGGGTGCTACTCTTTCCATTTTTTGATCTATATACTTACCTAAAAAGATAAGAAGGGTTAAAGCGACTGCCCATTGGCTAGCAAGCCCTGCAAACTTACCCCATTGTATTTGATTGGTATTGCTTTTCATCTGGAAACAATTAGTCTAAAGAAGGTAAACTTTCTGGAAGTTCAAGTGGGATGGTATCTAATTGTTGTGGATTACCTTCTGATAAAACTTTTTTAATGCCCTCGATGTATTGTTCCTTAAAGTGAACTGCTTGTTCTAAAGAATCGGTACGAATTTTGAGCAATTCTAATGCAGATCGACTTTCCTTGGTGCCATACCCTGGTATATAATATTTCAAAGGTGTAAATGCAATTAAAGCAATGGTCAATCCAACTAAAAACATGAAAGCAATACTCAATCCCACATACACTGATTTTCTAGATAGCCTAAATGCAATAACCTCGTCATAGGTGTCGTCGTTCGTCACAACTAGACGATAAGTACTACTGCGTCTTTTAAAAGTATTGTTAATATCTAAGTTTGCCATAATCTTTAATCTGTATAAAGGTACAACCTTTGCTTTATTTAAACAGAATATGCTGTATTTTTAAGGCGCTTATAACCCTATGGCACAAAAAAATAGTTACCCTCAGTTCAAACGCATTATTTGCTTGATAGCAATAGCATCACTTTCTCTTTGTGTAAGCCAAAGCTATGCCCAGGATACCACAAAATCAATCTTGGATATTAATAATTCAAAAATCATACAAAAAGCAAATAAATTCTTAGATACCACCCAAAAAAAGATCAACAATTTTATCAATAAAAGAATTGAAAAAGTTAAAGATAGTTTGAATAATAAATCAAATAGACTTTTGGATAAAACAGGAATAAATGAAATAGACAAGCAACTTCCTTATGAGCGCTTATTAAATAAAAAATATACCCTTGGAAGACGTGCTTACCAAAATACGGTATCTCAATTTAATTATTTATTTTATGCAGAAATTGGATTAGACGAAATAATTCAAAAAGCAAGAGACCTACATGAGGATGATTTTACTGAACTACTTCCCTTCTATGATTATGATTTAAGTTTAACAGCAAAGGAATCTATTGACTCAATCATTTTCAGATGTAACGCAAATATTGTTTTACATGATCTAAGAAGCAATTACGTAGATGATGCCTATTTGGTATTGGCAAAAGCTTATTTATTTCATAAAAATTTTGATACCGCTGCAAGTATCTTACAATTTATAAATTACTCCTTTTTTGATAAAGAAGACGGGGCTGACCTGCCAATTGGTAGTAATTTAAATCAATCCGGCAAATTCAGCATTGCATCTCCAGAAAATAATCGTGCTTGGGAAAATAAAAACGTAAGGAATGAAAGTATGATCTGGCAAGCTAGAACTTATTTTGAAGCGGGTGAAATTAATGAAGGAATTAGTTTGTTACAATTATTGAAAACAGACGCTGCCTTCCCAAAACGCTTACAACCCTTTTTAAATGAACAACTGGCTTATGGATATTATTTATCTGGCATAAATGATAGTGCAGCAAACTACCTGATTAAAGGCTTAGACAATACAAAAGACCCATTAACCAAAGCAAGGTGGTCTTTTCTGATTGCGCAATTGTATGAAAAGGAACAAAAATTTGACCTTGCCTATAATTGGTTCAGAAAAGCTGGGGCAATCGTATCCAACCCTATTATTGCAGTTTATGCAAGTATTTATATGGCTAGTATTGATGCAAATCGTGGTAAAAAATCATGGGAAAATCTAGCCAATGATTTAGAGCGTATGATAAAGAAAGATAAGTACGCTGCTTTTGCAGACATTATCTATTATGAAATGGCACAACTTGCAGTCCGAAATAATTCAATATCAAAAGCAAATCAATGGCTTATTGCTTCTATTCAGAAAAATGAAAAAAATACTAAACTAAAACAAAAAACTTTAGTTCAATTAGGTGCAATTAATTATAAAATAGATCAATTTTCGGTTGCTAAAATAGCCTATGAAAATTTGAACGACTTATTAAAAAGTTTCCCAAATTATGATCAAATCACTTTAAGAAAAAAGTGGATAAACAAAATTGCTGACTTAAACGAATTGATTGCAAAGGAAGATAGCTTACAAATGATTTATGCTGCTCCAAAAATATCGCAAGAAAGATTGGCTAAGCAATGGCAAAAAAGGGCTGCCCTTCTGAAGGCTCAAGAAAAAGATTTATTCACAGACCCTAATAAGCAAAAAGCAGGATTTAGCAATGTTAACAACAACTCCCAAAAAAATAACTCTGAAAATACATTTAGTAACTCATTTGTAAATACGACACCAAACAAAGAGGTGAAATCAGACTTCTACTTTGACAATCCTCAAAATGTAAGTATGGGGATAAAGAACTACATCAAAAAATGGGGTGATCGTCCAAATGTTGACAACTGGCGTAGAAAAACAACGATACAATTAGCAAGAGCAAGCCAAGTAAATGCCAATATAGATAGCACACAAGCCTCTATGCAGTTAAATACAGCGCCAGTAGTGAATAAAAGTATTAAGTCAATAACTCAAGAGAAAGATAGTGCAGAGGAGTATAGCATACAATTGATTGAAACAGAAATTGATTTGAAGCAATCTAGAACTAATTGGAATAATAATAGCTTATCTATTGCAAAAATATTTTTATATGAACTAAATGATTTTGAGAAAGCATTGCCAAGATACAAAGCAGTAATTCAAAATGATATTGAACCAGCAACGACTGAAAGTGCTTTACTCGATTTAGCAAGCCATTACTTGCATATTGGACAAATAACTTCTTCTGATAGCCTTATAGCGCTCATTACAAAACAATTTCCAGAGGGTATTTATGTACAAAAGAAGAAAGCTAAAGAAAATCTAGATCGAATAGATAAAAATAGTGCTGAGGCATACAAAACTGCTTATTTTTTAGCGCAGATTGGAGACTGGGATCTATTTGGCACTCAAATGGGAGAAGCGCAAAAGCAATTCAAGGGTACAAAATGGTATACCCCTTATCAGTTTTTAAGAGTTAAAATGTATGCTCAATTAGGTAAAGACAGCCTAGCAATCGAATACTGTAACGAAATTATAGCACAAAATAAAAGTGAGTCCATTAAAGCAAAAGCTAAAAACATTATTACTGAGATTAATAACAGAAAAGCTACCGAAGCCTATTTGGCAGCTTTAATTATAGTTAAGCCAACTAAATTGATCAATACAAATGAAGAAGCCATTGAACGAAATAAATCAACTTCGATCAACTTAAAGAATGATCAAAATTTCAATAGCACTCCAAATTTAAAAATGGCAGTCATTCCAAAAAATGACAGCGCCCTTTCTAAAAATGTAACCAACCAAATTACGTTTACCAATGATAGCCTAGAACAACATTATATTGCTTTACAAACTATGAATGTTTCTGCTGTATTTGTCAAAGAGATACAAAATACAATTAAAGACTTCAATACAGAAACATTCAGACAACTCAACCTTGGAGTGACTTATGTTCAGTTTACAGACCAAAGTCATATTGTATGGATTGGGCCATTCACAAAAGCATCCGATGGTCTAGCCTATATCAATAAAGTAAAGCCTAAATTAGGTACAGAAATTATTTCCTTCATTGCAAAAAGACAATACGACTTAACTTTGATAGGAAAATCGAATATCGTTTTAATTACCAATCAAGAGCAATTAGATCAATATAAGCGTGATAAATCAAATTATTATTTTAACCCTTAAAAGGTAAAAAAAGTGAATTTAGAAAATAAAACTACATCAAAAGAGATTAAAAAAGGACCAAAGAATTGGGTTAAACTATTCTGGAAATATTACTTGATTTCGGCAGGTATCTTTTTGCTATTTATACTTATGCTCAATTTTGGGTGGATTGGAGATATGCCCGATTTAGATGATATTGAAAACCCAACAGCTTCCTTGGCTAGTCAAGTTTATGCGCAAGATGGAACGCCCATGGGTAAGTTTTATTTAGAGGACAGAATTAGTGTTAAGTACCGAGATATTAGTCCCTACTTATTGCAAGCCCTTGTTGCTACAGAAGATAAAAGATTTTATGACCACTACGGTATTGACGGCGAAGGCTTGTTAAGAGCAATTGCTTTTCTTGGTAGTCAAGGTGGTGCATCTACCATCACTATGCAGACTGCAAAAAATTTGTTTACAGATAATTGGGGTACCAAAAACAAACTCCTAAGAGTCATTCAAAAAATCAAAGAGAGTATAATTGCAATCAAACTAGAGCGCAATTTTACGAAACAAGAAATCATCACTTTATATTTAAATACAGTGCCTTTTAGTGAGAATCTTTTTGGTGTAAGCAATGCCTCAAGGTCTTTTTTTCAAAAGGAACCTGATCGTTTAACCATCGAAGAAGCTGCATTATTGATTGGAATGATCAATGCGCCTACTAAATACAATCCCAATAGGAATCCTAAATTAGCAATTGATAGAAGAAACTTGGTGTTGAATAGAATGGCTGGCGAAAAATACATTACCGAAGATCAAGCAACAGCATTAAAAGCTTTGCCCTTAGTGACTAATTTCAAAAAACTAGATGAAAATAATGGTCTAGGCCCCTACTTTAGAAGTTACCTTGGAGAGTACATGAAAAAGTGGTGTAAAGAACACAAGAAGAATAATGGAGATGCTTATAATTTATATAGAGACGGATTGAAAATTTACACCACCATTAACCCTCGTATGCAATTATACGCAGAGGAAGCAGTTGCAAGACATATGGCCTACTTACAAAAAGAGTTTAACAAACAATCCAATATTAAAACAGGTGCCGTTTGGAAAGACTTTAGTAGCCAATTGGAATTAGCAGTTAAACAAACAGATCGCTGGAGGAATTTGAAAAAAGAGGATATAGAGGAAACTGATATCAGAAGAACATTTGATGAAGTTTTACCAATGCGCGTTTTTGCATGGAATAAAAACAGGTTCATTGATACCATCATGACGCCAATGGACTCCTTAAAATATCATAAACAAATGCTGCAAACTGGATTCTTAGCAGTAGACCCTTTCACTGGTGAAGTCAAAGCCTGGGTGGGTGGTATAGACTTCAAGACATTTAAATATGACCACGTCAATATCAATACAAGAAGACAAGTAGGTTCTACAATGAAACCTTTATTGTATTCATTAGCTATAGAAAAAGCAGGCTTCACGCCATTCAGTATTGTACAGGATCAACAACAAAATTTTGAAGGATATGGCATGGTACCAAATACACCAAAATCTTGTACAGGACAAGCTATGCCTATGGCGCAAGCTTTGGCTGAATCTAGAAACTGTGCCACAGCCTATATCATGAAACAGATTAATGGTAATGGCAACGAAGCAGCGAAAGAATTGGTTGATTATTTAAAAAAATCCAATATTCAAGCCGATATTCCTGCTTACCCTTCTATTGCTTTAGGTGCTTGTGAAGTATCCTTGTTTGAAATGGTGCAAGCTTACACCATGTTCCCAGGTGGTGGATACAATGCTCAGCCATTTTTCATCAACCGTATAGAAGATAAAAATGGAAATGTACTAGAGAGTTTCTCTCCACAAAGAAGAAAAGTAATTAGTGAATTAACGGCCTACTCAATGGTGAGTATGATGGAGGGTGTGA
>JACCDV011031664.1_pt1 | contig 43704 bp, 60 predicted proteins | sample 7446131 | NCBI WGS metagenome assembly JACCDV01 (sample SAMN15323448, study PRJNA562643) | freshwater metagenome | isolation source: river surface water | place: USA:Blue River Watershed | collected 2017-08-17
CCAAGACCCCGGCCTTCTTTTCTCTTGACTCCCCTCAGGAACCCCTCGTCACCCTCCGACTAGCCAGATACAATGGAGGGTATGCCCATCATGAGGTCTGACGGATTTACGGACATCGTCTACCAGAAGCCGAAGAGGCGGAGGAAGAAGGCGTCTTCGCGTTCGACGCAGGTTGACGAAGAGCAGAAACCTCGTCGCCGCTCGTCTCAAAAGTCAACCCGCGTCGACAAGTGAAAGGAGTCTTCCGGTGTTTGGAGGCAAAAGGCAAAATCCATACGAAGCAAAGACCGGGCGCCAGCTCGGAACTTCTGCTCCGCAGTCGGAGCCGCGTAAAATCGACGACACTCCGAAGCCCAGGAAGAACTCGCCAGTCGCCCACACGCGAATCGACGACGAGAAAGAGCCCGAGGAAAAAGAGCCGGTGGGACATACCCGGTTGGATGAAGAGGAGTAACCGATGCCGAACTTCAGAACCCATAAACCGAAGCCCGGAGCCTCGACCCAAGTTGATCCGGGAGGCATGAAGAAGGCCTTCGGAACGCCTGTGGGGAGCACTAAACTCGACGAGGAGCCGGAAGAGAAGCCGAAAGACGAAGGCGGCGGTCTCGGATCCCGAATCACTCGCGGGATTCGCAAGCGTATCGGCAGCTAAAGTTTGAGGCGGACCTAACCGAGAGCTGGGTGTGCAGACCATTCTCCTAGCCAAGGGTTAGGCCCAGCCGGTAATGCTTTACGGGCTGGGCGTTTTCCTGTTAGAACGCCCAGGAGCAATCAAGAAAATCTGACGGGGCGGACGATGGGGCGGTCTCCAAGCGCTGCGAAACGCAAGCGCCAAGCCGACAAACAGGAAGGGCGCCTGATCAACGCCATCGAGAAGGTCGACGTCCTTCGGCGCTACGACTCCTTTCTCCAGAAGATGGAGAAAGGGACGCTCGACGTCCCAGGCTTTATGAAGGAAGTAGCCCGGAACGCCGCGATCAAGGTCGCCCAGATCATGGACGACGAGGAAGCGGGGGCGAAAGTCCAGCTCGCCGCGGCCCAAGACATCCTCGACCGCGCGGGATACAACAAAACGACGAAGCATCTCCACGCCGGATTGATCGGAAACGTGGACGTCGACTCCTCGAAGATGGAGCTGATCAACATCATCCTGTCGTCGGCCAAGAAAGTTGGCTTCAGGACGGAGGATCCGAGAGGCGACGTCATAGCGAAGGACCAGACTCCGCTCCCGGCGCCGGCCGACGGAGAGGTTTTGGACGTGATCGCCCAGGAGCTGAAGGACGCAGTCCCAGCTCACGCGGCGCCAAAGACGATCGTGGACGAGGCTTTGGGCGACGGAGAGGAAGACGATGACGACTAAGTTGAACGCGGCGGGCAAGGACTTCCTTCGAACGATCGGCATCCCGTATGCGGCGTTCCAGGAGATCCTAGCCAAGTGGAGTCTGCCGGAGGACTTGGTCCTAGGCATCGTCTGGGTTGAGTCAAAGGGGGACCCGGGTGCGCTCAGGCATGAGCCGGACTATCCGCACCTCTGGGAGGTACCCTTCTACGCCGGCATGTTCCGCTGGACGATGAACACTGAGGCGGAGATCCAGCGCTTCAGCTTCGGACTCATGCAGATCATGCTCGCCACCGCTCGCTGGCGGGGGTTTGCCTTCCACCCGAAGGAACTCTTCGAGCCGAAAACGGGACTCACCTGGGGGTGCTTCCACCTCTCGGAACTCTACGCCAAGTATAAGAAGTGGCCGGACGCCGTCTCGGCGTACAATCAGGGGTCACCGCGGCGCGCGATGCTCAACGCCCAGAAGTTCAAAAATCAAGCCTACGTCGACAAGGTCTTCGCGGCGGCAAAGGGCTACTGTGCCGTCGACGAATGAGAGGACGTGTCTCCGTTGCGGTGGGAAGTTCCTTTGGAACTTCGGCTTCATGAACGGGAGACACATTTGCAAGTCGCCGACCGAAGTCCGAATCTACACGGACGAAGAGAAAAAGGAATTTGAAAGGCGGCGGAAGGCGGGTGAGGTCTGACGGATCTCTCCCTTTCGCGCGCACAGCTAGAGTCGCTCTCGCATGAGGAGTTGGTCCTCATCGCCAAGAAGCTCAAGGCGCACGAGCAGCTCACTCAACAGGCCAAGGGCGACATCTACCTGAAAGGGGCTCACGACTCCCAGGTCAAGTTCCACAAGGCGACGAACCGTGTCCGGATCTTCTTCGGTGGCAACCGTTCAGGCAAGACCACTGCGGGCGCCAACGAAGCCCGTTGGCTGGCCGAGGGCTCCCACCCGTTCCACACGTTCCGCCTGCCGACCAAGGGCTGCATCGTCGTCCAAGACTTTCAGACCCACGCTAAAGACATCATGGAGCCGAAGATCCGGGAGTGGTTTCCGCCCTCCATGTTCACGCGGGCGCCAGAGACCAACTCCGTCGGCGCGATCGTCAAGTACCACCTGCGGCACGGATCTACGATCGACGTTAAGTCACACGAGCAGGACTTGAAGGTCTTCGAGGGTTCGGACTACGACTGGATCTGGTTTGACGAGCCGCCGCCGGAGCCGATCTTCAAGGCCCTCTGGCGCGGCTTAACCGACCGTCGCGGGATCTGCTTCATCACAGGCACTCCGATCACGGAGCCTTGGCTCTACGACCTCTACATGAAGGCCGCGGCTGAAGAGAATAAGGGCATGTACTGGGCGATCTTCGCCGAGATCTGGGAGAACGCCAGAAACCTTGGCGAAGGAAATGAGGCCGAGGGCCGGCGCCGGATCGAGGAGTTCCTAGAGACGCTCGACGCTGACGAAAGAGAAGCCAGGGAGAAGGGGCGCTTTCTCCACATGCGGGGCCGGATCTTCAAGACCTGGAACCGGGCGACCCACCTGATCAAGCCTTTCGAGTGGCCGGCAAAGTGGCCGGTCCTGATCAGCCTCGACCCACACCCCCGGAAGCCCTGGGCCCTCTCCTACCTAGGCCTGACTCCGGCCGGGTACCGGATCCTGATCTCCTCCCACTACGTCGACGGCGTGGTCGAGGACGTGGCGGAGGCGGTTCTCCATAACCGAAACGAGATAGAGATCGACGGCCAGGGGCTTCCGAGGATCCACTCGTGCTGGATCGACAACTACGCCAAGGTCGAGTCGATGATCAAGCGCGGGACGACGATCTTGGATGAGCTGAATAGGCTTGTAAGCCCTGCGGTGCCTAGGTTTCAGACTCCGCCGAAGAACGTCGAGGACAAGATCCTGATCATGAAGTCCTGGCTGAAGCCCCAGGAGTCCAAATACGGCCTCCGCCCCGGGTTCTTCGTCTTCGACACCCCGGAAAACAAGGGCTTCGTCTACGAAATCGAGCACTACGTCTGGGCAAACCAGCGCGGGGCTAAGCGCCGTGAGCTGAAAAACGTCCCGGTCAAGGAAAACGACGACATCCTGGACACCGTCATGCAGCTTTGTCTAGTCCTCGACTCGAAAAAGTTGCAAAATGGCGGGGACACAACCCAAAAAGTGTTCAACTACACGAAAAGAGGCCACTCGTGACCGTCGCTTCAGAGCGCGTTACCGAAAAAGTGGGCGAAAATGTCCGGGACGAGACGCTAAAACTCGCCCAACTCGATCTCGACTACCTGGAACGGCTGATCCAGGACCAGATCAACAAATTCGAAGACGACCACCGAGCCTATTTTGAGCAGCGCCGCGAGTGGATGCTCGCTTTGAGGGACCTCCAGTACAAATACAAAGAGTCCTTCTTCGAGGACGCCTCAGACATCCACATTCCCTACACGCTGATCATGGCGAAGGCTCTCCACGCGAGGATCTATCAGGTCTTCAGTCAGGAGAATTTCTTCACCGTCGAGGCGAACAACAAAGCCTTCCTGGAAAAGGAAGAGCTCGTCACCCAGTACATGAACTGGCTCCTTTCGAAGTGCGTGAACCGCGGCAAGGGCAAAGATCAAGCCATGGACGACTACATCCTCGACTACGTCGAGGAGGGTTGTTCGGTCATGAAGCTGCTCATGGACCGCTGGCAAATCGACTATGTCGACGTCTCCATCACGACGGAGGAAGAGATCCTCCCTGAGATCTTTGTAAGCGAGACGGACGTCGGCACTGAAGCCAGTGTCGAAGACCGGACGCGGACGAAGACTAAGATCGAGAACGTCCAAAAGAGCTTGAAGAACTCGGCGCCGGCTCTAGGCACCGTGAATCTTGACGACTTCATTATTCAAGCCGGATGTAAGGACGTCCAGACGGCGCCGTTCGTCGGACACAGGGTTAAGCTCCTGGACGAGGACTTGAAACTTCGCGCCCAACAGAAGCGCTTCGACATGGGCGTCGTCGAAGAAGCCCTAGAGCGCCGGTTGTCGTTCACGAAGTCTCGGGACGACGGTTCGCGGCCTAAAACCCGCCGCGACATGCGGACTCTCGAAGGCGTCTCGTCGGACTCCGACCGCACGGTGTTCCGAGATCAGGCGAGTCACTCCGTAGTTGAGTGGTATTGCCGCGCCTACGTCAAAAAGAAGGTCGACGACGACACTTTTGAAGACACTGATGAGCTCCCGAGAGAGATCGTCGTCTGGTATCACGAGGATCTGAGGAAGATCCTTGGCTGGACCTACCTCCACAGGATCTCGCCGTCGGGCCAGCGCCCATTCTACAAGTCCGACTTCATCCCGTCGAAAGAACGTGCCTTCGGGATCGGTGTCGCCGAGCTCCTGTGGTCTATCAATAACCACATTGACGGTGTCCACAACCTGAAAATGGACAACGGCGTCCTTGCCTCCCTTCAGTTCGGTATCTACCGCGCAGGGTCGACGTTCAAGCCGGACACTTTCAAGATCCGTCCGGGCGACATGCTGCCCGTGGAGGACATCAATGACTTCAAGTTCACCCAGATCCCTTACCTTGGTCAGTTCGGAGAAAACGAAGAACTCACCCTCACGGGCTACGGCGAGAAAATGCTCGCGATCAACGATATCAACCTCGGAAACCTCACTGGCCGAGGCGTTGCTGGAGCTTTGCGAAATGCGACCGGGGCGTCGTTCGTCGATCGTCAGGCAAACATCCAACTCCACCCTCATCTATCTCGTCTGGCCAGAACCCTGAAGCTCATGCTTCGGGATCTGTTCATCCTCGCGCGCTCGCGAATGTCCGAGCAGCTCTTCTTCCGAGTGACGGGCGAAGACGGCAAGGCGATCTTCGGAGACGTCACCCAGGAACAACTCCATGGCGACTACGACTTCTCGATCGAAGTGAACTTGGCCGCGAGTTCCGAGGCGGAACGCCAACAGCGCGCCACCCTCATGCTCCAGAACGTCCTAAACCCCACCCTTCTCCAGATGGGCATTGTCCAGCCGGGGAACATCTACGCGGCGATGAAGGAATACATGATCCGGCACCAAGTGAAGAACCCGGACGCATACCTCACCAAACCACAAGACTACGTCGGCGCGCCTTTGACTCCGTCCGATCGAATCTTCAAAATCCTCGTCGGCCAATACGACGATCCGCCGATCGAGCTCACGGTGAAGCCGGAGGAGAACCACGAGCTGGCGCTGGAAGTCTACGAGCGCTTCAAGGACAACCCGGCTTTCGGCCTCTTGGACAAGAAGCAGTTGGCGGCCATCGCAGTCCTGACTCAGAAACACCAAATGTTCATGGAATTGGTAAGTGGCGGCATGAAAGGAACTCCGAACCTGTCGGGGACACAAATGCCGGCAACTGGCGGGATCGCCGGGTCGCCGGCTGGCGGCGGACCCCTTGGCGGAGTTCCGGAAGGAGAGGTCAATGGCCCTGTTTTCTAAGATCCTGGAGTTTTTCTTCGGCGTCCGGCCGGCGTTTACGGAGCGGGAGTTCGCGTTCAACCGTTCGAAGATCCAAAAAGAGATCGTCGACCACTCCCGGCGGCTTAACGACTATGCGCGAGACCAAAGTCACCAAGTGTTCGTCGAGTACGTCAGAGGTCTCCTCAACCTGGAGATTCTCAGGCTCTCGGAGACCAAGCCGGCGACCCTGGACGCCTACACCTATCAAAAAGGCCGAATTGACGCTCTTCGCCTAGTCCTCGACGTGCGCGAAAAGGCGCTAATTGACGGAGAAGTGGCGAAAAAGACCCACGGCGAGCAAGGCGTCAAACGTTCCTACGTGAAAACCCCGGCAACGTCTGCCGGGTTGTCCATCTAAAGGAGAAGATCATGGCCGGAGAATCGGGAAGCGCGAAAGCGCTCAGAGCGAACGATGCGAAGAATGCCAAAGCCCAGAAGAAGGGCGGCAAAGCCCCGAACCCCTTCAAGAAGACCGCCAAAAAGGGCGGTAAGAAGGGCAAAGCGGGCAAGAAGATGGACAAGAAAGCCTAAGGAGAGGCAAAATTAATGAGTACGACTAATGCAAGTGATGGCCAGGCGTCCGGCCAGGACACCCAACAGGGTGCCGAAGGCGATGATCAAGGTGGCGGTCGGAAGCCGGTCCAGAAAGACCGTCTCGAAGACCTCGAAGCCCGTGTCGACATGATCAACGATGGCATCGCGGAGATCCGCAATGCTCTCCGCCCGCGGCCACAGCCGCAGGAGGAAGTCGAGATTAACGACGACGAACCTTTGACTGGCTCCAAGGTCAAAAAGATCGTCGAGCGGTCGATCAACCAAGCCGTGGCGGGAACAAACGCCCAAAACGAGCGCGCCGTATGGGACCAAAAGGCGAAGGACGAGTTCCCGCTCCAGGATCCCAAGTTCCGGAGAGAGTTTCAGAAGCTCTTCAAAGAGCAAGTCGAGTCCGGTCTCGATCCGAAGCACCCGAAGGCGATCTACAACGTAGCGCGCCTGACGTCTAAGGAGCTGGGAACCCCGGCACCCAAACGCGAGGAGAGGGAAACCGTGCGAGACGAGCGCGAAACATCCGAAGCTCCTAGCGGAGGAGGCTCTTCCCGCGTCCAGCCGAGGAACGGGGCTAGGTCGAACGTTCGGGACGATGATCCGCGAGTTAGTTTCTACACCATGAAAGGTGGGAAGACTAAAGAGCAGATCGAAGCCTTCAAGCAAAAACTTGGTCAGAAAGACCAAAGGAGTCAAAGACGTGAGCGCTAAGTTCAAAGATAACGAAGTCGTCGTAGACAGGCCGATCGACGCAACCGATCCGGGCTTTAAGGTCAAGGGGCACCGCCTCCGCTGGGTCTCGTCATCCGTAGAGATGCGTCGAACCGGCAGGGCGTACATTCCCCTGAAGATCTCTTGCCTTCCTGAGTCCGCCACCAAGAAGCTGAAGGAAACCAATCCTTCGTGGTTCAACGCGGGCGACACCATTCGCCGCCGTGACCTCGTTCTCTGTATCGCGCCCATCGAAGAAGTCGAGAAGACGCGCAAGGAGAACAAGGAGAACCAAAAGGCCAATGAGGGCGTGTTCATGAAAAACAAAAGGATCGGAACGGGCTCTGTCAAGACGACGGACGAAGTTGAGGTCGCTAATGAACGGGTCTCAACTGCCGAAAAGTTCGCCTGACACCAAAATTTTTCAAAACCAAGGAAGGTAAGAAATGGCAAACACGAACGACCCTCGGGGGTTCCTCCCCTATAAGGCGGGCGGCAAGGAAGTGGTCGCCCACTACTACGCCAAGACCGCAGGCGAGGTCCTCTACCCGGGGGATCTCGTGAAGCGCGTTGCGGCGGGGACTGTCCAAGTCGCTGGCGCTGGCATCACCGCCGGCATCGTCGGCGTCTGCGCGGCGTACTCGGCGGCGGCCGACACGGCTGACGTCCCGGTCTACGACGATCCGGCCGGCCTCTTTCTTGGCCAGTGTGACGGAACGACGGCCTACGCCGTCGCCGACAACGGCCAGAACGTCGACGTTGCGGCGGGCACCCCGGATACGAGCCTTCGTCAGTCCGGTATGCTCATCGACATGGCGACGAAGAACACGACGGCGACCTTGCCCTTCAAGGTCATGGGCCTGGCCCCCGGCGTGAACGGCGGCGAAAACGCGGCGGGTGTGAACGCCCTCCTCATCCTCAAACTCAATGCCAGCGAATCGAAGCCTGGCTCTACGGGGGTCTAACACATGCCTGCAATTATGCGCCGAGAGGCATTCTTTGACTTGGTCCTGGAGGACGCCCTGCCGGCCCTGGAGCAAGTCATCACGGACTCCATGGAAGAGTTTCCGATGGAGCACGAGAAGATCTTCAACGTCCGCACCATGTCCACGGGCATCGTGCAGCACACGCAGGTCTCAGGTCTTCCCGCGGTCCCGTCTGTCGGCGAGGGCGACGAGTTCCCCACCGACGGCATGGTCCAAGGGTACGACAAGACCTACAAGGCGGTGAAGTACGGCGTGATCGTCCCGATCACCCAGGAACTTCTCGACGACAACCAGCACGAGGAAGCGTTCGATCGCGCCGAGCAGCTCGGCCGGGCGATGCGGGAGGCGGAGCGCACCTCCGCCGCCGGCATCTTCAACAACGCCTTCTCGACGACGGGCCCGGACGGCGTGGCGCTCTGCCACACCGCCCACCCGCTGGCGTACCCGGGCGCGGGCACGAGCTCCAACCGCCTTGCGGTAGATTCGGACCTCTCGCTCACGTCGCTAGAGGACGCGATCACCCTCATGCGGAAGACGAAAGACCAAGCGGGTAAGAAGGTCCTCCTTCGCCCTCGCTATGTCGTCGTCCCGCCGGAGCTGGAGTTCCTCGTTACGGAACTCCTCGACTCGACGTCCAAGCCGCAAGCTTCGACGGCGAACAACCTGACGGAAGTCAACGAAGTCAACGCGGTTCGCAGCCGCTACGGCCTCGAAGGCTGCGTCATGGACTACCTGACGGACCCGGACGCTTGGTTCCTTACCGCCGACAAAGGGAGCCACAAGCTCTACTGGTTCTGGCGCAAGCAACCGGCGACCAGCTCCGACTACGAGTTCAAGACCGAGACCGCTCTGATGAAGATCAGCGCGCGCTGGGTTAACGGCTTCTCGGACTTCCGGGGTGTCGTCGGCACGCCTGGGGCGTGATCCGAAAGAGTTTCTAAGAGGAGGGGCCGAAAGGCCCCTCCTTCCTCTCACCTTTTCCTCTCAAACCCGAAGGGTCTATTGACATGAAGCGCTACTGGGCACTCGCTCTACTTCTCCTGGCGACCGTCGCCTATGGCGCGACGACGTACACTACCAACTACAACCTGGCCAAGCCGGGAGACGGCGACCAGAACTACGGATCCTTGATCCGCGGCAATTTCGATACGATCGACACGCAGCTCAAGACCAATGCGGACTCGACATCCAACCACATTGCGGACACTACGGCAGCACACGCTGCGAGTTCGATCTCGGCGACTGTCGGTGCCAACATTTGCACTACTTCCGACACCGTCCAAGAGTTCCTGACGTGTCTCGACGGCGTATACGACCCAGACATTTCTGGGGTTGTACTCACCACTGGCGATCAAACGGTGGCGGGGGTCAAAACTTTCTCCTCCGCCCCGGTATTTTCATCTCTGTCTGACACCCTGTTTCGGGCAGCGGTAAACGGCACAGTGACTGCTACGACGTTCACGGCGGAGTCTCCGCTGACGACGGTCGGAGACATCATGGGGCACGACGGGTCTTCCGTTGTTCGCCTCGCGGTCGGGACGGATGGGCAAGTGCTCACGGCCGACTCAGGCGAGGACTCCGGCCTGATTTGGGCTACGCCCGTGGCCGACCTAGCCTCGGCGACCGGCGTTCTGGCGACGGCCAACGGCGGCACGGGCCAAAACTCCACGGCGGTTTTCCCGACGTCGGGGACAGTCGTCACCCGGACGGCCACTGAGACGCTGACGAACAAAACGATCCCTGGCGCCACGTTGTCTTTGGACGATACAGACTCCGCGTTCAACCTCGCTCTCACCTCGACGTCTACTTTGGCGGCAGACCGAAGCATTACGTTTGACGTTAACGGATCCAACCGGAGCATCGAACTCAGTGGAAACCTGGCCCTTGGCGGGACACTGACCACTGGTGGGTCTTTCACGACCAACCAACAGATGACTTTGTCCGCGAGCGGGGCTGCGTCGGTAACTATACCCACTGCCGGGACTCTGGCCACCCTTGCTGGGTCGGAGATACTCACCAACAAAGACATCTCCGCCGTCAGCAACACCTACCGGGATGCGTCCGCGTCACAGAGTGGGGCGGTCACGACTGGCACCCAGACGCTTGCGGGGGCGAAGACCTTCACGGGGGCGACGAGCATCGGTAGTTCCACCCAAGGGCTTCCCCTTACAGTCTTCCGAGACACCAATGCCGGGGATTCAACCAACACGCTGAGTGTTGGCGTCGGCAACAGCGGAACGAACCAGGGGCAGCTTTTCTTTCAGTATACGAACGCCGCTGCAAGCGGCTCGCCGACTGCCTCCCTCTCGTTCCAGCCGCGAAACAACGCGAACAGCTCGAACGTCAACAGCGGCAACATTATCTTCACGAAAGACGCGGGTGCTGACACCGGGAAGATCAACCTGGATGCGAACAGAGTCCTTATTCAAGGGGCGCAGTTCGGGAGCTATATGTCTGACCCGGGCACCGATTGTAACGTCGCTAGCTGCACAGAACAGTCGGACATAACGGGAATGATGAACACAGTGACGAGGAGCAGTCAGGGCGTCTACACCATGAACTTCACGTCTTCCTTCTGGGCCTCTCCCGGTCCTAACTGTATCGTTCACCCTATAAGGGGTGGCGCGAAGTTTTGTCTGGTTAACACCAGCGGGCAATCGACTACCAGCTACGGCTTCGGCTGCCGGGACGACGCGGGTGGCGTAACTGACACTGCTTTCGTCATCATGTGCCACGGCAATAGAAACTAAAGGAGCTGTCGAATGCCTCGGATAGCCCTAATTTTACTCTTGTCGGTCGCCGCGTGCTCCAATAAAAAGCACGAAGAGGTGGAGCCTGTCGCCGACGTTCGCATGAGCGAACTTGAAGCCAAATTCGAGACCCTCAAGGCCGACACGACCGCAGCCCTCGACCCGGCCACAGGCTGGCCCTCGCCGACAGACTGCGACGGCCTCCTCTGGGCCGGCAAAGCTGCTGCGGCCGGCCTACCGGTTCAAATCGACCTGGCCGAATACTCCCCGGGAGAACTCCACCGCCGCCCCCCGCCGTCGTGTTGGAACGAGACGGACGGAGACGTCGGCTCTAAGTCGACGATCAGCAACGATATGGTCCTAGGCTGGCTTTGGGCGAAGTGGAGTCTTAAAGACCTCGATGCACTTAAGCGCCTAGCCGCCTACGGCGAAGAGCACAACTGGCAGATGGGCAAGCCCACGTCGATGCTCTCGCGCGTAATTCTGAAGCCCAACCAAATCGGCCTTCTCGGCCGGATGATTTACGTCCTCTCAAGCAAGCAAGACAGCCGGACGTACCGCCACCTCTTCGAGTCTTACTCGAAGGTGGGCCAGGACTACGAGCGCCACCTCCAGGCCCTAGGCATTGTCCTCCAAGGCGCTGTCGACATGGAGGAGATGGAGATCACGCTTGTCGGGATCTCGGATCAGATGCTCGATAGACTCAAGGAGCTAGTCGAGGCAGAACCCCAAAATCCCCTCTTTCACGCGGCCCTAGGCATCTACACGGGCGACTTCGATCAAGCCATTACGCTCCTTCTGGATGACGCCACACCTACGCCGACCTACGTCCGCGGACACAACGCAGAAGTCCTAGCGAAGGTCGAGAGGCTTTTCGCTATGATGCTCGTAATCAAAGCCCATCACGCAGAGGAAGCCGCCCCATGAGCGACGTTCTCCCATCGCTAAACGAAGACTACGAAGCACAGTGCTCGCTGCGAACCCTTTTGGAGGCTCGCAAGATCTTGGTCGAGGCCGATGAGGACCTCTTCCAAAGGATGCGGGACCTGATCGCCGACCAAGATGAGGCGATGGATGACGTTTACGCCCTACTGGAGGAGGGAGATCTGGCAATCTTCACTTCGAAGCCAGAAAAGATCAGGGCAGACTCTCGCACGGTTCAAGATTTCTACGACCGCCTGAACTCAGTGCGGGAAGAGGAACACGCGGCCAACTACCAACCGTTCAGAGGCAAGTGAGCCATGACAATACCCGTCATTTACAAGGAGAAAAAGAGTATGGGCGACTCCAAAAAACCTTGGCAGTCTAAGACCATTTGGATCAACCTCGGGATGGCCCTTGCGGCGTTCTTCCCGCAGGTCCAGGACCACGTCAACGTCGACACGTTTGGTGTGATCTTTGGGGCGGTGAACTTTCTTCTCCGCCTAACCACGAAGACCGGCGTGAGCATCAAGTAAGGTAGGGGTTCGTTCGTGCCCATCCAAGGGATACCTGGGTCCGGAGGGAGTGGGGGCGAAGGCGGCCTCACTTCCCCCCTAGTAGAGAACGTAATGGTGGCCTCCGCCAATACGGAGCAGTCCCATGCTTTTCCAGGCTACACGAAGAGCATCACCGTCAAAGCAAGAGGGCCGAGCCGGGTTCAGGTGTCTTTCGAGGCGGGAATGTCCGGATCGGAGTTCTTTACCATTTGGCCTGGGGCCGTCTACACCCAGGAAGGCATCACTTCCCCGCTTACTACAATTTATTTTCAAAGTCCGGTCGCTGGGTTGGTCTTGGAGTTGATCAGTTGGTCCTAAAGAGAAAGCCTAACGTCCCGAAAAACGTCCCTAGTAGGTTTCCAAACTAACTAGAGGAGAGAAGAAATGCTTAGCAAAGACAAACTGATCTACGACGCGACGACCCCGGCGGATGGCGACTCAGTAGCAGCGTTCCTGAGAACGGGAACAGCCGCCCTGACCTCGACGGGCACCGCTCTTGACGTGAACATCGCGAGTTCTACGGGCCTCGGGATCTTCGCCGAAGACTCGGCCCACACGTCGGGCGATCTCGGCCAACAGATCTTGGCTGTCCGCAACGACGCCGGTACGTCGCTCGTATCCGCTGACGGCGACTACGCTCCGCTTCAAGTCGATTCGACTGGAGCTCTCCGCGTTGCTGCCGACATCAGCGTGACGACGGGCTCCGACAAAGCGGAAGACGCGGCCCACGCTTCGGGCGACATTGGTACCTACATTCTTGGTGTTCGCCAGGACACCCTCGCCAACAGCACGTCGGCGGACGGCGACTACGGCTCCTTGAAGCTCGACTCCCTCGGGCGTCTTTGGACGAACGCGGCTGTCTCGGGTGATGTGGCAGATGACGCGGCTGACAGCGGCAACCCGCTCAAGATCGGCACCAAGGCCATCAACGGCGCTCTTACGGCGATCTCGGCGGGCGATGACCGCGCCAACGCCATCTCGGACATGTACCGTCGTCTTTGGGTTACTTCTGCCCCGAACGCGGCTGGTAGCAACGCGGCTGTTTCGGTTGATACTACGGCGGGTGGCGTCACCGTCTTCGCGACTCCGATCGAAGGCCGCGCTGAAGTCGAGGTCCAAAACCTCGGAAGCAAAGCCATCTATCTCGGCTTCGGGACTGTTACCTCGTCCAACGGCATCCGCGTTGCGGGTGGCGCGACCTGGAGCCGCCAACTTGGCCCCGACGTGATCTTGAAGGCCATCGCCGATACGGGCACCCAAGACGTTCGCGTCATGCAGCTTGCGTAAGGAAAGACCATGCTTGAGCTAACGAAGACTGACCTAGCCCGCCTCGACAACGTTCGTAAGGCCCTACTCAAAGGGAAGTACGAGCTGGAAGGTGATGAGGTCCTAGCGTTCGCTCAATCATTCCACTGGCTCAATGCCCACTACGAGAGGGTCAAGGCTGCACTGGAAGCACCCTTACCTCCTCCGGCCCCAGAGACTCAGGCGAAGACTAAGGGAGCGAAGAAGTGAAGCACCTTCTAGCCCTTCTCTTGCTTGGACTCTCTGGGGCCTCTCTCGCCCAGACGATTGGCCAACAGCGCGAGAACGACGCCTCATCGGGGGTCTACTCTGTCCCGACGCTTGCGGGTAAGAGATCAACAGACGGGGCATTGACCTACCTCCAGACCGATGCCGATGGGCGTCTCGTCACGTCGGCCCTTACGGGATTTGGAGCAGACTTCAAATTCGGCGACGTAGCATCAGCGTCAACTGCCGAGAAGGTCGTCAGGCGGACTGCCTACACCGAACAAACGACCAACGCTCAGAGGTCCTTTTCCTCCTCCGACGTGGACGACGACGGCTCACCCGCCGACACTGGGATGCGGACGCTCCACATTATCTACTATGACCAGACTGGGGCTGGGCCGTTTGACGAGGTAATCACCCTCAACGGGACTACTTGCGTAGCGACAGTCGCCACGAACATCGCTTTCGTCGAACACATTGAGGCGGTCACGGTTGGAAGCACCGGGTCGAATGAAGGCACGATCTCAATGTTCGTTAACTCAACTTGCGGCGGCGGGACGATTGGGACGATTGGAGTCAATGCCAACCAATCTCTCTGGGCCCACCACTACGTCGCCACCGGAAAGACGGCCAACATCACAGGCATCTCTGCCGGGAGTAACGCAACGACGGTGGGGTGCGGCGCCCTGTTCGTTTTGAAGGCGAAGGAGCTAGACGTTACGGGTGCCGTAGAACTCCAGGTCTCAGACTTCGTTCGTCTCTACGGCCAAAGCTCGACGTTCGCCCGCACTTACATCTCTCCGATCAAGGTCGTAGGCCCTGCGAGGTTGACGCTCTACGTCACGCCGGAGTGCAGCTCGGCCATCACTTACCGCGCCGCCATCGACTTCTTCGAGCCTTGAGGGAACCATGGTTGCTAAGCGCTTCACCAACGTCGACCAGTTCACAAGCGACAACGTCGCGTTCGCAGGCGCGGCGGCGTCAGGCAATGCCGTGGCGAGCGAGACGAAGAACGTGGACTACACCGCCCCGTTCGACGTCTGCCTGACCGGGGCCGTCGTGATCGTGCAAGGCGCGAAGATCGACGACAAGGTGAGCCTTCAAGTGGTCCACCCGACCTACGGCGTACTGAACGAGTTCGTCACAGACTGGTTCATGGCCGACGACCAGAGCGAGCAATTCGCCCTCCAGCTCAGCTACCCAGCGAATATCCCGGCCGGGCTCACCATCAGGGCCGTCTACAAAGCGACGGCCGAGGAGGGGACGCGGAAAGTCCGCGTGAACTACCTCCTACACAAAGTCGTGGAGCAGGTATGAAGATCTCCTTTACCCGGTCGGATCTCGCCCTCTCACGCTTTATCCAAAAGGTGACGGGGGAGCCTGTCAGCCACGTCATCATTGAGGCGGCTGGCCACGTCATCCACTCCAATTTCTTAGGCGTCCACGCGGAGCCTAAGGACACCTACAAGCCTGAGATCGTCTACTCAGTCGAAGTCCCAGATAGCTACGAGAAACTGCTCAGTCTCTTCATCAAGAGGCGGGGTTCTTGGTACGACTTCGGGGCACTCCTATACTTAGGACTCCGGTGTCTGCTCCCGTGGCTCCCGAAGAAGAATCTCTGGGCTTGCTCAGGGATGTACCTATGTACCGAGTGGGTTTTGGAGGTCCTGGAAGGTGAGGAGGACAGCATGATTACCCCCTACAAGCTCTATCTAAAATTGAACGAGAAAAAGTGATAAAATGTCTGTAAGATTCCTCAAGCCAATCAACATGCCCTTTGCGGCGACGGCCACCCCGATCCACGACGGATCGAATTCAGAGGGCTATCAAAGCACCGTCGAAGGGTTCATTGTCCAGTCCTATGGCGGGGACGTGTACCTGGGTGAATCATCCGTGACGGACGAGACCAACGGCTTGACGGTCAAAGAGGGAGAGGGGCTCAACGTAGTGGGGTTTCTCAGTCGCGGATCTCCCTACTCTTACGACCTCACGAGAATCTATTACGTTGGCGGTCCGTGGACCATGATCATAGAGGCGGTGGCAAAGTGAACAAAAAAATCCTAGTCCCCGAAGAGCAGGCCTAATGACCAACGGCTTTGGACAAGACGGGTTTGGCGACAACCAAGGGGCGAGTCTCAACAACTCTGTCGCCCAGATGATCACTGACGCCCTGACGGCGACGGGTATCGCAATTGACGACGACGACTACAGGGCCCGCCTCCTAGTCTTCTTGAACAAAGCCTATTTGAAGATCTTAAAGGGCCGTCATTGGAACTTCATGAATCGGGAACTGGCGCTTGATCTTCAGGCCCCCTACGAGACGGGCAACGTCTCTCTCACTCAGGGGTCCTACGACGTCGCCAATGTCGACATCCCGCTGACCACTCAGTGGAACGCGACGATGCTCGGACAGCTCTTCATACCGACCGGACAAGATCTCACCCAGTACCGCGTCAGCGAAGTTCCGACTGCCACGACGCTCAAGCTCCAAGCGAAGTTCGCAGAGGACTCTGTGGCCTCTTCGGCCTACAAGATCCTTTTCGACAGGCTCTTCCTCGAAGCTAACGTCTCGGCGATTCGCTCCCTCTCCATCTCCGGCCGCGGAGAGATTCGCCCCCTAGGCCTTCAGGAGTTTCGAGTCAAGAAGTCGTCGAACCCAGGAGTCACGGGGACGCCGCAGTTCTACACCCTCGTTAGGTCAGAGCCCCAGTCTGGAAACTGGACGCTGGAGCTTTGGCCCTCTCCTGAGAAGCGCTATACGGCCCACGTCGAGTTCTCTCTCAATCCGGTCGGACTCACGGACGATGACTCTTGCTTCTCGATGATCCCACCGAAGCACATTGACGTCCTCCACTGGGAGATGCTCGCCGAGATCTACCGGATCCAGGAGAATCCGACCCTCCTTGCCGATGCTCGTTCGCAGGCGATCCGGACGTGGAACATCATGGCCTCAGACTTCGAAATGACGGACTCCAAAGCCCGGATTCAACCCGGCCGGCGCTACTTCACGCGCCCGCGCCAGGTCTATCAGGGCTACTACGGCCTCGCGTGGTTCGGAAAGGTTGAACCTTGACGACCCGGACGCCGAGGAGAATCAGGTTCAACGGCCGAGAGTTCTTGGTCGCAGGCCTGAATTTGACTGACAACCCTCTTCTCGTTCCCCCGAACGAAATGGTGGACGCGGTCAACATCCTCGTCGGCTCGACTCTCGCCAGGAAAAAGCGCGGAGGTCAGGCGTACTTCTGTATTGACGACTCGGACGAAGAGGCCGACTACCCGCTGAATCCGAAGAACAATGGCGGGACTGACGGCGATCCCATCATCGGGCTCTACGAGTTTTGGCGCTACGACGGCGTCTCGGGAGCCCCGCTTTCGACTCTCCTCGTCCGTCAGGCTGACAAAATCTGGGCGATCGAGGCCCGGACGGGCACGGCGACTGACCTCACGGGCGCTCTCGTCCTTCCCGAGGGTGGGCGGGTGACTTTCCAGGCCTTCGAGGGCAAGGTCTACTGGGTCGGGACTGGCTTCAACGGCGTGCCTGAGGGCTACAACGTCTGGGACGGAAACCTCGCGAACCCGGCGACCGCCGTCCCTGGCGCCAACCAACCGCCAGACGGCACGCCAACGTTCATCCTGTCCCACGGCGGGCGCATGTGGGGTTGGGGCGTCCCAGGCTTCCCGTACCGCGCCTACTACTCCGAGTTCTACGACGCCGAGAACTGGGCGACGTCGGCCTTCGGCGCCACGGGCACGGCCGCCGATCCCGGATCTCTCGACATGGACCCCTTCGGCGACCCGGTCGGGATCAACGGCGGAGTTTCTTTCCAGGACCGCCTCTACCTCTTCATGCGCCGCGCGGCTTTCGAAGTCACAGGCCAAACGATAAACGACTTCGTAGTCAAGACGATCTCTCGCCAGATAGGGACGATCGGACACCATACGATCGTCCCGATCGCGGGCGACGTCCTCTACGCCTCGGAGCGAGGCATCGTCCGGCTCTCCTCGTCAGACAAGGCCATGGAGTCGGACTACGGCTACGTCTCGCGCCCGATCAAGAAGTTCTGGGAGCGAGGCCTGGACAGGAACCGCTACGACCAGTTCGTAGCGGCCTACGACGAGCAGGAAGGCATTTACATGCTCTCGGCGCCGTCGAAAGGGTCGACGGCTAACGACACGATCATAGCCTTCAACGCCTCCGAGTCCGTGTGGTCTGGGATCTGGAAAGGCCATAAGGCCAGGTGTCTCTCGACCTACATTGTAGACGGGGTGAACAGGATCCTCGCCGGGCGGGAGGACGGGATCATCTCGCTCACGGGCGAGAGAACCCTCCTCGACCTGGGAGAAGCCTACACCGGCCGGTTTAAGACTGGGTTTAATTACCCAGGCCAAGAGATCGACATCCAAAACGTCTGGAAACAAGTGACGATCCTTGCCGCGGCAGAGGGTCCGGGCCAACTTGCCCTGAGTTACTACGTCGACTCGAAGCTCGTCGGGACGAAGAACGTCGACCTGTCGCCCGGGCAAGATCTTCTGGGCTCGACATTCATCCTAGGCCAAAGTGAGCTCGGCTCCGGGGTGTTCATCCCGTCTACCGAGGCGATTAAGGGCCAGGGCTACGGCCTCCAGATCGAGGTCACGTTCAACACCGAAAACGACATTGAAGTCTACGGATTTATCACGGAGGCGAGCCCCGCCGGCTCCCTCATCGGCGGAGGGAAGACCAGTGCATCGAGCTAGAGCTTTACGGTACGTTCTCGGAGTTTTTGCCCTCCTTGGCCTCGTCGCGGTGACTCTTCCGACGAACCTACTCGGAGCTCTGACCTCCCAGGTCAACAGCTACGTCAACGGCAACGTGCTCACCGCCGACATGCTGAACTCCGAGTTCGCCAACATCTATTCGACGATAAACGCTCTTGACAACGCCAACCTGATCAGCTCGGCCAATATCTCTCCGTCGAAGATCTCAGGGACTATCGACGGAGACGGCATCTCGCGTAACGGCGGGACTGGCGCCCTGTCGGTTTCGGTAGACGGGACGTCGATCGACATTTCGTCCGACCAAGTTCGCGTCAAGCCGCTGGGGATCACTTCGACCCACCTGGCTGCCAACTCTGTTGCGACAACGGCCATCCAAAACTCCGCAGTGACGAACGCAAAAATCGCGGATGATGCGATCACCGGCTCGAAGATCGCGGCTGGAGCGGTCGTGACGTCGGACATAACGGACAACGCGGTAACGAAGGACAAGATAGAGATCAAGACGGCGACGGCGACGGCGGGCGTCGGCATGGTGGCGATGTCTTCCTCCTCGGGGGCTTCTGCGATCTTCATCGCCCAAACTGACCCTAACGGAGACATCCCAAACAACACGGTGACGCTCACAACCCGCGGAGGGCCGGTATTGCTTCAGCTCCTCCCCGGCCCGAGCCCTACTGTCGACTCAGGAATTGGTGTTCTGAACGACGGGACCGGGCCCACCATAACTTTCTCTCGGGCGGGTACGGTCGTCGATCGAATGCTTGCGGGGTTTGGGTCCTCGGGGCTCAATTACGTCTACCGCCCGCCGGGGGCCTTTGCCGCCATTGACGTCCCTGCCGCTGGGACCTACGTCTACAAGGCCTCCTATATAGTCAACAGTACTAGTCTCGCAATCTTGAACGTAAGGCTCATGGCATACGAACTATGAAAATCTCCTTGAAAGATCTCAAAGTCGACCTGATCCGCGAAGAAGACTTCGTTGAGGTCTCCGAGTGGTTTGTGAAGAGGAAGTGGCCCGTTCCTCCGGCCGGCCAGATGCTCCCGCCTTCGGGGTACGTGGCCTACAGCCCGGACGGGATGCTTCACGCGGTAGCGTGGCTCTACGTTACGAACTCCCAGATCGGGATCATCGACTGGATTGCCACCAACCCCGAGTCTGAAGGCATGGTCGGGCTTGTCGGCGTGAAGAAGATCATCGACCACATTGAGCGGATCGCGACTGACATCTCAGTCTTCATGCACTTCACGCCTAACGACAGTTTTGCGCGATACCTCAAGGGCAAGTGCCGGTTCAAGATCAATGAAAAGGCCAACATCCTGACGCGCCGCAGGGCGAGCTTGGAGGTCGTCAATGGCTGAGACTACGGCGTCTACAATTTTCTCCTCGCCGAATGTTAGGTCCCCGTCAGCGTCCCCGGGCGGGAACCAAGGCGGTGGCGGATCCGGCGGCGGCGAGGGCGGCAAGATCAGCCCGGATGCAGCGCTGCCTTTCTTTGAAGGAATAACCGGGGCCGGCAAGAAAGCGGACGATATCCGTCTCTCTGAAGACCCCTTCCGCAAGGCCGCAGAGGAGCAAGACGCTCGCTTTGACGAGGCTCTCGCCAAGGCTAAAGAGGCCCAGGTTACGACGTCGGAGTCCGGCACCCAGGAAAAGACGGGGACGTCTAACCAGACCAGTCAGACGACGTTCGACGCGAGGAGCCAGCCGGAGCAGGAGCTCCTCGACTCCTCGATCTCAAACTACAAAAGGCAGCAAGACCTAGTTGGCCAGCAAGAAGCAGGCATCGCGGCCAGGGAAGGCCTCCAAACCTCTGCTCGGGGTGGACTTCAGTCGATCATTGGCGGAGAGGCTTTCGACCTCTCGCCGTCGGAGCAGGCGCGCATCGACCGCCTCCGCGGCGCCGACATTGCGGCGTCGTCGGACGCCGTCAACAATCTTCTAAACGAGCGTCTCGCCATGACGTCGGCAGATGCCGCCCGCCGTGGGATCCGCGGTCAGGCCTTCACCCAGCTTCAGGGGGACGCCATTGCCGAGGCGGCGCGAAACCTCAACACGGCGACCCTCGACGCTAACCGGAACGCCTCGAACCTCGCCGTTACCCTCCCAGGCCAGCGCGCTGGGGTCCAGGCCCAAACGGCCGGCCAATTCGCCGACTTCGGCGACCAACTTCAACAGCAAGCGATCCAGAACCGCCAGTCCCTCCAGGACCCCATCGCCCTACAGCAAATGCTCGACGAGCGACTCAAGGGCGGCAAAACCACGACGAGCGGAACGACGTCCGACAAGACGACGTCGACCGGGACGTCCACCCAGACGGGAGCCGGACAGGCCGATATCCTGCTCGCGAAGGCGGGCCAGCCGTCGAAGACGGGAGCTCAGACGGCGGGGGCTCTCGGCATCGGACAAGTTGTCGGCGAAATCATTCCGGGATAAGGGAGAGCCATGGCCACCAACATCGAACTCATCCTCGAAGGCCTCCGCGGCGTAGCGGGGGCTGCCGGCAGGTATTCGGAGCGCCACCAAAAGGCCGAGGCTGGACGCGACAAAGCGGCGGCAGACGAAGCTGCACGAGAGAGGCTTAAGGCCCTCGGGATCAGTGTCGAGGAGCTCTCCGGAAAGGCAGCCGAGAACCCTGACTACGACACGGCAGCACTCAACGCCGACCTCAAAGAGCGGGGCATCATTTCGACGGCCCTGGAGACGGGCGATCCTATGGCCTTTCAGTCTCTGACCTATCTTCGAGATCAAGCCTCTGAAAACGAAAAAAGAAGGCTTGAAAACGCGAAGCAGGGCAAGGAAGACAAGAAAGCGACGACCCAAGCTACCAAAGACGCGGAAGAGTCCGCGAGGAAAACTCGGGCGGAGATCGACAAGCTACGCACGGACTACGGGAACGACGACGATGTGAAGGAAATCAAAAAACTTCGGTCGGCGTACACCAAAATGGCAAACGCTGCGGATCAGGAGCCGTCAGCCGGTCGGGACTTTACGATCGTATACAACTTCATGAGAATGCAGGATCCGAACTCGGTAGTTCGGGAGAAGGAATTTCAGACGGCGGCCGAGGCAAAGTCCTGGATCAGCCAGAACCTAGACGAGGAGGGCTTCACTAAAAACGGTGTCAACTTCTCCTGGCTGGAGCAGATGATCAACAAAGCCGACCCAAAGAAAAAGGGATCGTTCCTCCTGGACTCCCAAGTTGACGACTTCACCGGCCAAGCCGAAACGATCTTTGAAGGTGCGGTCCCAAACCTCCAGAAGGTCGACGCGACATATAGAGACCGCCTGAAAAAGACTCCAGGAGTCTCCGACTCCGATACTAAATACGTCATGCCGATTTCGTCTGACGACGACACGGCGCAAATCAAAGCCAACCGAGAAAAACGGGCAAAAAAGAAAGAGGCAAAGTCCAAGAAGGACAAAATGACCGTCAAACCGGAAGGCGAAAAGCAAAAACCAGAGGAGACTGCCACCGTCGTAGACGAGGCCGGGATGAAGCAGATCTACGATCTGAACGTAGAAAAAGTGACTAAGGCCATCCAAGCCGCAGAGGCCCGCCAAGGCGTTAAATTCACGCCGGCACAAAAGCAACAAATGATCGAAGCGAAACTCAAACAGCTCGGAATTCAAACCGCGCCGAGGAAGTAAATGGCCGACGTCAAACTGCCGCCTGAGCTGGAGAGTCTAGAGCTAGACCTCCCGGACTTAAAAAATCCGGAGGTCAACTCTCGGTCGAACGAGAACGGGCTCTCGGACTGGCAGCGCTTCGTCGTGAAGAATGTCTTCGACACCCAGCCGACCAAGCGTAAGTTTTACATGAGGCGTCTCGGCTACGAGGTCGGAAAGGACGGGGAGTCCTACCGCCCGATCGGGTCCGATGCTGACTTCCAGCCGATCGAGGAAGAGAACACCCTCCAAGGGAGAATCCCGCTCGTCGGCGGCTTCATTCCGGTCTACAACGTCTTTGACGAAAAAGGGCGGGCGGAGCTCGTCCGAGATCTAAAAGACGTCGCCTTCGACACCCTCGTCGAGGGCCCGATCGTCGGAGCCATGGCGGCATCTGCGGGATCCGCTGGCGCGGCAGCGGGCGCGGGAGCTGGGGCGGGGACCGGAGCAGCGGCCGGGACGGCAGTAGCCCCCGGCCCCGGGACGGCGGCAGGCGCCGCAGCGGGCGGCGGGATCGGCGCAATCCTTGCTGGGGTTCCCGCAACAATCACGGGCGGGGCAGCGGGAAAGGCTACGTCGGAAGTCATCAAGTCGGGCCTCGGCGAGTTCTTCCTCGACGAAGACATCCCCCTAGACCTGCAAGAAGTCGTCTATCAGTCGTTCGCGACTGGCGTCCTCGGAGGCCTCGGCCGCGGGGCGGGCAACGTCTTCAAGAATTGGAAGAAGATGTCAGCGGAGAAAGTTAGGGACAGTCTAAAACAGATCGCCATGCAAAAATCCAATGGCACCTGGAACGACGAACTCGCGACCGACTTCGCTCAGAACCCCGAGAAGTATACGCCCGAGGCCGTCAAGGGCTCGACCAAGAAACTCCTAGAGTTTTCAAACCACATTTTCGGGACGGACTCTGCGAACCCCAAATCCACCCGGGAACTCAAGGGCGGGGTCGCCAAAGGGGTGATCAATCCCTTAAACGAGATGGCCGACCTCGAAATTAAGAAAATGTCCCAGATGCCGGAGGCTAACTTCTCCGTCGAGGACCTCGTCCAAACGATCAAAGACAGAGTCCAAAATCTCAAGGCGAAGAAGTTCCGGACCCAAGACGAGAACCGGGCGATCGATTTCTTGAACTCCGAGGTGGAGAGCCTCAAGAAGAAGATGAGGATCGAGCCGGAGGTAGGCCCGGCCCAGATTGACGAGTACGGCCGGGCGACATCTCCCGGTGTTTCCGAAGAGGCCTACAAGGAGCTGACCTTCCAGGAAGGTCGAGACTTCCTAAAGCGCCTCCAAAACGCTGCCTATGAAGAGGGGCCGGTCAAAGACAACGGCGTCCTGAAGCAGGTGACGCACGGCCTCAAAGAGTTCGCTGACGCCAAGGCGGCTGACGTGGGGTCAAATCTCCCCCAAATCAACGCCAAGCGGAGCGAGATCCTAAGAACTTACCAAAACATGCAGTCCCTAATCAAAGACGGCTCAATGCAGTCGGCCTACGTCGGGAAGGACTCAGTCGCAAAGCAGCGCGTCCAGGCCATGTTTGACGAGGCCGATCGCGTCCTCGGAACTGACCTCTCAAATGGGGCGAAGAGTCTTCAGTTCCAATCCGCCGTCGAGAAGGTCTACGAGTCGCCGTCCTCCTTTGGCTCCGGCGCCGTGATCGGTGACGCCATGCGCGAAGGCATCAAGCGCGGGCGATCTGAAGGGATCAAGGGCTTCGGTGTCGGTTCCATCCTGGGGGCCCCGTTTGGGAAGCCTGTGCAGGGCGGCGTAGTCGGGGCAACCCTTCTCGGGGCAAGGGGCATCATCAAAGGAGCCAAGGAGGGGGCAACCTTCTCCTCTCCGGACACCCTTGTCAAAAATTTCTCGAAGATCAAGACGCGACTGTCTGACTTAAATGCCAACCCGTCTTACGCCCGCCAGCTCACGACCCAGGCGATCCTTTCGGCCGGCGGCGGCCAGGTCACGGAGCCTGTGGCGACGAACTATGTTCAGCCCCAAGCGGCGGTCCAAGCTCAACCTTCAGCGCCCGCGGAAGAGGCCGTCACGCTTCCGCCAGAGCTGGAGCAGCTCGAAATAGATCTCCCAGAAAACCTTAGACGGAAGGCCGCCCCGTAAGGATCCGCCGGCCGTACTCCGCAATGAGTAGCGCTTCGGCCATGCCGTCGTGAGGCTTCGTCTTCTTCCCCGGTAGCAGGTCGACACTCGGGAAGAGACGCCGACACACTTGGACGCTCTTCCCCTTCGTGTCGAGACCCGAGTCCGCTCCCGCGTGCATGACTTTCATCCACGTTTGGGGCTTAACGAGCGTATACGGGATAAAGTAGGCCGAGAGTATTCCCTCAATCGCCCCATTGTGGTGTCCGTATCCGTAGACGGAAACGACCCCCTGTTTCGGCATAGGCTGCGCCTTCTCTAGGAAGACGTGGTCGATTGAGTTCTTGTGTGTGTCAAAGTGGACGGCTAACTCTGTGAGGTTGTCGGGCATCGGGAAGACTGTCACCGCCTCGCCGTAAAAGGCAATCCCTCCGCTCTTCCCCGGGTCGATGCCCACGACACGGATCATTTAAACCGCCCGCGAAGCACCACAATGACAAGAGCCACGAGCACCGCCGCGAGAACCCAATAGCTGGGTGCGACGTTCTTCCCCAGTCCTCGGTCAGAACTTAAGGGGTCTGCTCCAATTGTGAACTCGCCGGTCCCTGTTCCCATCTCTCGTCCTCCTCCAAAGCGAAAATACTATCTTCGTGGATCACGTTGGCCGTTATCGTCCCGTCGTACTTTTGCGCGTCAGCTAGGATCTCGTCGACGACTTTCTCCGGGAGCAGAGGTACATAGTCCTCCCAAAGGGACTTCGGCACGGACTCCAGTTCGAAACAATCAATCACGAAGCCTTTCTTGCCTACGGCCGCGCCCTCCGCCGCGATCTTGCAACCTTCCCCCATCGCCGCGATCCAGACTGTGATGTGCTGGAAGAAGTCCGACATTGAGCGAACCTTTGGCGCCTGGTAGAGGGATCCGATCTTGCGCTTGCCGACGACTGCAAACACGAGCACATGTCTGGGAAACACTCGAAGCTTCACAACTTACCTTTCTTGACGCAGACCTTGCACGTCGTCTCACCGATTCGCCGCGTCGTTCGGATCCCCGTCGGCCACTTGCCGCAGCGAGTCCTAGGCCTATTCGGCGGGTGCCAGTGCGTCATGCGGGAGTCTCGGTATTCTAAGCTCAAGTGGCTTTCTCCAAAAGCGCTCTCTTCGCGGCAAGGGTTCTGAAAATCCTCTGGTCGACGCGAGAGGCTAGAATGTAGTAGTAGAAGCAGGACCGCGACTGCCCGATCCTATGAATCCGTCCCTCAGCCTGAGCCATGTCCGCCGGCACCCAGGGTGCATCGTTGAAGACCATGTGGTGACAGCTCGTAAGGTTGACGCCGACGCTCATGGCGCCGATAGTAGCGACTAACACCTTGATCCGCCCCGCCTCGAAGCGCTCGACGATCGCCGCTCGCTCGGCCATGGGCGTGTCGCCGCGGATCATTGCCGCCTCGCCAACCTGCCAGGAGGCGCGGATCTCCTCTGCCGCCTGGCGGTGGTCCGTAAAGACGATCACCCGGTCGACTTCCGAGAGGAGCTCGCGCACGAACTCGACTGTAAACTTGACCTTGGCAAGGGCCGACACCGCCTTGGTCGAGGCGAAGAGGTTCTTGTTCTTCCCGCCCGCGTAGTCTTCCCAGACAGACTCCATCTGGGCGTCGAAGTCGGCGGATTCTGAGATTAGGACTTCGCGCGTCACGCGCTCCGGGAGGGTCAGGACGTCGGCCGTCTTCCGTCGAATATAGACAGGCTTGATCAGCGCCCGGAGTTGTTCGGGGTTTCTCAGGCCTTCGTACTTCGTGATCGTCCGACCGTTGACGTCGAACTGCCGGCGGTGGGTGAACTTCGTCAGGAACCCGTAAGGTCCTCCCGAATACATTTGGAACTCGGGATACCCTCCGCCGTACCAGCAAAGCTTCAAAAGTGAGTACCACTCTGGGACGGCGTTTTTGATGGGCGTCCCCGAAAGGCCAACAAAGAACTCCGGGGGGTCTCTTGCAATCATCGTGTGGAAGGCGAGGGTGCGTTGAGCCTCTAGGTTCTTGACGTAGTGGCAATTGTGAACCAAGACGCCGTTCACGCTAAACGAAGGATGTCGTTTAACTTGGAGGTTGTAAGTGAGGACACCTCCTCGTTTTTTAACCGCAATACTCGCCACCCTAGTTCCCCTAAGCGGTCGGTCTTGTGTTGGTCGCGCTCCCGAGACTTCGGAGAGTTGTGTGACGATCCGTCGACTTCGATTGCAATCCTCAAGGCCGGGTGGGCCACGTCGATCTTGTATGGGTGATTTCGACCCGTCGGCGCTGTTAGGACAACCGGAAAATTGTAAACCCAGCCCTCCCCGAGGAGTTGGAGGACAGCTTCCTCGTGGTGAGTCGGCCCCTTCCCGTTCCCGCCTTGAACGGGGGGCTTGTGCCCAATCGCCCGAAGCGTTTTGGAGAGCTTCGCTCTCGTCTCGGGTCGGAACATACAATTGTTCTTTTTGTGCCACTCTGATGACTTCGGACGCTTTTGCCCTCGATTCGCTTCCGCACATTTGCGGGCCCTCTCCGGAGTGTAGACCGCCGCCCTGACTTCCGGTTGTTGCATCCTCCATTTCGCGGAGCAGGATTTCCCGCAAAAACGATTCTTCAGACTTGCGGCTAGGAAATCTACCTTGCACCAAGCGCATTGCTTCGGATGTCGCAATCAATACCTCCCCAACTCTTAGGCTTTTAGCCTCCACCCAACCTCGCTCCGTTAAAAACGGATGATTGGGAGTGCATTCCATGTCGTTCACTAGAATCGTTTCCGATGCGACGGAAACGCTAACCGCCTCAACAACATCGCGGCCCGCTGCAGACAGCACAAAATCGCCTGGTAGGATCGTCTCGACCTCCCGCGGCCCTGCGGGAGTATCGACCTTCGTTCCGGCGACAAAGCACTCGTCGCCGATCACAACGTCGTAACCCTTCATCGTTCCGATCTTTCGGAGGTTGTCGTAGCTGACGACAGTGAAGGCATCGAGCGCCTCTTTGCCTAGGAACTTTTCGATCTCGGCCTTCCAGTTGAAGACGAGGAAAGTTGGACAGACGATTAAAACATTGCTAGCTTGGGCAGCAACAGCAAGCCCAAGTGCCTGTAATGACTTACCTAATCCCATCTGGTCGCCAATGATCGAATAGCGCTTCGCGAGCGCGAACTCTATCCCTTTGACTTGATAGTCGTAGGGCGTCAGACGGAGCTGGAGGGGGTCGCTCACCGCTCGTAGCTCCGCCTCAAACACTCGATCACGAGGCAGGCGTCGTCATAAGCGTCATGCGTCACGACTTGGCCGGAGATCTCGCTGAGAGACGGGGGTGTGGATTTTGACCAGTCGATGAAAACCGAGCCGGCGTCGATTGTCCTGTGGTGGGTGTAGCGGTCTCTGTCAAACCCGGCTTCGACCAGGAACGGAATGTCGAACCCGGCCACGTTCTTCCCTGCGAGCACGAGCTTGCCGCCGTTCTCGTCCAGGAATGCTTCCAGTCCGACAATGGCCATCTCCTGGGGGAACACTCGCCCGATGCCGGGGAGGTGTCCAATAGAGCCGCCTGCCCGACCTAGGATGTCGAAGACCCAACCGTTCATGTGGAGGGCTTTAGCCTGCCCCCGGTACTCTTTGTGACTCACGAAACAAGTGAAGTGCGGAAGCTCTCTCACGGGCACGTCCGGTCTCTCTGTGTCCTCGACGACGGCTGATATCATGAGGATCTGACATGTCCTCGGATCGAGGCCGGTCGTCTCTAGGTCGAGGGAGACATATTTCATATGGACGTCACTCCCGCATCCCAAGCCGTCGCCATCTCCGAGTAGGTCTTTCCGTAGCACCGGGACCAGTAGGGGCACGGGCTGAAGTAGTTGTAGCAGGCCTTATAGTTCCGCCGCGGGGCTTCTTTCAGAAGCTTCGTCGTCCGCTTGTGCATGACGAGGTGTGCCTCAAGCCGCTCAGAGGCGTCCGACTCCTGGAACGGGATTGGGATGTCGTAGGCGGAGAGATGCTTTTCGACTAGCCTCATGATGTACTCGGCCTCGGTCTCCTTAGACTGGAGTTTCGCCGACGACTTAGTCACCACCCTCCAGCGACACCCACCGAACTTCGAAAGGTCGAGGCCTAGTTGCTCGGCAATCAACGCCGCATGGCTCGCGTAAAGCATCGCCTGGGGATCCTTCTGGAGCATCACGACTGCGTGAGGCTTCAGATCCTTCCAGGTCTTCATGTCTACGATCCACCACTTCCCGTCTCCGTCTTCCATGATCGCGTCGACGTAGCCTTTGACCTCTTTCGTCTCGATGTCGACCTCGACAGCCAAAACCTTGAAGCCCATCTGCTTATGGAGTCGGAGGTATTTCAAAATCATGGCGTGGGCCAAGAGGATGTCGGACTCAGGGAGTTGGATGTCTGGATCTTGGGTGCATTTGATCAGCTCGTCCCGGATCGACGCCGGCTTCTCGTGCTTCGAGTCTTCGAGCACCTTGTGAAAGGCCGAGCCTAGGGAGAGCGAATCCGCCTTCTGGTAGTCAGGATCTTGCGGGGCTTGCTGGATCTTGTAGTAGTGATAGCGCTGCTCGCACGTCGAGAGCGTCTCGGCCGACGAGTGCGAGAGCGGCTGAGCTACTGGCTTCTTAGGTTTCGGGGAGTCCTCGCTCATGAATCCGACCTACCTTCTTGGAGATCCGCCGCGCCGTTGCGGTTAATTTGATCGTCCCGGATAGCCTTGCCGAGCCACATGTAACTGTGCTCCAAGTCGGCGAGAGCCTCATCAATGTCGGGGCCAGTTGCCTTGTTCAAGAAGTCGAGAGCTCTGTCCCGCGGTGCATCGACCTTGTCATCCGGCAACACCTCGTGAGCCTCGGCCCAGATCTCTTGGCGGCAGGCCTCAACCTCCTCCAACGCCTTCTCCATCTTCGTGTGGAGGATCTTCAAACGCACCTGTTTCTTAATCGCCTCTTCGTCGTACTTCACGTAGTCGAACCGGGACATGGTGGTCCTCCGCAAGTGAGTGGAAAGGAAAGTCGGGGCATGACGGGAGCCCACCCCGCCAGATCAAGAGCCTCGTCGCGCCTAGGGCTTACTTTTTCGCCTGGCGCAGTGGGCTAGCCCACCCCGATCCCCCGGACGGGCGCCCTTGAGGTTTCGAGCCCCGGAGCGCTGCCCGAAGATAGGAATTATTCGAGGACGTCGAGCTGATCTTTAGGGACTTCGCTCGTGATCGGCTTGGCCGTCGGGGTGACGCCGGTCGGCTTCGCGGCGACTTCGGCAGTCGCGCCCGCGCGCTTATGGCCGGAGGCGACGAGCTCTTCGTCGGAGTAGACGGCGAGCGCGTAGTTGTTCACGTCCTTCCCTGCAAACTTGCCTTTGTCCATCTTCCCCTTGCCCTGGAAGACGACGTCGTAGACTTTGCCCTCAACGAGGTCGCCATTTTTGGCGCGCCAATTCAGTGCGCCGCCGGAGAGGATCCATTGCTGGCCGTCTGCTAGCTGGACGAAGGAATATTGGTCGCCAAACTTGCCTTGAACCGTGCCCGTGTATTCGCCCATGTGGACGAGGCGGGTGCCAGCCGGGGTGTTTTTGGCATCAAGGTACTTGGGGAGTCCGAGATCTCTAGGCATGGTTCTGTTCCTTTTCTGTGTCTGGTTTCTTAAAGAACTTCTTGAATCTTTCGTACTCGTTTTTCCCGCGAGGGTCGATGTAAATCTTTTGGCTCTTCACTTTTCTCCCGGCCGGAGTCGTGACGTAGCCGTCCGTCAAATCCGGGCCCCAGATGTCGTAGTCGAGGCGGATTGCCTGACTCCAGCCGTGGACGACTGGATCTTTGAAGTAGTGGCCGAAGGCTTCGACCATGGAGTTAGCCAGTACGTCGACGCGCCAAAGTTCGCCGACGGGGTGTTCCATGTATTTTGCGTCGTGAAGCGGGAAGATGATCTTGAGGCCGCGCTTTTGGCTGAGGTGGATCGCCCGGCGCATGATAGCCGCGCCCGTACCTTGCACCGGGCAGTTGGCAATCGAGCGATGGTTCGGGTTGTCGCCGTGCATGACCCAGCCATCGGGGAGGGTCAAAAATCCCCTCCGGCGATACTCGCCGATCGTCTCCTCGACCCAGTAAGAGTAGCGGTCGTATACGGAGAAGTAGAGTTCCGTCAGCTTCCGCGCGTCGTCTTCTGTGTGTGGGATCCCTGTGTCCGCCGTCAGTTTTGCAGCGAGCGAAACAGGACCCATGAGGTAGCCGATACCCAGCACAGTAGACTTAAAACGAGAACGCTCAAGAGGATGAGAGTCCTTCGTTCCTTCTTTGGGCACGGCTCCTGCCAGCTTCGCAAATGCGAGGTAGGGATCCCCGGAAACATATGACTCGTACATTTTTTGGTCTTTAGAGAGAAGAGCACAGATCAAAAACTCCTGTGAAGCGTAGTCGATGGAGGTAATGGCAAAACCTGGCAACGGCTCGATCAAAGACCGCATCCAAGCCGATTTCAGAGGAATGAAACCGGTAGACGGCGGTTGGAACCTGGACGACTGGGAGCCGTAGGGGTTGAGGTAGCAGCGCGCCCGGCCGTCGTCGCCGTAGGTGTCAAAGAATGTCTTCTTTCCAGACGACGGAATGAAGCCGTTCAAGTTCTGCTTCGTCTTCAGAAACCTAATCATCTGGGCCGGAAAGTTTCCTTCCGGGTAGTCGTGTTGGTAGTTGTAGTGACGAGTCCAGGCTTCGAGGGCGAGCGAGTGCTTCTTGCCGTCGGTTTGCATCCAACGGCTAGCGTAGGGCGAGGCGTCAATGAAGTCCATTTGCGGCTTCTGCTTTGCCGTATAGCTCCCGTCTTTGTTTTTTACGAAGACTTTGATCTCGGGAAACTGACGGTTTATGTCTTCCCGGATGTCGTTCAGGATGTCGGGAACGGCCGCGGCGAAGTTCGTCACCTTCTCCCGGTTGACGGGGTAGCCCGTCTTCTCGATGAGCGCCGCACGGGCTCCCGTCTCTCCTCGCCAGTGGACGGCCTCTGCCGTATAGGCTTCCGAATGGCGGGCCGGATCCTCACGGTAGATGTTCAGGAAGCGGTCGAGGAGTTTCGGGAGGATCTCAGTGTCGGAGCGGCAATAGTCGAGAACGGCTTGCCGGTCTTCCGGTGTCCAGGATGTCGGGCACGAGATGATCAGATCCCGCATCTTCGTCTTGTGCTCGGAGTCAATCTCAACGCCCAGGAGCTTATAGGCACAGGCGACGAGGTTCGTGTCGGGCTTTGAGTGGTCGGAGTCTCGTTTCTCTTCTTCCGTCATGTCCCATTTCGACTTGGGAGGCTTCGTCGTCTTCTTCTTGCCGTCGATGATCTGGTCGCCGTAGGCCCAACGGGAATTGTGGTTGATGAGCATCTTCCACTCGGCCTGGAGGTCGATCCACTTGAACTTAGTCGGGTCTAGACCGAGCGCGATCAAGGCTGAGGCTTCGGCAGTGGCTGAGAAGCAGACGAGTGAGTCACCTGCATCCCGGTACTCTTTGAGAAGTTCTTTCAGTGCGAAGCGAGCTTTCTCGTCCCCGTCGAGCCAGTAGTCGGTGCCCTGCTTCCCGTCTTCGATTAGGTGACAACAGACGAGATTCATCTTCGCTCGATTCGTGTGGTTGTACTCGAAGTCGAGGTGGATGCGGGTCACAGGCGCACCTCGGCGACATCCTCAAGAAGTTCCGACCCCTCAACTCGAATGCGAGAAATGTCGGGGTGGTCTATATAGACGTAGAAAAACCAAGGCTCCGAATCACACTGGGCGAGGGCGACAATTCGGTCCTTGCGAATGAACGTTCGCCGTGGATCTCCGCCGTCTGAAGCTTGCCATTTGACCTCCACATAAGCTGTCACCCCATCACCTCCCGCTCTCCTGGACGCGCTTGGAACTCTTCACGGGGCGTGAACGTCTTCCCGTCGACGGTGCCGAGCCGCCGCCCGCCATGCTTCACTTCCTGGAAGAACTTCATCCAGTCCTGGATTGGGGGGTAGTGCGTCCCCTTATGTACGCGGCGGAAGGACTCGCGCTCTTCGTAGTAGTCGTAGGAGTTCTGAGTCTTCTTCAAAATCCTACCAATGAGTTCGGCGATCCCAAACCGCGCCGTCGCAAGAACGATCTCTTCAAAGCGCTCTTTCTGGTAGGGTTCCTCCTTCGACCAACGCGGCTTCTTAAAATTTTCTAGGATCCACGTCCCGAACTCCCCGACGAAGGTTTCATCTTCTTTCACGCGCCGGGTAAAGCGCTCGATCCACTCCCGCCCGAAGACGGGAATGATGGAGTCGTGGTTGACGTTCGGCACTGAAAAACGGCGATCCACCGGGTCAAGACCGATCGCCTCCAAAGAATTGTTGGCCACCATGTAGGAGGCGTAAACGTCGATGTCTTCGTGGTCACGTCCTTTGCCTTCAATCTGGATCCTGTCGTTGATCATGAGCTTCAGGATGTCTTTGTCGCGGCGGTTTCGACAGTTGAACTCGTCAAAGAAGATGAAGCGCTTGTATTTCAAATAGTGGTTGAAGCGCCCCATAAGGGAGTCTTGCTTCGGGAGAGACGTGTTGGATAGCCCGTGAAGGGCCGCTATCAGGGAGGCTAGGGTGTTCTTACCGCTTCCCTGGCCTCCACACAGGTAAAGATACGTCCCTGCACGGCTCGTGAGGGAGTGATAGATCCAAGTGAAGACGTATTCTCGGCACTCATCTTCCGGAAAGAGGTGCCGACATAGCCTGTCGATGTCTTCGTCCAGCCGCGGCTTGAAGGTCTTCCCTTTCCAGCTCGGCGCAATGTAGCGGTTGACCTCGTAAACCGCGTTCGTGTCCTCGATCTTCCTGACTTGGTTTTGGTGATTGTGGGGGTCGTAGACTTCCCGGACGTGGAGGATCTGATTTAGGAAGGCTTCGACAGTACCCTTCTCGATGCCGCCCGCTTTGAGGGCAGACTGGATCGAGAAGAAGTCGTAGTCCGTCACTTGCTTCGTCGTCGAGTCGAGGAAGAGCACGCCAGCCTCGCGGCGTTTGTCGCCGAGGACGCGAAACGGCTGGAGGTGAATCAAGATGTACTCTGCATCCGGGAGCTCCAGCGAAGCTTTACCGTTGGACCTCATCTTGGCTTTCAGGTCTTCCTGATTCTTCCGCTTTTCGATCAGCTCTTGACGAAAGTTGCCTTCTATGTAGTTCGTCAAGAAGTCCATGCGGTCGGCTTCCTCCATATCCCACCACTCACCGAGCCGATATTTCAGCACGGCCTCGGGGCTCAGGATCTTCTTCATGGAGTCGAACTGATCGTAGGCGTATCGCTTACCGGCGATCTTGACGAAACGGTCCGGCGAATTGCTGAACGTCGGAGGGTTTTCAGTAAAGAACTTTAGGAAGCCTTTGACGCAATCAGGAGAAATGCCCATACAACTCTTGCCCAGGAGTTCGAAGACGTGGATTTTCGAGAGACGAGAGGTAGGCGTACCACGACACCCTCACCCCGTGTCTAGGAAAAATTGGCGATAAATTAACAAGCCGCAACGGCCACTTACAAACTTACCTTTAGCGCTTGAGAATTGCGCCGAAGCTATGAGCATAACCCAAGCCTAGGAGCCACACATGAAAAACGCTCAAAAACAAGCCATTTTGTCGATTCTTTTGACGCTCGTTTGCGGCTGTTCTGTCGAGACGATGAACGTCGGCGAAGGCCAAGGCGGAGCCTCGGACGTCGAAGACGAAGGCAACGCCGGCCAGGAACAAGGCCCGGCGCCTAAGGAAGAAGGAAAAGAGGAAGAGGAGTTCCACGGCGAGACGACTGTCACTACGAAGACGACGACGGAGACTGTCGTCAAAACGGAGGCGGCCGATGAAGGCTTGGTCTTTCGGCTCACGAACAAAAACGAAGCCGTCGACAAGTTCGTCTCTCAAAACTACTGCCGCGGCTCCTCGCTCAATGATTGCTGGCTGAAGTCCGGCATGATGAAAGAAGTGGCTGGCGGCTGGCTCGTGTCGCTTGAGTTTTGGCATACGTCGAACAAGTCGGAACCTTACAAAGTTATCGAGCAGACGATCAACGGGAAAGGCTCAGTGCTCCTTACGACCGCAGCCAAAATGCCGGACGACGACGCGGTCGAATACCGGTTCCTCTGGGCCGCCGTAGACACCGATGCCCGGACGGTCGACATCGTCTACGACTACGCTAGCGACGGCCCGCAGGAGCAGGGCGACGATACGCTGGAGTCTTTCACGTTTGAAGAAGCGGTCCCGTAAGGCTTGGGGCTTAGCTCATATGAAAGGCCCGGAGGGAGAGATCCCTTCGGGCCTATTCACGTAAAAAGCCTCGACGGTTTCTACATCGTCGAGGCTTTCCGAGAGACTTGGACCGACCTGCGGGACGGGACTGGCCTCTGACTTCGGTCTCTACTACCTGAGAACTTCTACGTCAACCGTCTCTTCTCGCCCGCGGCGGACGACGGTGAACGAGAACTTCGAAGCGTCTTTTGCCCTGACAAGCATTTTCATGGCCGTGAACGGGTTAGTCAGCTCGACACCGTCGATCGCCGAGACGATGTCGCCGTCTTTAAACCCCGCCAGGTCGAAAGCCGACCCCGGGTCAATGTCGAAGATGCGGTAGCCGCCCTCGACCTTTTCAGACGCAGCTTGATTTAGGATGGAGAGAAGCCCGTCGCGCGTCACATAGTCGTGGAGGATTTTTGAAACACGTATCGTTGAGCCTTCACGCTCCATGCCGGCTTTGATTTTGATTGGCCCGCCGGATTCGATGCCGTCAAGAAGATCCCCCGGACGAAGGATCCAGATCTTTCCGTCTTTCGACAATACGACGCCGCGGTGGGCGACATCTTTGACGCGGTAGCCGCCGATGTCGGCACCCTTGCGGCGGGCGACCGACAGATCTAGAAGATCCGACTTCACCCCGAATAAGGCTACGGAGTTCGGGCCAGCCTCAATTGTGCCTAGGAGAACGATCAAGTCTCAGCCTCCAACACCTCAATAGCCTCACGCAGCTCAACCGACGCAACGCTAGATCCTTCAATCGCGCAGGTCGTTCGCTTCGCGGCCTCCACTACCGCGATAAGCTTGGGCATGTAGGTACGGGCTGCGGCTGCTAGTTTCGCGTCAGCCATGTCCCAGTAACACGAGTCAAAGACCGCTGTGCGTCCGTAAGGCCCGCTGAACCAAACAACGCCGTGTTCGTTACCCTCGTGTTCTGGTCCGCCTTCCTTGTCGAAGAACCAAGGCCCCGGCGTTGCCTTCTCACACAGCTCTTTCAACTCTTCTAGTTTCACGGTGTCCCCTTCCCTTCTCGCGTGGAGCGCCATTCTTGCATTCGGTGGTTGATCTCCCATGCTCCGCATTCGCAAGCGAAGTCCGGAGCGTGGTCGTCCTCTGAGGCCGTACAGTCGTCGTCGTGGTCGATATGCCCGACTACCTCGCAAACCTTCTCCGCTGCGGCCATTCGAGCGTGTAGGTGGAGGACGGCGCGGGCTAGATGCCAATTCGTCGAGAGGGGTATTGCTCCCTCACATTGATTTGCGATGCGAAGCGCCTCCTGTAGATCGGCGGGGTTCATACCGCTACCCCCAGCACGTGGAGAACGTGGCGGCAGATGGCTTCGGGGAGGGACGTACTGAACTGAAGGCCGCACCGATCTTTACCGCTGTTTGGTTCTGGGTCTATGCAGGTTTCGTAGCTTGATCGAGCGTCAGACTTTCTGATAACCCAGTGCCAACCGCGTTCCGCGTTCAACTTCTCCAGCACGCCGATGGCTAGGGCTATGTCGGTGGAGTAGTGGGGCAGAGTGTTTTCACAGTACCAAGTTGGTTCGCCTTCTTTTTCCTGCACGACACAATACCCGTTCGGGTCTTTCAGAATGCCTCCTGGATCCCAGGCAAATCCAAACACATGCTCAGCCACCAGCGCGTCGATTTTCCTGAGGTCGGTCATTTCCGCACCTCCCTCAAGTCCTCAATCGCTTCCCTCAGGCGCTTGTTCTCTCGCTCCTGCCTGGCAAAGCCATAGGCCGATGCAATGAATCCTAGCGCCACGACAATGGCGAAAACCCTGAAATAGTCCCAGTCGCTCACTTCTCCCTCCTCTCCGCCCACGTAACAACGCCTAAGAGCGCGGCGACTACGATGATGAAGGTGATGAATTCGGGGAGGGTCATTCAATACCTCTTCCCACGCCATGGTCTGTTGGATTCACGAAATGCCTTGGCGTCTTTCCGCCCCTTCTCAAGGGCGGCCGTTATTTCTTCTGGAGAAAGCACTTTAATTTCCCCTAGGGGGTTTAAATGCTGGTTCAAATGAAATTGGCAAAAGTTCTCTCGAAGGGCAGACCAGTCCGCCCAAAGCGAGATCTTCCACCCGCCTTCGATACAGACGACGCAATCCCACGGTAGCCGGCTCGGGTTGGGTTTAACGACGCTGTTCTGACCGATCATTTGGGGCTCCGGGAGTCGAAGGCTTTGAGGGCTTCTTCCATCTTTATTTGCTTGTTGATTGCTTCGCCCTGTGTCCTGGCTGTGAGCCACGCTCTCGCAGCCTTAACCACGGCCCGGGCAAGCTGGAGTTCGGTCAGCAGTTCGACCAGCGCGTAGTGCGACATTGCAGCATACGGTGAGCCGCGCTCTCGGAGGCTGTTGGCGTATTTGATTAGCTTATCTAGCTCGTCGCTCACGGTTTCTCCCCCAGCTTGGCGAGGGCTTCGCGGGCCACTTGTCCAATATCAAAACTAATCGCCCCGTCTTTACGGTAGACGGTCATCGGTGAATAGTAGTTCAACGCCTCCCTCGCCACTTCCAGCTTCGCCTCCGCTGCGGAGAGGGCGGTGCGGAGGCGCCGCTCCATCTTCTCTATGTCTTCGAGGCGGTCTTCGATGCCTTCGACATACTCCATGACGAACAAGCCACATTCTTCACAGGTAAAGTCCGGGCGGCGAAACTCGCAAGTGTGGTTATTCATTTCCCCTCCAGTGCTTCGCGGGCCTGATTCGCCGCCGAGAACATCGCTTGCTTGGCGTCTTCGTGGGCCAGGTTATGGACTCCAAAATAGGTATCGAAAGCGCGGAGGAAGTTGGTGAGTTCAAGGCGTAGCTTGTCGCGTTCCTGGGAGATGCCTGCGGTAGATGAATACTTCTCCGCAAGTAAGGCGTCACGCTCGGCGCGGGGTGATAGATGTAGTTCAGGCAAAAGAACGTGACCTTTTTGCCGAGAAGTCCTACCAATCCTTCGCCCTCTTTTTCAGTCACTAGAACTTTCATCTCTTTTTACCTTTCTTTAAATTGAGTCTTTGGTTTCGAGGCCTTCGATATCTGCACTCATGTTTCTCTCCTTAAATAATCCCAGACTTCCTCTGGGCAAATGCCGTCCCTCAGCGCCTGAATCACTTCCTTATGCCCTCGCTCCAGCGGCCAAATGTCATGTTGGCAAAGCGTGAACGGGATTGCCTTCTTCAACAGGTCGAACGTCGGGTACTCGTTCCCGTCGCTGTGGTTTGTCAGGTCTCTAATCCCCGACTCGTAACAATCGAAGCTAGGTGCTAGCTCGTTTCGGTAGTCAATCGTCGTGACGAAATAAACGCGGTCAGGGCCGACGACGTAGCTGGCGAGGCGGGCGGTGTTCATTTCTCGCCCTTCCCGGCCGCTTCAACCATTTCATCGGACAGAAATAGCCCCCTATCCCGAATCTCGACCCAAGACCTATAGTTGAGTGGCGTGACGCCTTTCTCCAAGCGGTAGAACTTCCGAATCAAGATGTCGGAACGCGCATCTTTCACGGCGGCACGCGCCAGCCGGCGCGCCATGTCGAGAATCAGCCGCGGGACCTGGCCGTTCTGCATACCCTTCGCCGTGAAGGCGTTCACGAACTTCGTCGCGTAGGCGATCGTCTCCAGGTCAGAGGCGACTTGGTCGTCTTCGGGCGGAAGTTGGGGTCCGTCTGTCACTTCTCACTCCTCTCTAGGTAGTCGTTCGCAATCCTGAGCGCCTCGGCGATGGCTGGGACCTGTGTCGGCCGCGCCTCTTTCATCGTCTCCCTGAGCAGGGTCCGAATCCTCCGTAGGACTGGGTAGCTTGGATGCTCCTCGGCCCTGAGCGGCGTCAGTCCCACGGCAGCCATCGCCTCGTCGAGCTCCTGCCACTCCTCAGGCCTCATTTGAGCCTCGTCAGTCTCGGCCGCCTCTCCAGCCGCCGCATCCGAAAGTACAAATAGCCCATGGCCCCGAAATACAGGACGACGAGCACCACGTAGATGGATAGAAAAATCATGAATTGTTGCCCAAAGCTTGAGGTCTGAAAGGAGCCCGAGACATACCGCGCCTAGATTCTTGGCGTCAACCTCAAAGCAAAAAGCCCTGACCGTTGGGGGATCAGGGCTTTTCGTGACTACTACCGGGTCCGCTTTGGGCAAAGGGACAGGCACGGACAAATATCCACAAATAGGCGGTAAAGTCAACGGAAAACTATTTCCCGCCCGCCTCGCGAAGGATCTGATCCGACGCCCGCGCGGGGATCAGCCCCTTGACCTCCAGGATCGTCCAAAGCTTCTCGACGGCGCCGGCAAGCCGGCCGACGTCTTTGGTGAGTGCCGAGACCTGGGCCTGGAGGTTCTCTTGGATGCCCAAGACCTTCGAGTAGCGCTCGTCGGCGACGGCCGACTTCACCCGCATCTCAGAGAGGGTCTTTTGGATCTCAGCCAGGTGGGTGTCAAGACGCGAGAGCCAGCGCCGAATGACCCAAGCCCCGGCGCCGAGGGCTACCGGGGCCGCGAGGAGGGCGAGGGCTGCGGCGGGGTCGAGGTCCATACCTTATGATCTTACAGCCGAACGCCCCCGGCATCCAAGACCCCGGTGTCGGCACCCTTCGCTGGCGCAGGTTCTGGCTTCGGGGGCTCGGACTCAGGCCAGCCTAGGAGGTGATTGGGCGTTGTCTTGAGCAGCACGGCCAAGGATACGAAGAGACTCAACGGCATCTCCTTTGGGCTGCCTCGGGTGGAGAGGATCCGCGAGAGCCACCCCTGGGAGAGGCCCGAAGCCTGGGTGAGCATCGTCAGGGAAAGCCCCAACTCCTCCATCCTGGCCCTGACCCGCATGGCGACGAGCGTCAGGGTGTCAAAGGACCCGGCCGCCCGGGCGGAGTCCCGAAGGGTGTTTCGGTACTCTTTGCAGGTCTGGCACATGGGAAGCCCTGCGTGAGTCTCCGTCGCGCGGACTAGCCTCCGCGGTCGGCGATGGCCGCAGGGGACGCAGTAGGTCGGAAGTTCGGGCAAGGAACACCTCCAAGGCAGGGGCCTGAGAGGTACGATGCCTAAGAAGAGAACACAAGCTTTATTTATATTCCTGGGGCGGAGAGGGGTGAGGTGAGGTGCGGAGTCTGATTATGGTTAGTGAGTGCACTTTAGACGCAATAAGGGCCTATTAGGAAGATATTCCCAACTCGTCCAACACTACACCTTACCCATTAATTTATAATTTATAATTTCCCGAAGGAATATAAATGGGGTCCTCAAAGTAAAAACCAAATTTCAAATTTCCGCCCAACTGGGAGGGGTTCAACGCAGCGGTGCCGCGGAACGAATTTGAAATCTGGTTTTTAGAGGAGCAGGTCAATGGTGGCTCGTAACATATGTGATGGAACTTCCAGTCTACGCCTTCCTTGGCGGGACCAGCAAGGGTTTTTCGGACTGGGTGCGGTAAAGCTTTAGGCCCTCTGGCTCACGGCTGCCAGTGCTACGAGGTTGTCGGTCGACACCTCGGCCTGGCTCTCGGCCAGCATGTACGTGACCGTCGATTGGATCGAGACGTGGCCGGCCCAGGCTTGGGTCTTTAGGAGGTCCTTCGTCGTTCGGTAGACGCGCGAGAAGGCTGTGTGTCTCAGGCCGTGGACGTGCCGCCGCGCGCCGAGGAGGCGGAGGGACAGGGAATGGTAGTGGCGGACGACCAGCCGGCGGTGGCTTGCCCGTGCTGCGGCAGGGAAGAGAGCCTCGCCCAAGGTGCCTGACTTCGGGAGGGTGAGCTTCGACTGGAGGTTGAGCGAGAGGACAACCCGGCGGGGCTTTGACCCCTTGAGGGGTTCGATGTCCAAGGATCCTGAGGACAGGGAGCCCCCCACGAGGCCTAAGGCCTCTGACACCCGGGCGCCAGTCTCAAAGAGGAGCTGGAGGAAGACGTCCTTTGGGTTGGTCGAGGTGAGGAGGTAGGAGTAGAGCTTCGACTCCTCGGCGCGCGTTAGGGATTTCATGGGGTGCCTCCGATCGGTTTGAGAATTTTCCGGAACGCCCTTATGGGTCCTCTGGCCGGCGGTTTGGTTCTGGGGCGCCCGGCTTCGCCGCCGGGATGCCGGCATAATCGTCTGAAGACTCGACAGGTACAGCACGTAGCCCGTACTCCCTGAGCTCCCTATCCAGGCGCTTTAGGACCCATTTGTCCGCCCCAGGACTCCGCTTTCGCTTTCGTCCTTCCGTCCGCCACTGGGCCCCCGGTTCCTCGGGATCAGGGGAATAGTCCAGTGGGTCGACACCTATCAGGGGCCCGTTTGGAGGCTTCGGCGGGGGCTTCGGCGGATGGAGGTCCGGAATAGGAGGTAAATCCCTAAAGAGGCCTGAGGCCCCTAGGAATCCCTCAATCACGCGAAGTAGCTCCCGATCGGGAGCTACGTCTTTTTCCGGCCCACGCCAGGCGTCGATTCTGTGCCAGAGAACGTCACGGATCCGAACCAAGTCCGGGAACGAAAGCCCCTGACGGCTCGGATCCCAGGGCGTCGAATCATCTTCTAGTCCATGCGTCGAAAGTCCATGCCTCTGCCGGTACTTCTCAATGCCGACAGCGACGAAATAGAGAGCGTTCCCGAGGGAGCCGAACTCCCTCTGGAGGATCTCTTTAGCTTTTGGGTCGATGCGAACGGTTGAAACTTCGGCAAGGCCTTTGGCCCGTCGAGGCTTTCCGCGCCGAGCCTTGCGAGGCGAGCGAGTTGTCATGCTTTTGCCTTAGTCGAAAATGTTTCGAAGCACCCAGGCGACTAGGCCTAGGATCAGGAGAAAGCCGAGCAGCACGGGTAAGTCTTCCCGGAAGTACAGAGCCAGGTCCCGGAGCCTAGGCGCGAGCATCTGAAGGCACCCGAACACGGCGACCACAGCGAAGCCGTTTAAGAGATAGGAGGTGATGCGAATCATGCGAGAGCCCCCGCCTCAAGGAACGCGTCGACGTCCGCTTGGAGATAGTAGCCACCCTCAATTTCGTAGAAAGTCTCTTCGAGTTCAGTCGAAACCCAATCGGCGAAACCACAGCGGTACGCTACCGGGTCGACAGTGCTGAGAGCATGAGAGGTCTCGTATTCGTAGCCTGCGACCTTTACTGTGCCGTATGCTTCGTCAAGGAACTCGCGATAGCGGTCTTCCATTTCGCGATCGAAATACCTCTCGACGTCGGACGCGATGAGGGTTTGGGTTTGTTCTTTAGTGAAAACCATTTGGTGTTCTCCTGTCAGTGGGGTTGAAATTATTCGTGGTTACCGTTTGGGCGACATGTCGACATCAGGTTATGAATTTGATGCGAATTGAAACCATAAAGCAGGCGTCGCCGCGCTCTTCGTCAGACTCAGCCGAATCAGAGGCCGGCATATTGGAGAATAGTTCGGCCTCTGCTTCGGCCTCTTCGAACGTGACATCGTTCCAGCGATGCTCGTGGCTCGCAAGTTCAAGGGCTTCGTGTGCCGCGGCGCAAGGCGTGTCGCCATGTCCAGTAAAGCAGAGATCATATTTCGTCAGAGCGACACCACACCCTTGGAAGAAGTCGGGATGCTCGAAACCGTGGTCGACGAATTCGAAGTTGATCACGAGAGCCATGTTATTTCGCTCCTTTCGAGATTTGCTCGCAGCGTTCGACAAGACGGAGGCCCTCGGAGGCGATAGCGTGAACTTTGGCGGATCGAGAGACTTTGAGGGCGTTCTCAAAGGCCTGGCGATAAGACCGATAATTGTCAGTACGCCAGAGAAAGAACACCTTGTGGTACTGTGCCCAGGTCAAGGCGTCGCAGAGGGCGGAATTCAGGCGGATGAGTTCCTTACCGTGCAGCACCCAAGGGTTGAGCGTATAGCCTCGCTCCCTAGCCGTCTGGAGGGCCTCGGCCTCTTTCGTTTCGAGCTGGGTAGGGGTCGCCATATTATTTAGCCTCCGTTTCGTTGCCGAAGATTTCGTCGACCTGTGCCTGAGTGACGGCGCCTTTTTCGAGCAAGGCAGTAGCCAATGCCTCTTCGTCGATGATAAGGCACCAACGACCGTCGTCGGACGTGTAGAGATAAACGCACCAATCGCCGGCACCGCAGCGGATAGTGCACTGACGGACACTACGCTCGACGTATTCTCGCTCATCGGTGGGGAGAGCCAGGAACTCTTCGACCCAATCATGGTCGCCCTTGCAACACTGCTCTTCGATTTCGCCGATCGCGACGCTGAATATTTCGCCTGCGTTGCGGCCGTAGCCGGCGGAATACGTCGGCTCACCGGCAACTTCGACTAAGAGTTCGGTAAGCTGCTCTAGCGAGAGAGTCTTACGCGCGAGCCCACAGAGGGCGACGGACTCCGGAGCCCAATCGTCGTCTAATAGGCGTCGCGCGGGCTCATCTCTGTCGCCCTCTTTCCAAGCCCACGCGCAATAGTCGGCGCAAACACTGTCCGAGTTTTCTGTGTTGTATTCATAAGACCATTGGGCGACTTCGTCGATCTTGGTGACAAGGGCGTCAAGGCGAGCCTCTTGCTCTTCCGTAAGTGGCTTTCGGGATTGGTCGGCCATGTTGGTTGCTCCTAGGCTCGGGGTAGGCCTGCATGACCTACACTAGACTTATCGCAATACGATAGTGCAACTTTAATGAAATTTGTTAAGGCTCAATATCGTTGCTGTATTTTGAGTGTTGACGCTTGAGACTTGACTAATGATAGGGCACGTGAAGCAGGATTAGGCGGGGCGGAGTGTCTGTTTTGAGGGCCTGAGAGGTGTTGTGGTTGAGTTGAGGGAGTTGGGAGTGAGGAGTTAGAGGTATTGGTAAGTGACATGTTGATTCTTAGGAAAAACCCAGCTCACGCCCGCGCACCCTGTAAACTCCCCACCGCCAGAGGCCTTGTCCCCTTTCAACATTATGGGAAAGCCTAGTAGCCCCACTGCCTTAGCCCCCAAGAGCTCGCCAGGCCTAGGTCCCCGCCGGATAGTGCGCGTAAGGCAGGGGCTCGACGAGGTGAGTAGGATCAGAGCGCGAGCCGCGGCGCCAGGCGAGCGCGAGCGTAGACGACTTGGCGGGGTGCCGGAGCCCAACCACCCGCCCCACCCAATTGAAATCTAGGGAGTCACAAGTAGGACATTTTTCCTAACTCCCAGGTCGCTCCGGAGTCACCAGTAGG
>JACCDV010452106.1_pt1 | contig 43676 bp, 35 predicted proteins | sample 7446131 | NCBI WGS metagenome assembly JACCDV01 (sample SAMN15323448, study PRJNA562643) | freshwater metagenome | isolation source: river surface water | place: USA:Blue River Watershed | collected 2017-08-17
ATTTTTTAGGTACTCTGAGTAATAAAAGTAATCCTACAATAAAAAATAAGATTAAAAACAAAATGGCATTTTGAATTTTTCCTGTAACATCTGCAATATAACCATAGGTAAACATTCCGATAACAATTCCAATTTTCTCCGCTACATCGAAAAAACTAAAGAAAGAAGTTGTGTCTGTTGTATCTTCTGGAATAAATTTAGAATAAGTAGAACGTGATAACGATTGAATTCCTCCCATTACTAATCCTACAAAAGTGGCAGCAATATAAAAATCGTTTGGAGTGATTACAAAATAGGCATATGTACAAATTAAAATCCAGGAGAAATTTAAACCAATTAAAACGACAATATTTCCATATTTAGCAACAAGTTTTGATGTTAACCACGCTCCCAAAACTGCAATTAATTGAATTAATAAAATACTCACAATTAATCCCATGGTTCGTTTACTATCACTTCCCCATTGTACTTCTTTTTCTCCAAAATAAGCCGCAATAATCATGATAGTTTGCACTGCCATACTATAAACGAAGAAGGCTCCTAAATAACGTCGTAAGGATTTTAATTCTTTAATTTGTTGCCAGACTTTTCGCAACTCTTTAAAGCCATTAAATAGTACATTTTTATGTAGCTTGTTTTCTTTTTTATTATTTGGCAAATAATAATAAGTATACTGACTGAAACCCATCCACCAAATACCAACTAAAAGAAATGAATAACGCATCATTTGAAGTTTATTATCATCTTCAACTAACATAACCATAGCTAAACAAATCAACAATAAAACAACACTTCCAACATATCCTAAACTGAATCCTTTTGCGCTAATCTTATCTTGTTGTTCTTTGTGAGCGATATCGGGTAAATAAGAATTATAGAATACTAAACTTCCCCAAAAACCAATTAAAGCCAATAAGTAAGAAACCAAACTTAAAACAACCATTTCATCATCTATTGAAAAAAAGTACAATGACATACAAGAAATAGCACCAACATAACAGAAAAGTTTCAAGAAAAACTTCTTATTTCCTAAGTAATCGGCAATTCCAGATAATAATGGTGATATAAAAGCAATGATTAAAAAACCTAAGGCAGTTACATAACTGATTAAAGCTTCACTTCGAATGGAAAATCCAAACAACACAATTTCTTCAATATTTTTTTGACGGAATAAAGCTCCGTAATATAACGGAAAAATGGTTGAAGAAATTACCAAAGCGTAAACCGAATTCGCCCAATCGTAAAAAGCCCAAGCATTTAAAAGTTTTGAATCTCCTTTTTGAAGTTGTTGCATAGCAATTGTTTTGAAATAAAAAATCCCGACAGTGTCGGGATTCAAATATAATAGTAATTTTTTAATTATTTAAAAGTTACGCCAAACTTAGCAGCTTCTGCTTTTGCTTGTGGAATTAATTCTTTAATTTTAGCGATACGAGTAGCATTACTAGGGTGCGTACTCATAAATTCTGGTGGTGCTTGACCTCCTGATTGTGCTGCCATTCTTTCCCAAAAAGCAACAGCTGTTTCCGGATTATAACCTGCAATTGCCATTAAGGTTAATCCAATCATATCGGCTTCACTTTCATGAGCTCTACTAAATGGCAACATTCCACCAAACTGAGTAGTAGCACCATAAGCTGTCATAGCTAATTGTTGAGTTTCTTGAGACTTGTTTCCTGTACCAATAGTTACCACTGCTGCACCAGCTTGTTGTAATACACCAGCACTCATTCGTTGTTGACCGTGATTTGCTAAAGCATGTGCAACTTCATGTCCCATTACGGTGGCCATTCCAGCATCATCTTTACAAATTGGAATAATACCCGTGTAAAAAACAATTTTCCCTCCTGGCATACACCAAGCATTTACCTCTTTACTGTCAACTAATTTATATTCCCAAGCATAACCATTCAAATAAGAAGCATACCCATTTGCATTTAACCAACGTTCAGCTGCTACTCTAATTTTACTTCCAACAGTTTCCACCCTTTTAGCATCACTTGTACCCGTAATTACTTTATTTTCAGAAAGAAATTGGTTGTATTGCTGAAAGGCAGAAGGTAAAATTTCACTATTTGGAACTAAAGCTAAAGTACTTTTCCCAGTAAACGGGTTTTTAACACAAGATATTACGATTACTAAAAGTGCTAGGGCGAAAATTTTAGTTTTACTATTCATATGTTTAAATTTTATTTTTTAGGAGTAACATATGATATCGCCTTTTCATTTATTGGTGTTTGCTTACACAAACTTGTTGTTAATGGCGATTTCATAAGATTAATTTTTAACAAAAATACGATATATACTTTTAAAATTTATAATCCAACATCAAAATTACATCAAACAAAAATTGGAATTTAACTTTACTTTATAGGGTATTTTTAATCCTGAAACTCTATTATTTGTAACTTCGCAAAAAAAAATTAATAATGCCAAAAAAGAAACCAAAGCAATCACAAGTTATAGAAATACCTAAACTTATTTTGTATACAGCAAAATTTCTACAAGCTATTTCTCCTAGTATAACCACTAAATTTGCGGCTAAACTTTTTACTACTCCAATTCGCCATAAATTACCTAAGCGCGAATTACATATGGAACGCGAAAGTGTTCAAAAAAGTATCAAGGTTCCATCTATAAACAAAGAAATCGTAGTGTATGAATATGGTAAAAGTGATAAAAAGATACTTTTGGTTCATGGTTGGTCAGGACGAGGAACTCAATTGGTTAAAATTGCTGATGAATTACTAAAATTGGGCTACATGACAATAAGTTTTGATGCACCAGCGCACGGAAAATCAAAAGGGAATTATTCTATCATGACCGAATTTATTGCTTCGATTTTAGAATTGGAAAAACAATATGGTTCTTTTGAATATGCGATTGGACATTCGCTTGGTGGAATGTCGGTTTTAAATGCTATAAAACAGAATCTTCAGGTTAAAAAAGCAGTAACCATTGGAGCTGGCGATATCATTCAAGACATTATTGATGATTTTATCAAGAAATTACAATTAAAACCAGAATACGGCATCAAATTACGAGATCATTTCGAAAAACGTTTTGTTGGAAAAATGGATGATTATTCAGCTTACAAAGCGGCTAAAGAAATTAAAATTCCAATTTTAATTATGCATGATAAAGAAGATGATGATGTTTCCGTGAAAGCGGCTTATCATATTCACGAACATTTACAGGGTTCAGAATTGGTGATTACGGAAGGTTTAGGGCATAGAAAAATTTTAGGTGATGAAGCTGTGATAAACAAGATTAAAGAATTTATTTCAAAATAAAAAAAGTCCTTCGTTTTGAAGGACTTTTGCTTTTTAGAAATTAGGAGACAAATTGTATTTTTTATAGAAATTATCTAATTCTTCCAATACCTCATCTTCTGTATCAACTACTTTGATTAAGTTCATATCGTCTGGACTGGCATTTTTCATTTTGTCAATCATCACATTTTTAATCCAATCTAATAAACCTGACCAAAATTCGGTTCCCACCAAAATAATCGGGAATTTTCCGATTTTCTTAGTTTGAATTAAGGTAACCGCTTCGAATAATTCGTCTAATGTTCCAAAACCTCCAGGCATTACCACGAAACCTTGTGAATATTTAACGAACATTACTTTTCTTACAAAGAAGTAATCAAAGTTTAAGTTTTTATCTTTATCGATATACGGATTAAAGTGTTGCTCAAAAGGCAATTCAATATTTAAACCTACCGAAGTTCCGCCTCCGTAATGTGCTCCTTTATTTCCTGCTTCCATGATACCAGGACCTCCACCAGTAATTACACCGTAACCCGCTTTACTGATTTTGTATGCGATTTTTTCAGCTAATAAATAATATTTGTCTTCTGGTTTTGTTCTTGCCGAACCAAAAATAGATACACAAGGACCAATTCTTCCCATCGATTCGTAACCGTTTACGAATTCCGACATGATTTTAAAAATTGCCCATGAATCATTGGTTCTTATTTCATTCCAAGTCTTTTGCTTGAATTTCTCTTGAATTCTGTGTTCTTCGTTTTCGTACTGATCTGCTGCCATAGTAATTTTAGTTAATTTGTTTGTAAACAAACTATTACGATTAAATAATAAAGTTTTAGCAGTATTGTTGTGTGTAGTAATTAGATTGCTAAGATAATTCTTTTTTCAAAAACTGCGCTGTATAACTTTTTTTATTTTTTACGATTTCCTCTGGAGTCCCTTTAGCTACTACTTCTCCTCCACCTTTTCCTCCTTCGTAACCAATGTCGATAATGTAATCCGATAATTTTACCACATCTAAATTATGCTCGATAATTAAAACCGTATTTCCTTTATCCACTAACTTATCGATTACATCCATTAATACGCGAATATCTTCAAAATGTAATCCTGTTGTAGGTTCATCTAAAATGTAAAACGTATTTCCCGTATCTTTTTTAGAGAGTTCCGTTGCCAATTTGATACGTTGTGCTTCACCACCAGAAAGTGTTGTGCTTTGTTGTCCTAAAGTGATATAACCCAATCCAACATCTTGAATTGTTTTTACTTTTCGATAAATTTTTGGAATATTTTCGAAGAAATCTACAGCTTCATCAACCGTCATATTCAATACATCCGAAATTGATTTTCCTTTGTAACGAATTTCCAATGTTTCTCTGTTGAAACGTTTTCCCATACAGGTTTCACATTCCACGTAAACATCAGGTAAAAAGCTCATTTCAATCGTTCTAACACCCGAACCTTCACACGTTTCGCAACGACCGCCTTTTACATTAAAACTAAATCTTCCTGGTTTGTAGCCACGAATCATTGCTTCAGGAACTTGGGTAAATAACGTTCTTATTTCAGAGAAAACATCAGTATAAGTCGCTGGATTAGAGCGCGGTGTTCTTCCAATCGGGCTTTGGTCGATGTCGATTACTTTATCAATATGTTCTAAACCTTCAATTTTTTTGTAAGGTTGTGGTTTCTTAACAGCATTGAAAAAATGAGCGTTTAATATCGGATATAAGGTTTCATTAATCAAAGTCGATTTTCCACTTCCTGAAACTCCAGTAACACAAACCAATTTTCCAAGCGGAATTTCAATCGAAACATTTTTTAAATTATTTCCCGTTGCGCCTGATAATTTGATTGATTTTCCGTTTCCTTCACGACGTGTTTTTGGTACTTCAATTTGCATTTTACCATTCATGTACTGAGCCGTAATGGTATTTTCTTTCAACAATTCTTTTGGTGTTCCTTTACTGATAATTTGACCACCAAAACGACCTGCTTTCGGACCAATATCAATCACGTAATCAGCTCGCTCAATCATGTCTTTATCGTGTTCCACAACGATTACTGAGTTACCAATATCACGCAAACTTTCTAATGATTTAATCAAACGTTCATTATCTCTTTGGTGCAAACCAATACTTGGTTCATCTAAAATATATAAAACGCCAACCAATTGCGAACCAATTTGCGTGGCCAATCGAATACGTTGGGCTTCACCACCCGAAAGCGATTTGGAACTTCGATTTAAGGATAAATAATTCAAGCCTACATCCAATAAAAATTGCAATCTCGCTGTGATTTCTTTTAAAATTTCAGTTGAAATAACTTGTTGTTTTTCGGAAAGATGATTTGGTAAATCGGCAAACCATTCGGATAATTCGGCAACGTCCATTTGGACTAATTCACCAATGTTTTTTCCGTTTAGTTTGAAATATAACGATTCTTTTCTCAGACGCGTTCCTTCACATTCTGGACATTGGTTCTCGTCCATAAATTCTTTTGCCCAACGTTTAATACTTGCCGAATCGGAATTATCGTATTGATTTTTAATGAAATTCGAAATTCCTTCAAAATCGATTTTATAATCTTTAGTAATTCCCATAACTTTTGAAACGACTGAGAATTTTTCGTTTCCACCATACAAAATCATGTCCATTGCTTCTTGCGGAATGGTTTCGATGGCATCGGTTATTTTGAAATCATATTTTTGTGCGATAATTTCCAATTGCTTGAAAATCCAGGAACTTTTATATTCACCCAAAGGAGCAAAACCACCATTTTTGATTGATGATTTCGGATTTGGGATAATTTTTTGAAGATTGATCTCATTCACAGTTCCTAATCCGTTGCAACACGGACAAGCGCCTTTTGGAGAGTTGAATGAAAAGTTATTGGGTTCCGGATTTGGATAGGAAATTCCAGAAGACGGACACATTAAATTACGGCTATAAAAACGTACTTCTTGACTTTCTTGTTCGATAACCATCATTACATCTTCACCATGATACATAGCAGTTTTGATGCTTTCAGATAGGCGTTTATCGGTATCTTCTTCTGCATTAATCGCCATTCTATCAATTACGATTTCGATGTCATGCGTTTTATAACGATCGACTTTCATACCGTATTCTAAATCACGAATTTCACCATTCACACGAACTTTTAAGAAACCTTGTTTAGCAATTTGCTCAAATAATTCGCGATAATGTCCTTTACGAGAACGAACCACTGGTGCTAAAATATTGATACGTTTCCCATTGAAATCCTCTAAAATCAATTGCTTGATTTGCTCATCAGAATACGAAACCATTTTTTCACCCGTATTGTAACTGTAAGCATCAGCGCCACGAGCGTACAACAAACGTAAGAAATCGTAAATTTCAGTAATCGTTCCCACAGTAGAACGAGGTGATTTACTTGTGGTTTTTTGCTCAATAGCAATCACAGGTGAAAGTCCGTCGATTTTGTCTACATCAGGGCGTTCTAATCCACCCAAAAACTGACGCGCATAAGCCGAAAAGGTTTCGATGTATCTTCGTTGGCCTTCGGCATAAATAGTATCAAAAGCCAATGACGATTTTCCAGAACCCGATAAACCTGTAATAACCACAAGTTTTTCGCGTGGAATCGTAACATCAATGTTTTTAAGATTATGGGCTCTTGCTCCAATAATTTCGATTGTTTCTTCTATGTGTTGCATGTTTTTTTAGCAAAACGCAAAGATATGAGTTTGTAGCATGAATAACTATTTTTTTATATTTGATTATGTTTAAAAAAAACTAACTTGTTAATAAATATAAATTATCAAATAACACTTATTTCATAGATACTCATTATTTTTGATTGTTAAAAATTTTATACAATGATAAAATCAACTTTTAAATCTAATTAAGATAATGCAACAAGTGAATTAGCATTCTATATTAAATGTAACTATGATAATATAAATTTGGAGTTAAAAGACAGCAAATTTGGAAAGTCAATCGAAATCTCATTCAATAGTGAAGAAAAAATGAAAATTTTTAAATCATGGCTACATCAAAAACTGAATATCGATGAAAATGGATACTATTGCCTGTAATTTTTCTAAATTTACCAATACAATAATTAATTTAATTTTTTAAACATGATTAAAAAAACATTCTTACTCTTTTTAATTTTTCACTTAGTGTCCTGTAACAATAATGAAGATTATGTCGGTGATTGGTATCTTGTAGAAAAAAACAAATTTAATAACTCCGAAAAAATAAATATTAAAAAGGCAGGAGATAATGGTTTTATAATAGATTATGTTTATTTTTCAAATTGGAGATGGGAAAAAAAAAACTTATTATTGTGAATTTGAAAATGGATGTTTTGTTTACAAGGATAAAAATAAAACATGGTTGTGTTCTTCAGAAGAAAATCTAATTTCTGCTTTAAATGGTAAAGTCTATAGAAAAAAATAACCCAAAATAAAATCATCTTAATGAGAAAAATTTATTATAAAGGTTTAAGTGCAAATGAAGAAATTAATAAAAACATTGTTAATTTTTTTTACACTAGGTTATTTTATAAATCAGATGAAGAAATTGTAAGAGTTTACAATAAAGAATATGATATTAATTGTGAAAATGAAAAAATACAATTTCTTTTATTTTTTATGATTGATAGAATTTTTAGAAATAGATTTGATTATAGTCCTATCATTGTTGACTCTAAAAATGATGAAATAGAATTACTTGGCAAAGTAAAATTCATTAAACCCAACAAGCTCCTATTAATTAATGACTTCATGAGAAAAGTTTAAAACTTTTTATACTATTTAAATTTAATTCACGTTAATCTTTTACGGTTCAAATTAAAAATTTAAAAGATTTAGTATGAAAAAGTTATTATTTATTATCTTTTTACTTCCTGTAGTAAGCTTTTCTCAAATACTCATTAAAGATGTTTCAAGAATGTCTTATTTAGATACTCCTAAAAATATTCATAAAACTACAGAGGTTATGTCAAACATGATTGTTTATATTGAATCTGGTTATTTGTTTATCAAAGATGATTTAGAAACTTTAAAATATAAAGTAACAGATACTTATCTTTCTGAAGATGTTAACGGTAGAGAAATAACAGTTTATGAAATACTTATTGAAAACGAAAAATATTTTACTTATGTTAGTTCTGTTAAAGATTCTAGATTCTTATATTTAAGGTCTTTAGAAGGAGATGATGCAAGTTTCTTTTATGAAAAAAGGAGATAATTATTTCATATATAGTCCAAAGAAGTTTTATATAATTATGTATTTTAAAAAATAAAGTAGAAATTTTATGAGTGAAATTTTAAAAAAATTTGATTTTTTAAAAAAGCTATTTAAATGGCTTGGTTATATTTTTCTTTTATTAGGGAATATTGAATTTGTTTTAATGTTTGTTTTAAAAGACAAATCGTTAAGTCAGGTAATCTATCAAAATTATGGTGAAAATTTTCTAGCTCTATATTTTAGCTCTTTTTTTTGTTTTTCATTATTCTGTTTTTGGGTTAAGAAAAAAATATCCGATTTAGAACTAAATGTCTTTGCTAATCATATAAATTTACTTGATGAATTGCATAATTAATTAGTTCTAAAATAGAAAAAAGAAAGCGCTATAACAAACGCTTTCTTTGTCTATTAGATATGTAATCGTTGATGGCTTTTTTTGTTGTGACCCAATTTCTACCTTCTTTGTAAGCATCAATTTTACCTTGACGCGCTAACAAACTAACATATTCTTGACTGTATGGTGTATTAGGCTCATTGACAATATTAGCAATAGATTGATAATCTTCATCAGTATCACTTGGAATGGAAGTTAAATAAATATTAACCGTTCTTTCCAAAGCTTGACACATTAATAAAGTTAACTTTTGATAGTTACCATTATTTGCTTGATTTAAAGCGTCGTAATATTTTTTTCTATCATTTTTTAAGATGATTGCCGGCGGAAAACCTCTTCGCATGAGTAGTAAATTCATTGCCAAACGAACAGTTCTTCCATTTCCATCAAAAAAAGGATGAATCCAAACTAATTTGTGATGAAAAATAGTAGCTAATTCAATATCATTCAATTGCAACGGATTTTCATTTACAAATTGAATTAATTCGTCTAACAAATCTGAAACTTTATTAGCATTTGGCGGAATAAAATTTGCTCCAGTGATTCGAACACCAGCATTTCTAATTCTTCCAGCAAAATCATCTTCAATGGTGCGCAAAACTAAACCATGTAGCGATAAAATATCAATACTTCTTAATACATAATCATCGTTGATAATTTGATATAAATAATTAATCGCATGCTCGTGATTTTTAGCTTCAAAATGTTCTCGTAATGATTTTCCTTTCACAGTAATTCCATCTTGAAGTACCATTTGTGTTTCTCGAAGGGATAGTGTATTTCCTTCAATACTATTCGAATTATAAGTCCACTCAATTGAAAGCGACTCTTTAATTTTTGAAATAGCAGAATGTGGCAGCGGCCTATTTTGATTGAGCACAGCCAATTTATCATACAATCTATCGAATGTTGATTGAAATTCTTCACGATATGATAAATCAATATTCCACATAACTTCTTTATTATCATTACAAAGATAATAATATCGTATAAAATAAAAAAATATTTTATCCGATATTAAAAATTTAGATAAAAGAAAATAGAGTATAAACGATAGATTTTAAAAATTGAAATTGTTTTTTAAAGTTTTCCCAAGGTTACGGGATTAAAATTGATTTATTCAATTATCATCGATTTCAGACGCATTCTGTATTTTTCCAAAATGAGTTGTTTGTAAATGAATCCAAGGAAGATTCCATCCTTTAAAACGGGTAAAACTTTACAACCTGATGTGTCAAATTTCTCCATGATGGTTTCTAATGTTTCATCATAGAAAATAATTTCTTTTGGTTGCTGCATGACTTCGTTTGTCGAAGTGTATTTCACTTTAAATTGCGAGAAAACTATTGGTCGAATTTCATCTAACAATATCAAACCTAACAACTTATTTTCTTCATCCAAAACAGGAAAAACATCGATATCCGATTGCTGGATTTTCTCAACTAATTCTTCCAAATTATCACTAACCGAAATAGGTTTGAAATCGGTTTGAATTAATTTAGCTACATCAATAGAATTCAGAATATTAGCATCACGATTATCCGTAAAAACTTCACCTTTATCTGCCAAATTTTTAATATCAAAAGAATAAGGTTCAAAACGTTTTGAAATAGCAAAACTAACCGAAGAAACAATCATTAACGGAACCATTAAATTATAACCTCCCGTAATTTCAGCAATAAGGAAAATTGCGGTTAATGGTGCGTGAAATAATCCGCTCAATATTCCAGCCATTCCTACAAGAGTAAAGTTTCCAATTGGTAACTTGGCGAAACCGATTATATTGAAAAAATAAGCTACACAAAATCCTAAATACGAACCTACGAAAAGCGAAGGAGCAAAATTTCCACCATTTCCACCAGCGCCTAATGTTAAACTTGTGGCATAAACTTTTATCAACATGGTAGCACCAACAAACAATAACAAAATCCATTTGGATTCCAGAAAACGCTCAAAAACAGTATTTTGAACTAACCTTTCGGGATTACTATCTGCTAACAATTTAATACTTTCATATCCTTCACCAAATAAGGATGGAAACAAGAAAATCAGAATACCTAAAATTCCAGCTCCAAACAACGCTTTATTGATGATATTAAATTTTAATCCGCTGAAATAATGTTCTATTTTTCTGAAAGTTCTAGCATAATTTATGGAAACTAATCCACTTAAAACGCCTAGTAAAACATAATAGGGTAAATTGTGATAATCGAAAAACTGTACTTTTTTAAACGAAAACAAGATGTTTTCATTCAACATTACCGTTGAAACCAAAGCACCTGTAGCGGCACTAATCATAATAGGAATAAAGGCTGTAATACTAATTTCAGCTAATACCACTTCAATGGCAAACAATACTCCTGCTATAGGAGCATTGAAAGCAGCACCTATTCCGGCGGCAACACCACAAGCTAACAAAAGCGTTCTATCTTTGTAACTTAAACGATAATTTTGTGCATAATTACTTCCAAAAGCAGCACCAGTAATAGTAATTGGAGACTCTAAACCAGCGCTTCCACCCATACCAACGGTAAACGAACTTGTGATGATTTGGGCAAACATTTGCTTTCTAGGCATGATTCCTCTCTTTTTAGCAACGGCATACATTATTTGAGAAGTTCCTTTTTCAATAGAACCATCCAAAACCTTTTTTACAATGATAACTGTAATAATAATTCCGATGATGGGAAGCGTACTATTACTGTAGGGAAGATGAAAAATATCATCTAACTTTTGAGCCGACTTATAAACCCAATGGGCAAATGTTTTTAGAATAATTACGGCTAAAGCGGAAGAAATTCCAACTAAAACACACGAAAAATAAATAAATTGACGAGGTGTTAGTAACGATTTCAAAAGAAAAACAAATCGCTCTAAACGTCGGAAAGTTTTGTGTAAAAACGTTTTAAGTGAAAAAGATTTCTTTCTTGGCATTGTCTTGAAGTATTTTACGAAGGTAAATCTTTAATCTGAAAAATGAAACAAAATTTAGAGTAAACGTAAGGCTTCTCTTCTACTTAATGGCTTCAAATTAGTTGAATTCACATAAGCTTCGACTCCTTTTGGATTGAATCTACTATAATCGCGTAAAGCCCAACCGATTGCTTTTTGAATGAAGAATTCGTTGGAATCTTTATGCTTTTCGCATTCCGATTTTAAAATTTCGAAATTAGTTTTTTCTTTAAAACTCAATTGAAATAAAATAGCACTTCGATTTAACCACATGTTTTCAGAATTTGAAAATTGTTCAATTACTTTTAAAGTCTCTGAAGGAAATTGTAGCAAATATCTACCTAAAATATACTTCGAAATCGTATCTATTGAATCCCACCAAGAATTCATAATAATTAACTTTTCAATAAACTGAATGTCTTCCAAAACAAAGTTCTTCTTGAACTCTTTTAGTAATAAATCAATTGCTGTTTGATGAAATTCGCGTTCTTTCATTTGGAACAATTCCCAAGCAATTGCTCTAAAATTAGATTTGACTTCTGCTTTATTTTGTTCGTAGATTGATTTGAAAATTGCTCTTCTTTTCTCAGTTTTGATTCCAAAATAGGTAAAATTATTCTTCATGTAATTTTCCATAGGAATTGCCAATTCTCTATTGGATAATTTTCGAAAATCAGCTTCTAAATCACTACAAAATTTCATTGAGTTCCTTTAATTTTTGTTGGCACGAAAGTACTAATTCTTCGAAAAACTGAAAAAATTCTGTTTCAAATTCGTCATAAAAATCTTGAATTTCAACAATAGCTTCTTGCATGTTAACTCTATGCTTTGTTTTGTAATCCATTTGAAAAAGAATCATTTCTAACCCTGAAATAGAAGCGTAACAAACAAACCAATTTCTTCCAATCATATAAGGAAGCATTTTTTTTATTCTTTCGGTTAGTATATCGTATTTATTTTGAGCCAAATGGTAAAAATTCGCTGCATAATCTTCTAGGTTTTCGTTAGAATATTTACTCCAATTTTTTGCTAGAAAATGATCATAAGCAATATCCATAATCACACCGGAATAATGCCCGTATTTTTCGTGTAAACGATGTTTACTTTTGCGATAAATGGGATGTGCATCTGTAAAACTATCAATATGACGATGCAATAAAATACCTTTCTGAATAGCATTTGGATAATCTATATATTGAGAACCCCTAATACTATCAGCCATGAAATTACCAATTTTAACAAAATCATCTTCACCAGAGAGATAAATATGAGCGAGAAAATTCATTAAGATGTATTAGTTATTTTAGTAAATATATAAAAATCTTTACAAATTTTATAGAATAACAATGCTTAACTTTTTTATATTTGTCTTGAATTTTGTTTACTAACAAACAATCTACTCTTAATCTATAAATGAAATAAAACAAAATGACATTAATAAAATCAATTTCAGGAATTCGTGGAACCATTGGCGGAAAAGTGGGTGATAATTTAACTCCGGTTGATGCAGTAAAATTTGCTTCTGCTTATGGTACCTTTTTAAAAGAAGGAAGCTGGAAGCTGGAAGCTGGAAGAAAGCTTAAAGTAGTCATTGGTAGAGATGCTAGAATTTCGGGACCTATGATTCATAATTTGGTAGTTAATACCTTAATTGGGTTAGGAATCGATGTCATTGATTTAGGCCTGTCTACTACTCCAACGGTTGAAATTGCGGTTCCGATGGAAAAAGCAGACGGAGGAATTATTTTAACCGCTTCTCATAATCCAAAACAATGGAACGCCTTAAAATTATTAAACGCCAAAGGTGAATTTTTAAGTGGTGCCGATGGTGCTAAAATACTAGAAATTGCGGAAGCCGAAGCCTTTGATTTTGCCGATGTGGATTCGTTGGGAGAAGTTACTGAAAACCATGCTTACATGGATATTCACATTGACGAAGTATTAGAATTGCCTTTAGTAGATGCTGAATTGGTAAAAACGAAGAAATTCAAAGTAGTTGTTGATGCCGTTAATTCTTCTGGAGGGATTATTATCCCAAACTTATTAGAGCAAATGGGTGTTGAAGTAGTTAAATTATACTGCGAACCAAACGGACATTTTCCTCATAATCCAGAACCTTTAAAAGAACATTTAGCTGATATTTGTAAATTAGTTGTAGAAGAAAAAGCAGATTTTGGAATTGTTGTTGACCCAGATGTGGATCGATTGGCTTTTATTTCAAATGATGGTGAAATGTTTGGTGAAGAATATACTTTAGTAGCCGTTGCCGATTATGTTTTATCAAAAACTCCTGGAAATACAGTTTCAAACATGTCGTCTTCTAGAGCTTTACGAGATATTACAGAAAAACATGGCGGAACATACCAAGCAAGTGCTGTGGGAGAAGTTAATGTGGTAGAGTTAATGAAGAAAACCAATGCTATCATTGGTGGTGAAGGAAATGGTGGAATTATTTATCCTTCATCGCACTATGGTCGAGATAGTATTGTAGGTGCAGCTTTATTTTTAACCTATTTAGCTAATCAAGATAAAACGGTAGCGGAAATTAGAGCTAGTTTTCCACAATATTACATGAGTAAGAACAAAATTGAGTTAACCCCTCAAATTGATGTGGATAATGTTTTAGCTACACTAACCGAAAAATACAAATCAGAGAACATCTCAACTATTGATGGCGTTAAAATTGATTTCCCAACCGAATGGGTGCATTTAAGAAAATCAAACACAGAACCAATCATTAGAATTTATACAGAAGCTCCAACACAGACAGAAGCAGATGTTTTAGCAGAAAGATTTGTTAAAGAATTAAAAGAGATTGCAGACATATAAAACCAAAAGGTCAGATTTAAAATCTGACCTTTTTTATTTAACAATAATTTTTTTAGTTGTAGTTTGAATTCCATTAGTAACATTTACTAAATACATGCCCGATTTTAAATTTATATCTATTCGAACTTGATTTTCAAAAATTTGACTTTTTACTAATTGTCCAGTAATAGTAAAAATTTCAACTTTTGAAGTTCCATCTAAACCAGAAATGATTAAGTAATCTACAGTTGGATTAGGATATATAGCAACTGTATTTTCAAAAGGAATTTGTGTAGATAAATTTGCTGACCAGGGTTGGCCAAAATTAGTTCCAAAAATATAATCAACTAAACTTGGATAATCAATAAACGGATTGCGATTCTTTTGCCAATTATAAATATAATTATTGCGATTCATTTCAAAATCATCAGAAGGATCTTGATTATGCCATAACAACAATGTGGCTAAATCTCCAATATTACCAGAAGCAATAGTTGTACTTGGTAAATATTCACTAGGGTCTCCATTAACCACATTTAATCCATCAAAACGAACAGCCATATAAAAAAGAGCTCTTGCAACATCACCTTTCCATGAACCTTGATTTCCAATAGGACCAGCATAAACAGTCGAAGTATTTGTTAGCCCATAATTTTTATTATTTCTTGACGAATTTTCCTGACCGCTTTCTGCCCTAATATGATGCGCATCTGACACACCATCAACAGTAGTTGCAGCACTAGTAGTAGTCCAAATATTTATACCATCAGCGGTATCGCCTTGTGCAACATCAAAGCCACCTCTTGATTGACAAAAAATATGTTCTCTATTCCATTTTCCAAAAATACTACTTGTGTTTTGTTGATCTAATTTAGCCATTGGAGCTTCGATATACATACACCAAACTTGATTATTATTTAATGGATTTCTATCTGAACTTTTTAGAATTTCCCAAATATCAGCATAACTATGCAATCTTACAACCGAAGGATTTGCTATTATATTTTGTAATTCTTGTTTTAACGCATTTCCAGACAATCCTTCTAATGAATCATAATATCCTGTTGGAATTGTTGGTGTAACAATATTATATGTTGGATTTAATGGCGTTCCCCATGGATCTGTAGCAAAATTAGCATCATAAATTCTATAAATAATATTATCGTTATTGGCTAAATATCCTGTTGGTAAAGTTTGAAAAACAAATTTCATTTCTTCATCGCCTTCATCTAATCCATCGTTTGTTAAAATGATTCCTGTTTGCGTTGTAGTTTGCCCTACAGGAATTGAAACTGTTAATCCCCCCGAAAAATCAGACATTGTAAAACTTCCATTATTTAATGTAAAATTCAATATTAAAGTTTCGTTTTCAACAGGTTGACTTGTAGTAAAAATAAAATTAAAACTATTACCTTCTGACAGAATAGGTTGAGAAGTTGAAACCGTAATATAATTAAAAACTATTCCTGAACCATCATTCGGCATACCAGGAGTTGGAGCTTTTACTTCATATGTTCCATCATTTTTTCTCTGAACCGATTTAGAAATCGAATTTGTAGTTTCAATATCTGGAGTACTTACAGTAATATTTAATGCAGTCATTAAATTAGAAGCCGTTGTTGTATTGCTATTCGAATAAGCAATAGCATCAATCAAATTTAATGATGTAGGAGAAGTTCCAAACGGAAAATCGGATGCATTGGCTTGATATAAAGCTGCAACATCAGGTCCGTTTTGAAAATAATTAGCAGAAACTACAATACTTGGAGATGGAGTTACACCAGAATTACCAAAATGAATAATTCCATTAGCATCAGTTACATATCCATCTAAATCTATAGCATTATAACTTGCAATTGTACCTTCATTAAACAAAACAATTACATATCCATCTAATGAAAAATTAGGAACATTTGATTTTAACTCAATAAATTCTTTTGTATCACTTCCTGGATTATCCGCATCAATTTCATTAATAACAACCTGAGAATTAGCAAACAATACACAAAAGAACAATATAGTAGTGAGTACTATTTTTTTCATAAATATTTAATTTAATCAAATTTACGAATATTAATTCAAGATAAAGATTTTTTAAAATTATTATAGTAATTTTAAGCCAATATTAATACTATTGTACGAGTATTTTTATATTTTGCATTTGTTTAAGCAACTTTTATATTAATTTGTTATCTATATAGTAAAGCACTAAAATTTTGAAAATAATAATAAAAATATTCTTGTTCATTTTTCCTTTTCTAGTTTACTCGCAGCATTCTTCAAAGATGGATGTAAGATTAAATTTAGAAGAGAAAATTTTATTAATTAAACAAACGCTTACTTTTAATAATACAAGTAACGATACTTTACAATATCTTATTCTGAATGATTGGAACAATGCCTTTAATTCAAAAACATCAGCTTTAGCAAAACGTTTTTCAGATGAATTCATTAGAGCATTTCATTTAGCAACTGAAAAAGAAAGAGGCTACACAAAAATCAATACTATTGTTGATGAAAATTTTCAAACTATTCTATGGGAAAGACCAAATGAAAAAGTTGACTTGGTAAAATTAAACTTGAATCAATCTTTGCTCCCTTGTTCAAAAAAAACATTTACTTTAGTTTATTTAGTTAAAATTCCTGATTCAAAATTTACAAGATACGGTTTTGATAATAATGGAAGAATAACACTTAAAAATTGGTTTTTAAATCCCGCAAGATATGAACACAAACAATTTGTAGAGCAAAGCAATGAAAATCTTGATGATATACCCAATGCTTTCTCAGACTTTGAAATTGACATTGAAATCCCTTCAAATTATTTCATTACAAGTAACTTATCTGAAATTAATTCTGCTACTTTATCAAATTCTAAAAAAGTAAGTTTAATTGCTAATAATAAATATGATGTTTCAATTACACTACAACCTTCTAACACTTATCAGACGTACAAAAATGAAATTATAGAAGTGAGTTGTGGATTAGAAGATAATCATTTAAACGATATAGAAAAAGCCATTATTTTTGATAAAATTACAAGATTTACTGCTTCAAAATTAGGTAAACCGCTAACGAATAAAATATTAATTAGCCAAGAAGATTATTTACGCCAACCTTTTTATGGATTAAACCAATTGCCTAGCTTTTTAAGTCCTTTCCCAAATGACTTAATCTACGAACTAAAATTTCTTAAAACCTATTTAAACAACTATCTTAAAGAAAATTTAAACTTAAATCACAGAAAAGATTATTGGATTTCTGACGGAATTCAGGTGTATTTAATGATGCAATATGCAGATGAATATTTTTCCAACTTAAAAATGACGGGAAATATTGCAAAATTAAAAGTATTAAAGCCTTATCATTTTATTAATCTTGATTTTAATCAACAGTACAATTATTTGTATATGCTAATGGCTAGAAAAAATTTAGACCAAGCGCTTAACGAACCAAAAAACAGATTAATAAAATTCAATGAACAAATAGCTAGTAAATACAGAGCTGGATTAAGTTTAAAATATTTAGATAGTTATTTAGGCAATAATATTGTAAATTCAACTATCGAAGAATTTATTCAGGAAAATCAATATTTTGGAACAAACTCTCGACAATTTGAAACCGTATTAATAAAAAACAGCCCAAAAGATATTAATTGGTTCTTTAGAACTGTTATAGAAAATCGTGATTTAATTGATTATAAATTTGGAAAAGTTAAAAAAACGAATGATTCAATATCAGTTAATATCATCAATAGAACAGGAACAAATGTGCCAATTTCAATTTATCATTTAAAAAATAATGAAGTAATTCATAAAACTTGGATTAATAATATAACATCAGATTCTACAATTGTTTTACCAAGATTTGACGCAGATAAATTAACTCTAAATTACAACAATGAAGTTCCTGAATATAATGTTAGAAATAACTGGAAATCTTTAAAAGGATTTTTCTTCAACAACAGACCATTTAAATTCTTATTTTTTAGAGATTTAGAAGACCCAAAGTATAACCAAATATTCTATGTACCCGAAGTTGAATTCAATATTTATGATGGTGTAGCATTAGGAATGAGAATCAACAACAAGTCTATTTTAAATAAACCTTTTACTTTTAATGTAACTCCAATGTATTCAAGTAATACTGGAAAATTTGTTGGAAAGTTTTCTGCCGTTGTAGAAGATAACATTAGAGAAAAAGGAAAATTATATAACATTCGATATTTAATTACTGGAAGCCGATTTCATTATGCTAAAGACGCATTCTATACCAATTTTGTCCCAATTGTCCAATTTAGATTTCGAGATGAAAATTTAAGAGTGAATAAAAACGAATTTATCCAACTTAGACAAGTTTATGTGAACCGAGATAAATCAGAATTTACTACTGATGCAAATACCGAAAACTATAATGTTTTTAATGCTAAATACGGAAATTATCAATCAGAAGGAACGAAACATTTTTCCCTTTTAAATGATTTACAATTATCTAGTTCCTTTGGAAAAGTAGCATCAGAAATTCATTATCGAAAACTATTCGAAAACAATCGTCAAATTAGTTTTAGATTATATGCTGGTGCCTTTATGTATAATTCCACCAATTCTGACTTCTTTAGTTTTGGTTTAGATAGACCAAACGATTATATGTTTGATTACAATTTATTAGGAAGAAGCGAAACTACCGGAATTTACAGTCAACAATACGTCTATGGAGAAGGTGGATTAAAATCAAAATTTGACACTCGTTTTGCTAATCAATGGATGACAACATTAAATAGCACATTAAATATTTGGAATTGGATTCAAATTTATGGTGATGTAGGAATGTTAAAAAACAAATATGAAAAACCAAAATTTGTTTATGATTCTGGATTTCATTTAAATCTTGTACCCGACTATTTTGAACTGTTTTTACCCGTTTACTCTTCAAATGGTTTCGCTTTAAATGATGAAAATTATGCAACACAAATTCGATTTGTAGTGACTTTAAGTCCAAAAACTTTGGTTTCATTATTTACTAGAAAATGGTTTTAATAGATTTTTATCTAATTATTTGTGAATTTAACAATTAAAAATCATTTTTTAATGAATTCATTGCGTTTTTCAAATCAAAATCATTGATAATTTAATAATAATTAAAAAAATATCATACACAGTATTGTTTTATAAGTCGTTTTAATTAAATTTGTTGAATTATCAATTTCGTACATACGCTTATGAAAACAGCAACAGCATCGGAAGTAGTTTCATTTGAAGATTTCAAAAAAGAAGTCATTAACGATTATAAAATCGCCCGAATTAGCAGAGAATGTAGTCTTCTTGGAAGAAAAGAAGTGCTGACAGGTAAAGCAAAATTCGGAATCTTTGGAGATGGGAAAGAAGTACCGCAATTGGCAATGGCTAAAGCGTTTCAAAATGGAGATTTCCGCTCAGGATATTACCGTGACCAAACCTTCATGATGGCAATTGGTGCTTTAAATATTGAGCAATTCTTCGCTGGATTATATGGTCATACCGATATTAATTTTGACCCAATGAGCGCTGGACGTCAAATGGGTGGTCACTTTGCAACCCATTCATTAGACGAAAATGGAAATTGGAATAATTTAACCCAACAAAAAAATTCGAGTTCTGATATCTCTCCTACTGCTGGGCAAATGCCTCGTTTGTTAGGATTGGCTCAAGCTTCAAAAATATACAGAAATGTTTCCGGTATTAACCAAACCAACTTCTCCGAAAACGGAAACGAAGTGGCTTGGGGAACTATCGGAAATGCTTCTACTTCAGAAGGTTTATTCTTTGAAACAATTAATGCTGCTGGTGTTTTACAAGTACCAATGGTGATGAGTGTTTGGGATGATGAATACGGAATTTCTGTTCACGCTCGTCATCAAACAACAAAAGAAAATATTTCTGAAATCTTAAAAGGTTTCCAACGCGATGAAGACACCAAAGGTTACGAAATTTTACGTGTTAAAGGATGGGATTACCCAGCTTTAGTAGAAACATACCAAAAAGCTTCTCAAATTGCACGTGAAGAACATGTTCCAGTTTTAGTTCACGTAAGAGAATTAACACAACCACAAGGTCACTCAACTTCTGGAAGTCATGAGCGTTACAAAAATGCAGAACGTTTGGCTTGGGAAGCGGAATTTGATTGTATAGCAAAAATGAAAACTTGGTTAATTGAAAATAATATCGCTACTTCAAAAGAATTAGACGAAATCGATAGCCAAGCTAAAAAAGATGTTTTAGAAGGTAAAAAAGTAGCATGGTCAAACTTTTCAGCTCCAATTAAAGCGGAACAACAAGAATTAGTTGGATTATTAAACAGTATTGCTTCACAAAGTGAAAACAAAGTTTTTATTGAGAAAATCGCTAATGATGTTGCCTCTATTAAAGAACCAATTCGTAAAGATATTTTAGTTGCAGCTCGTAAAGTGTTGCGTATGATTATCAAAGAAAATTCTCGAGCTACTTTAGCTACTTGGATTGAGAATTATACGGATAAAATACAACCTAAATTCAGTTCGTATTTATTTTCAGAATCAGATAAAAACGTTTTAAAAACGAAAGAAGTAGCTCCAACATACGATGCAACTGCTGAAGATGTGGATGCTCGTTTGGTATTAAGAGACAACTTCGATGCTATCTTCTCAAAATATCCAGAAACCTTAATTTTTGGTGAAGATTCAGGAAACATTGGTGATGTAAACCAAGGTTTAGAAGGTATGCAAGAAAAATACGGAGAATTGCGTGTTGCCGATGTGGGAATTCGTGAAGCTACGATTTTAGGTCAAGGAATTGGAATGGCAATGCGAGGATTACGTCCAATTGCTGAAATTCAATATTTAGATTATTTATTGTACGCTATTCAAATCATGAGTGATGATTTAGCGACATTGCAATACAGAACTGCTGGTCGTCAAAAAGCACCTTTAATCATCAGAACTCGTGGGCACCGTTTAGAAGGCGTTTGGCATTCAGGTTCTCCAATGGGAATGATTATCAATGCTATCAGAGGAGTTCACGTTTTAGTTCCAAGAAACATGACTAAAGCCGCTGGTTTTTACAACACTTTATTAGAAACTGACGAACCTGCATTGGTAGTAGAATGTTTGAACGGTTACCGTTTGAAAGAAAAAATGCCAACGAACTTAGGCGAATTCAAAACGCCTATTGGAATAGTTGAAACGATTAAAACTGGAAGTGATATTACGTTAGTTTCTTACGGTTCAACATTACGTTTGGTAGAACAAGCAGCAAACGAGTTAGAATCTGTTGGAATTAGCGCTGAAATTATTGATATTCAATCGTTATTACCTTTCGATATCAATCACGATATTGTAAAATCGGTTTCGAAAACAAATCGTTTATTAGTAATTGACGAGGACGTTCCAGGTGGAGCAAGTGCTTATATTTTACAAGAAATTGTAGAAAATCAGAATGCTTATAAACATTTAGATAGCGCACCACAAACATTGGCTTCAAAAGCACACAGACCAGCTTACGGAACGGATGGTGATTACTTCTCAAAACCTTCTGCAGAAGACATTTTTGAGAAAGTTTATGCGATTATGAATGAAGCAAATCCAACAAAATATCCAAATTTGTATTAATGAAAGTTGCAGTAATTGATAATTACGATAGCTTTACATTCAATTTGGTTCACTATTTAGAAGATTTGAATGCTAATGTAACCGTTTTTAGAAACGATGAATTGGAATTGAATGAATTGGAAAAATTTGATAAAATTCTACTATCTCCAGGCCCAGGAATTCCCGATGAAGCTTGTTTACTAAAAGAAGTTATAAAAAAATATGCCTCTACTAAAAGTATTTTGGGCGTTTGCTTAGGATTACAAGCTATTGGAGAAGTTTTCGGAGGAAAATTATATAATTTAGAAAAGGTATACCATGGGATTTCATCTAAAATTTATATAATAGAAAAAGATTCTATTTTTAACAATTTACCTGATGAATTTGAAGTTGGAAGATATCATTCTTGGGTTATATCAAACGAAAAACTTCCCTCCGATTTAATTGTAACTTCTACTGATATAAATGGTCAAATAATGTCGTTAAAACATAAAATTTATAACGTTAAAGGTGTTCAGTTTCATCCCGAAAGCATCTTAACGTTGCATGGAAAACAAATTTTAAAAAATTGGCTTGAAATTTAATTTAAATCAGTTATTATTTCTTTGTAAATTGTAACTTTTTGTAAAAGTAATCGTATAATTACAAAACTAACTGACAACTATGAACTTTCTTGAACATTACTAGCCACTACTAAAGGCTTTTTGGTACATTGCGTTACCAGTGAGTATCTTTTTTCTATTGCAAACCATTTCTACTTTCATCGGATTGAGCGGTTCTGAAACCGATGCCGATACTGATGGTGGTGATGGAGATATGCCTTTCGAATTATTCACCCTTCGCAACTTAATCAACTTTTTGTTAGGATTTAGTTGGACAGGTATTTCATTTTATCAATCAATCGAAAACAAAACGATTCTTATTGGAATTTCGGTATTAGTCGGAATTCTTTTTGTGGGTGTTTTCTTTTTTATTATCAAGCAAATATTAAAACTTTCGGAAGACAATAGCTTTAAAATTGAAAATACCATCAACAAAACTGCTGAAGTCTATTTGACCATTCCCGAAGCAAAATCTGGAAAAGGAAAAATTCAAATCAGCGTTAATGGTTCATTTCATGAATTGGATGCTATTACAAATTCAAATGAAAAATTAGCTTCAGGAAGTACTGTAAAAGTAGTCGCTGTAGAGCACAATTTAGTTATCGTAGAAAAAATCTAATCCTTTATTTATATGACACAAATTATCATTATTGTTGTAGCCGCTTTTGTGCTATTCGTTACATTCGTGACTTTAATTTCACGTTACAAAAGATGTCCTTCTGACAAAATTTTAGTTATTTATGGAAAAACTGGCGGCACTTCGGCTAAGTGTGTTCACGGTGGTGGTGCTTTTATTTGGCCTGTAATTCAGGATTATTCATTTTTAGATTTAAAACCTATTTCTATTGAAGCGAATTTAACTAATGCGCTTTCTCGTCAAAATATTCGTGTCGATGTTCCGTGTCGATTTACCATCGCAATTTCTACTGAAACAGATAGTATGAATACGGCTGCTGAGCGTTTATTAGGTTTGGCACCAGAGCAAATTCAGGAATTGGCGAAAGATATTTTATTTGGTCAATTACGTCTAGTTATTGCAACGATGACGATTGAAGAAATCAACTCGGATAGAGATAAATTCTTAGACAATATTTCAAAAAACGTAGATTCGGAATTAAAGAAAATTGGTTTAAAACTAATCAACGTTAACGTTACCGATATCAAAGATGAATCAGGTTATATAGAAGCTTTAGGAAAAGAAGCTGCTGCAAAAGCGATTAATGAAGCGAAAATTTCGGTTGCCGAACAAGAGAAAATTGGAGAAACTGGAAAAGCAATGGCAGATCGTGAAAAAGACGTCCAAATTGCAGAAACTCACAGAGATCGTGACGTTAAAATTGCGATTACCAATAAAGATAGAGAAGTAAGTATTGCGGCTGCTTTTAAAGATGAAAGTATCGGAAAAGCGGAAGCACAAAGAGATACGCGTGTGGCAACTTCTGAAGCGAATGCGATAGCAATTAAAGGAGAAAATGAAGCAAAAATTGCCATTGCACAATCAGAAGCAGCAAGACGTGAAAAAGAAGCAGAAGCATTGCGTATTGCCTTAGCCTCAGAAAAAGTACAACAAGCAAAAGCATTAGAGGAATCATACGTAGCAGAACAAAAAGCAGAAGCTGCTCGTGCCGAGAGAGAACGTTCTACTCAAAATGCGAATGTGGTTATTCCTGCTGAAATTGCAAAACAAAAAGCAATTATCGAAGCTCAAGCCGAAGCAGAAAGAATTCGTGAGCAAGCAAAAGGAGAAGCCGATGCTATCTTCGCAAAAATGTAAGCTGAAGCAAAAGGTTTGTATGAAATCTTAACGAAACAAGCCGAAGGTTACCGTGAAGTTGTAGGAGCTGCTGGTGGAGACCCAACGAAAGCATTTCAATTATTATTAATTGAGAAATTACCAGAATTAGTTAAAACTCAGGTAGAAGCCGTTAAAAATATCAAAATTGATAAAATCACGGTTTGGGATTCTGGAAATAATACGGATGGAAATGGTTCGACTGCGAATTTCGTTTCTGGAATGATGAAAACCGTTCCGCCATTAAACGATCTATTCAATATGGCAGGTTTAAATTTACCAACGTATTTAAAAGGTGAAGATATGCCGAAAGATGCTTCAAGCTCAACTGAAGTTACACCAACTGAAGAAGTGAAGTAATTTTTATAACTTATAGTATTAAATCCCAAATTTGTAATGAATTTGGGATTTTTTCTTACATTTACTTTTCTAACTACAAGTATTAATGAAATACATCATACAAACTTCTAATTTAGACTTTCAATATTCAAAGAATAAAAAAATTCTAAATAATTTATCTATAAACGTTCCAAAAGGAAGTATTTATGGTTTTTTAGGTCCAAATGGCGCAGGAAAATCAACCACAATGCGATTATTAACAGGTATCATTCCAGATGATAGCAACTCTATTTTTTTATTTGAAAAACCTATTGAAAGTCAAATCCCTGCCGTTTTTGAGAAAGTTGGAGCTCTTGTGGAAAGTCCTGCACTATACTTACATCTTTCGGGTTATGACAACGTAAAATATATTGCGCTTTTACGACAAGTTCCTTTGTCAAAAATTGATGAAGTTTTAGAATTAGTGGATTTAACTGCACATAAAAGACAAAAGGCGAAACAATATTCACTAGGAATGAAACAACGCCTAGCAATTGCAATGGCACTTTTAAGCGAACCTGAATTGTTATTTTTAGACGAACCCGTAAATGGTTTAGACCCAAATGGAATTGTAGAAATTAGAAAATTACTAGTTAAAATCAACAAAGAAAAAGGAGTTACCATATTTGTTTCGAGTCATTTATTGAGTGAAATTGAAAAAATGTGTACGCATATTGGAATTATCTCAAAAGGAGTTCTAAAATATGAAGGTACGATGGAAGATTTATCTAGAAAATTTGAAACTTGTAAAATACAAATTACATTGGATGATGCTGAAAGTTGGAAAGAAAAATTAAGTTCTAAATATGCAAATGTAGCATTAGAAGAACAAAATAAAATTACGATGAACTTAAACCATACCTCTGAAATTCCAGATTTCGCAAAAGAAATTATCCAAGAAGGTTCTCGTATTTACGAAATCAAAATTTTGGAGGGTTTAGAAGAATGGTTTATGAATTTAACTGAAAACTAAATGAAACAATATATTTTAAATTTACTAATAGCACTCAAAGCAGAGCATTTAAAGAAAAAAGGTACTGGAATTTATTACACTTCTATAATTATTGGTGCTTTCTCACCTATTTTATACTTTTCTTTCCAACTCTTTTCAGACAATAAAGCTGAAGCTGGAATGCCATATAATTATTACACTACATTCATTTATGATGTTATAACACCTTTCGCTTTCTTTTTATTCCCCATGATTATTATCATTCATGCGAGTAAAATGACACAATTAGATCATAAAAATGGAGGTTGGCAGTTAATGGAAACCCAACCTCTTCAAAAATTTTCAATTTACTTTTCTAAATATATTGTGCTTCTTATAAGTAATCTTTTAAGTATAACCAGCTTGTTTGGATTTAGTTTTTTATGCGCTTTTGTTTTAAAAAACACGATTGAAATTCCTGAAACAGCTAATTTCTCTGTTGAATTTTATAATTTATCAAACTTATTTGTACGAACTTTCATAGCCAGTTTATTTGTTACCGCTTTGCAATATTTTCTATCGGTTTTAATTTCAAGTTTTATTTGGTCGCTACTTATTGGGTTTTTCTCATTATTAGCTACCTCTTTTTTGACGAGTTTCAATTTAATTCCCGATTGGTATCCTTATGGAATTTTAAATAAAATTTCTGATTATAAAGAAGGAAGTGACATTGGGAACTATTTATTATATACTGAAGCAATAGGACTTGTTTTATGTATATTTTTTTTAACTACCGGATTTTATTGGTATAAGAACAAGAGCTTTATACGTGCTTTTGTAAAACCGTATTCAAAAATAATAGCATCTTTATCGTTTGTACTAATCTTTATGGTTATGGGTTATTTTATACTTAAACCAAAACAATATGAACCTTTAGAATCTACTATTTTATGTGGGAAAATAGAAAGTTTATCAAAATTTAAAAATGGTTATTTAATTCATCCTACTATATCGGATACTATTGTAAGTTTTAAAATTATCAACAACGAATTTAAATTAAAAACGGATAAATCAATACCTCTTGATGGATACAAAATTGTAGTCGATAATAGTTTTCCTATTGATGTTATTATGGCTTCAAAAGATAGTATTTATGTTTCAATTAAATATTTCAATAATAAAGTAGAAACTAAATATACTGGTACACGTTTAGCTGAAAATCAATATAAATTAGATAAAAATTTTGATTGGAGTTATATTTCGTATTGTTTAGAACAAAATGAACTGATTGATAAACCAAAAGATTTTTTTGATGAACTACATAAAGAATGGGAAAAAAGATACAACAAAGCAAATTCATTTAAAACTAGAGATAATTTTATTCCAAAAAAAGATTTTATCAATAGAGAAATGAAACTAGTTTGTATCGAATATCTAAACTATTTAAATTCATATTTGGATAAACGAAAAGCAATGTTCCCAAAAGATGAAACGGAATTATCTAAAAACATTCTTGAAATAAAAAGTAAAATAAAATTAGATGATGAATCATTAATTAGTAATGAATCCTATTTAGAATATTTAAAACATGAACTTTGTAAAAACGATTCACGTGATATTGATTCAAAACTGAAAGAAATTGAAAATATCACTAAACTGAAATCTAGTAATTTTAAAAACAGATTATTATATTCAAATCTAAAAACAAATCTTGAAGATGCTACAAGTAGTTTAGAGCGTAATGAACTTATTAGTAACTATTCCAATTTCATAACAGATGAAAAATTAAAAGAAAATTTAATCATTCAATTCAAAATATACGAAAGATTAGGTAGAGGAAATGAAGCAAGGCAAATACAAGCGAAAGATTTAAATGGAAATCTTGTTGAAATTTCCAAATTCAAAGGGAAATTTGTTGCAATTGATGTTTGGGCAACGTGGTGCGGACCTTGCAAATACGAATCGCCTTATTTTGAAAAAATAGCAATAAAATATAAAAAAGAAAATATTGTATTTTTAGGCTTAAGTAGTGATAAAGATGCTAAAAAGTGGTATTTAGATGCTAAAAACAAATCAAAATCAGTAACCCATTTACGCTTAGAAAATGCCATATTATTCTCTAAAGACTTTAATGTAAATAGTATTCCGCGATTTATTTTAATTGATCCTGAAGGGAAAATTTATAATTCCAATATGCCTAGACCAAGTGATTCAGCATTTGAAATTATAATTAGAAAAGCATTAGGATTAAAAGAACTTGAGTAGATATATGTTAAAATATTAAATTGAATGTAATAAAAAATAAATTTAATCAACTAACTATTATATTTGTTGAAACTATTAATCTAAACTAACAAATCTATGAAGAAAATATTTTTTTCAAGTGCTGTTTTAACTTTACTTTTAACTGGATGTTCTTCGGTACAAAAAACAAAAACTCCAGCAGAAGCAGGCACTTATATTTCTACCATTACTTCACCTGAGCTAAGTAAACACTTATATATTGTAGCAGGTGATGAAATGCAAGGAAGAAATACTGGTGAGGAAGGACAAAAAAAAGCAGGAAAATACTTGATTGAAGAGTATAAAAAAATGGGAATCAGTTTTCCTCCTGGAGCAACTGATTTTTATCAAAAAGTACCTTCCGAATTCATGAAAAGAGGATTTGCTCCTAAATTAAACGATTCAGAAAACATCTGGGCTTTCATTAAAGGTTCGGAAAAACCAGATGAAATTTTAGTTATCTCTGCTCATTACGACCACGTTGGAATGAAAAACGGAGAAATCTACAACGGTGCAGATGATGATGGTTCAGGAACTGTTGCTTTATTAGAAATCGCACAAGCATTTAAAGAAGCAGAGAAAAAAGGACATGGACCTAAACGTTCTATCTTATTTTTACATGTTACAGGTGAAGAGCACGGCTTACACGGTTCAAGATATTATTCTGAAAATCCTTTATTTCCTTTAACTAACACTATTGCCGATATTAATATTGATATGGTAGGAAGAAGAGACACGCTTCATCCTGCAACAAATAATTATATTTATGTAATTGGTTCTGATAGATTGAGTAGTGAACTTCACACAATCAACGAAGAAGTTAATGCTAAATACACCCAATTAGAATTAGATTATAAATACAATGACAGAAAAGATCCTGAGAGAATCTATTTCCGTTCTGACCATTATAACTTTGCTAAAAAAGGTATTCCTTCAATTTTCTTCTTTAATGGAGTTCATGCTGATTACCACTTACCAAGTGATACTCCAGATAAAATTGAATATGATGCCTTAGCAAAACGTGCACAATTGGCCTTTGCTTTAGCTTGGGAATTAGCAAACCGTGAAGAAAGAATTAAAGTAGATAGAGACGGGAAATAATTACGAATAAGAAAATTACGAATTACGATATCAAAAAAAAATCCGAGCAATGCTCGGATTTTTTTATTTATTTTTAATTGAAAGATTAAAAAACAAACATAGCTCTTTCGCTCATTAAATCATTAACTTCTTCCGCTACTTGTTCTAAAACTGCTTCATCAGTATAATTCATTAACACTTTATCGATTAAAGCTACAACTGTTTCCATATCTTCTTCCACTAAACCACGAGTTGTGATAGCTGGAGTTCCCACACGAATACCTGAAGTAACAAATGGTGATTTATCATCAAATGGCACCATATTTTTATTTACAGTAATTTCTGCTTTTACCAATGCATTTTCAGCATCTTTTCCAGAAATTCCTTTATTTCTTAAATCAATTAACATCATGTGGTTATCCGTACCACCTGAAATTAATTTGTAACCTCTTTTATTGAAAGCCTCAGCCATTGCTTGTGCATTTTTCTTCACTTGCATAGCATAACGGAAAAACTCATCCGTTAAACATTCTCCAAACGCCACCGCTTTAGCTGCAATAATATGCATTAAAGGTCCTCCCTGATTTCCAGGGAAAACCGACATATCTAAAACATGCGACATCATTCTGATTTCTCCTTTTGGAGTGGTTAATCCCCATGGGTTTTCAAAATCTTTGCCCATCATGATCATTCCTCCTCTTGGACCTCTTAATGTCTTGTGAGTAGTTGTTGTTACAATATGACAATGTGGAATTGGATCATTCAATAAACCTTTAGCAATTAATCCTGCTGGGTGTGAAATATCTGCTAATAACAAAGCACCAACGCTATCAGCAATTTCTCTGAAACGTTTAAAATCCATATCACGAGAATAAGCCGAAGCTCCTGCAATAATCATTTTTGGTTTATTTGCTGTTGCTATTTCTTGAATCTTATCATAGTTTAAAAGACCTGTATCCTCTTCTACTCCATAAAATACAGGATTGTATAATTTTCCAGAAAAGTTAACTGGAGAACCATGTGTTAAGTGACCACCATGCGATAAATCAAATCCTAAAATAGTATCTCCTGGTTTTAAACAAGCAGCAAAAACTGCTGTATTCGCTTGTGAACCTGAGTGAGGTTGTACATTTACATACTCAGCACCAAACAAAGCTTTTGCTCTGTCAATTGCAATTTGTTCTACAATATCAACTACTTCACATCCTCCGTAATATCTTTTACCAGGATACCCTTCAGCATATTTGTTTGTTAAACATGAACCTGCAGCTTCCATTACTTGGTCGCTAACAAAGTTTTCAGAAGCAATTAATTCAATTCCGTGAATTTGTCTATCTTGTTCATCAAGAATTAGCTCAAAAATTTGTTCGTCGCGTTGCATTGCAATAAATATTCGTTAAAATTAGGTCAAAATTACGAAAAAGGTTTGTTACATTGATAGATAATTTTATATTTGATTCATAATTTTTCAACAACAAACTAACAATAAAAATATGCCAAATACAGCAAACGACCCAAATAGAAAATCTTGGATTCCCGTTCCTGAAAATAGTGATTTCCCAATTCAAAATATTCCTTTTGGTGTTTTCATCACAAAAGAAGATGTTATTACTATTGGTACAAGAATAGGAAATTGTGCAATAGACATGGGAGCTTTACAACAATTAGGATATTTTGAAGGTATAGAACTTACAGATGATATGTTCATGCAAGATACCTTAAACGATTTTATTTCTGACGGAAAAAAAACATGGCGTTTAGTAAGAAATCGTTTAGCTGATATCTTTGATGAGAATAATCCAAAATTAAGAGACAACAAAGCGCATAGAGACATTGTCATCTTCAAAGTTGAAGATATTGAAATGCTTTTACCAGTTCAAATTGGAGATTACACCGATTTTTATAGCTCTAAAGAACACGCTACAAACGTAGGAAAAATGTTCCGTGACCCAGAAAATGCGTTGTTACCAAACTGGTTGCACATTCCAGTAGGGTATCACGGAAGAAGTTCAACGATTGTTCCTTCAGGAATTCCAGTTCACAGACCATATGGACAAACCTTACCAAACGGAGAAACTGCTCCTGTTTTCGGTCCTTCGAGATTAGTGGATTTTGAATTGGAAACTGCTTTCATTACTACTGATGCGAATTTAATGGGTGAGCCAATTCCAGTTGAAGAAGCAGAGGAACACATCTTCGGAATGGTTTTATTTAACGATTGGAGTGCGCGTGACATCCAAAAATGGGAATATGTGCCTCTTGGACCTTTCTTAGCGAAAAACTTTGCTTCGTCTATTTCACCTTGGATTGTAACCATGGATGCTTTAGAGCCTTTTAGAACAAAAGGTCCTGAGCAATCACCAGAACCGTTACCTTATTTACAACAAAAAGGAGAAAAAGCATTTGATATCAATTTAGAAGTTTTAATTAAACCAGAAAATTCAGAAGAAACTGTAGTTTCACGTTCGAACTTTAAATACATGTATTGGTCAATGGCACAACAATTGGCTCACCATACTATTAATGGCTGTAGAGTAAACTCAGGTGATATGATGGGAAGTGGAACGATTTCTGGTCCAACAGAAGATTCTTTCGGTTCGATGTTAGAGTTAACTTGGGGCGGTCAAAAACCATTAAAAATGAAGGATGGCTCTGAGCGTAAATTCATCAACGATAATGACACCGTTATTGTGAGAGGATATTGCCAAAAAGGAAATTTAAGAATCGGTTTTGGAGAAGTTTCAAGTAAATTATTACCAGCAGTAGATTTGAAATTTTAATTAATTTCCAAATTAAAACTCAATAAATATTTAAATTGCCTCAAAAAGTTAATACTATTTGAGGCAATTTTTATTTAGAAACACAAATAATGTAAGAAATTGTTTTTCAAATTATTACAAAAACAAAATATGTTGTTAACAATAGTTTTATCATGTTTTACATACAAATGGCATTAATTTTGATTCTAGGTAAATAGCAAACAAAAAAAATATATTTATGAAAAAAATTATATTCCCTTTACTGGCATTTTCATTATTAAGCTGTTCAAGTAACCAAAAAATATTTGATTCAAATGAAAAAAAATCAGTCCTAATTGTAATTAATAATGAATCAAATATTACTCTTTTAGAAGAATATAAAAATGAAATTTTTAATACTGTTAGCGAAACAAAAAATAATAAAAACATAAAATTTTATACTACTGCAAATGATTCTATTAAATATGATTATTTAATAGAAGTTTTGATTAAAGAAATTGAAATAGTCGAAACAAATGAAAATCCTAAATCTCAAAAATATCAAACAGTTGTTAGTAATCCATACACTATTACCGATTTAAATTCACAAACGAGTAAAACAAGTTACACTAGTATGGCATATGAAAGTGAAATTAATGAATATGTAAATAAAAAATATTGTACGGTGGATGCAGAAATTAATCTTGTTAATCTAGTAAATGGAAAGGTAATAACTAATAGAAAATTTAAATCAACTAGTTTAATAAAGAACAAAAACACAGAAAGAAAAGGCGATAATTATTACGCTAACAATAATGCTTCAATGCACTCAAATAACAACCTCTATAACTCCATGAAATTTGAAAACAATATTTCATACAATGGAGAAAATAACACAAATCCAAAATTTAACACTACTTTTATAACGCAATTAGATGATCATGATTTATTGCATACAGCTTTGCTAAAAATTAAAAAACATTACATAAGTTTTTTAAAAGATTTGAATTAATAACATAAACATATTATAATTCACCATAATAAATTTTATAACTTAATTAACTTAAGACAGTAGTACAACCTACTGTCTTTTTTTGTAACTTTATAAGTGTTTTTATTTAAAAAAAATGTCATTTTGACATCAAAACAAGTACAAAACATACAAATAAAAGACATTTTGACATCTTTCAAAAATTGGAACACATATTGAAAAATCCTAATCAAACAACTCACTAAAAAGGATTAATTAAGAATATGAATATCAACAAATTTACAATCAAATCGCAAGAAGCTTTGCAACAAGCACAGCAAATTGCACAAAGTTTTGGGCACCAACAGCTTGAAAACGAACATATATTTAAAGGAATTTTAGAAGTAGACGAAAACGTTACCCCTTTCATTTTGAAAAAATTGAATGTTAACGTAGAGCTTTTCAAAAAAGTATTAGATAGCACTATTCAGAGTTTTCCAAAAGTTTCTGGTAGCGATTTAATGTTTTCAAGAAGTGCATCTTCAACGCTTACCGAAGCGGAAATCATTGCCAAAAAAATGAACGATGAATACGTTTCTATCGAGCATTTAATTTTAGCCATTTTCAAATCAAAAAGTAAAGTAGCGCAAATCTTAAAAGATCAAAGCGTTATCGAAAAAGGTTTGGAAGCAGCAATTGCCGAAATTAGAAAAGGAGAACGAGTTACATCTGCATCGGCTGAAGAGACCTATAATTCACTAAACAAATACGCTAAAAATCTGAATGATTTAGCAAGAAATGGAAAGTTAGACCCATTTATTGGTCGCGATGAAGAAATTCGTAGAGTGCTACAAATCTTAACTCGAAGAACTAAAAACAATCCAATGTTAATTGGAGAACCTGGTGTTGGTAAAACCGCTATTGCAGAAGGTCTAGCACATCGAATTGTTGACGGTGATGTTCCTGAAAATCTGAAAGATAAAATCGTTTATTCTTTAGATATGGGTGCTTTAATTGCTGGTGCGAAATATAAAGGAGAATTTGAAGAACGACTAAAAGCTGTAGTAAAAGAAGTAACTTCTGCCGAAGGTGATATCGTACTTTTCATTGACGAAATCCACACCTTAGTGGGTGCTGGTGGAGGCGAAGGCGCTATGGACGCGGCTAATATTTTAAAACCTGCTCTAGCTCGTGGCGAATTACGTGCTATTGGAGCTACGACTCTAGACGAATATCAAAAATATTTCGAAAAAGACAAAGCATTAGAAAGACGTTTTCAAAAAGTAAATATTGACGAACCTGATACCGAAAGTGCCATTTCAATTTTACGTGGTATCAAAGAAAAATATGAAACGCATCACAAAGTACGTATTAAAGACGATGCAATTATTGCTGCGGTAGAACTTTCGCAACGTTATATTACGAATCGTTTCTTGCCAGATAAAGCCATTGACTTGATGGATGAAGCGGCTTCAAAATTACGCATGGAAATCAATTCAAAACCAGAAGAATTAGATGTTTTGGATAGAAAAATCATGCAATTGGAAATCGAAATTGAAGCCATTAAACGTGAGAATGATGAAACCAAATTGAAAGTTCTTGGTTTAGATTTAGCCAATTTGAAAGAAGAACGTAACGAAATTTTCACCAAATGGAAATCAGAAAAAGATGTTGTAGATAATATTCAAGCGGTAAAATTAGAAATTGAAGATTTCAAATTAGAAGCAGAACGTGCAGAACGCGATGGCGATTACGGAAAAGTAGCGGAAATCCGTTACGGAAAAATTAAAGAAGCACAAGAACGATTAGATGCTTTACAAACACAATTAGCAGAAAATCAAGCCGGTAATTCCTTGATAAAAGAGGAAGTAACACACGATGATATCGCAGAAGTGGTAGCCAAATGGACCGGAATTCCAATTACTAAAATGCTTCAAAGTGAAAGAGAAAAACTGCTCAAATTAGAAGATGAATTACATCGCAGAGTAGTAGGTCAAGAAGAAGCTATCGAAGCCATTAGTGATGCCGTTAGAAGAAGTCGAGCTGGTTTACAAGATGCTAAAAAACCAATTGGTTCGTTCTTATTCTTAGGGACAACTGGTGTTGGTAAAACCGAATTAGCAAAAGCATTAGCCGAGTATCTATTCGACGATGAAAATGCGATGACCCGAATTGATATGAGTGAATATCAAGAACGTCATTCAGTTAGTAGATTAGTTGGTGCGCCTCCAGGATATGTAGGTTATGATGAAGGTGGACAATTGACAGAAGCCGTTCGAAGAAAACCTTACTCAGTAGTATTGTTAGACGAAATTGAAAAAGCACATCCCGATACATTTAATGTCTTATTACAAGTATTAGATGAGGGTCGATTAACCGATAACAAAGGTCGTGTGGCGGATTTTAAAAATACGATTATCATCATGACTTCGAATATGGGAAGCCACATTATTCAAGAGAAATTCGAGAATTTAAAAGGCGGAATTGAAGCAGCAACTGAAGCGGCAAAAACAGAAGTTCTAGGGTTATTAAAACAAACCGTTAGACCTGAGTTCATCAACCGTATCGATGAAATCGTAATGTTCACACCGTTAACTGATAAAAACATTAAAGAAATTGTAGGATTACAATTGAAAATCGTTATTAAAATGTTGGCACAACAACACATTACCATGGATGCTACTCCAGAAGCAGTAGCCTATTTAGCAGAAAAAGGATACGATCCTCAATTTGGAGCAAGACCTGTAAAACGTGTTATTCAACGAGAAGTGTTGAACCAACTTTCGAAAGAAATATTAGCTGGAAAAGTAACTACGGATAGTATCATTCTATTAGATAGTTTCGACGGACGATTAGTGTTCAGAAATCAAAGTGAATTGGTAAACTAAATCCAATTTATCAAAATATCCCCTAATCCATGGGTTCATAATGGATTACGTTTGTTTTAGTTTGGGAAACACCGATTCAGTTTTGAATCGGTGTTTCTTTTTACTATTATTTTCTTTTGAAAGTAGTTCGGATAATATCGTTAGGAAAAACAACCACGCTCTCATGTCCCGATTTTGAAACAGAAGCCACACCAAAATAATAATTATCAATCACAATTCCTTTCAATTCAAAATTATCAACATCACCCACAAATCGACTGAATTCCCACTGAGGTGAAGTAGTTAATCGCCAATAAATTTTATATCCAATTATATTTTCATCATTAGGTTTTTCCCAACGTAATTTGGTATTAGGTTCTACAATTCCACCAATTTTGACATTTTTAGGAACAGGAGTTGCCCAAGCTAAACTTGCTAGAGTAATCGCGTTTACTGCTGTTAACTTGTTTGCATATTCAAAATTTACTCCTTCAATAACATCACCATACTTAATTCCGTTTTCTACTCTTAAATCTTGATGTTGACGGTTGTAATTTTCATGAGCTTCCATAATTCGAATCCCCGCGAAACCTAAATCGTTAAAAGGTCTATGATGACCACCACGCCCAAATCGATCCAAACGATAGACTAACATTGGATTCATCTCAGGCATATACGTTTTGGTTAATTTGTGAATATATCTCGCCAATTGTCTAGAATTCCCATCCACTTCTCCACCATAAAAACGACGATTATTTCTATCGCGCTCTGATTCTGTAATTGGGGTTGGTTCTGAGAAAATTCGGAAAGTGCGATTATCAATTACACCGTCTACACCTTCTATATTTCCAATCATATCGTTATTTAAAACTCCAATAATGTCCCAACCTTGTTTTTTCGCATATTCTGCGAAACCTTTTCCACCAAACAAGCCTTGCTCCTCGCCTGACAATCCTAAATAAACGATATTGTAATCGAATTTATATTTTGACAAAACTCTTGCTGCTTCAATGGTTCCCGCCATTCCTGAAGCATTATCATTAGCACCTGGTGCATCTTTAGTAAAATCGATTGGATCAGAATTTCTACTATCAATATCACCCGTCATAATTACATAACGATTGCTGTTTTTTGTTCCCTTTTGAACGGCTACTACATTTACAATCCAAGTGTCTTTTGGAACGCGCTCTCCATCATTAGTCGTTACGAAATCTTTTTGGTAAAAAACATCTAAACAATTCGAACATTCTTTAGATACTTTTTCAAATTCTGATTTTATCCAACGTCTAGCAGCTCCAATTCCTCTTTTATTGGATATCGTATCGCTAAAGGTATTTCGAGTTCCAAAATTGGCTAATGTTCGAATATCACTTTCAATTCGTTTAGTAGAAACAGCTTCAATAATTTCATAAATCCTTGAATCTGTTTGTGAAAAGATAAACTGACAAAAAATTACAAGAAGAATAACATATAATTTTTTCATAACTTTTTTATTTCAAATTTAGTGATTTGAAGCGAATTGAATCACAGAAAACAAAAACAAAACAGACAAATTTTGTTAAAGATTTTTGTTAAAAAATAGTATTAATACAAAATCGATTTTGTGCTTTTATTTCTATTTTTACAGAATTAACCAACCCATAAAACGAAACATGTCTGATTTTACGTTGAAAGAAAAACTAAAACACCTTCTCTCTTTTCCAGTGATTGTAGCTGCTTTAGGTTATTTCGTAGATATTTATGATTTATTACTTTTTGGAATTGTTCGTGTTCCCAGTTTAAAAGACATGAATTTAGATGTGGATACAGCTGGAACGCTAATCTTAAATTATCAAATGGTAGGTTTACTTCTTGGTGGAATTCTTTGGGGAGTTTTAGGAGATAAAAAAGGAAGACTTTCGGTTTTGTTTGGTTCTATTTTAGTGTATTCTATAGCAAATATTGCATGTGGCTTTTTACCTAATTTCCCTATTGAAGATAAAACGATGTTATACGCTTGGTTGCGATTTATCGCCGGAATTGGTTTAGCTGGAGAATTAGGAGCTGGAATTACTTTAGTTTCTGAATCACTACCAAAACAATTACGCGCTATTGGAACTTCTATTGTAGCAGGATTTGGTTTACTCGGTGCTGTTGTAGCGCAATTAACTGTAGAACTTGCAGGAGATTGGACTATTGCTTATTTTATTGGTGGCGGATTAGGATTAATACTTTTAGTGTTGCGAATTAGTGTAGCAGAATCTGGAATTTACAACGATATCAAACATGATTCCGATATCAAAAAAGGAAATTTCTTTTCATTTTTTACCAATTGGAATCGTTTCGTGAAATATATGAAATGCATTGCCATTGGTTTACCTACTTGGTTTTGTATCGGAATTTTAGCGGTGATGGCCAATCAATTTTCAGTTGTTATGGGAATTGAAAATATTCAACCCGGAAAGGCTATTATGTGGGCGTATGTAGGAATTTCTATTGGAGATTTTGCTAGTGGATTTATTTCCCATTGGTTACATTCTCGAAAAAAAGCGATTGTTTACATGATGCTATTTACGATTATAGGTGTGGTTTTAATGCTTTATGGCGGAACCAAATCGGAAAACATGTATTATTTTTATTGTGGTTGGTTAGGTTTAGGAACAGGATATTGGGCAATGTTTGTAACCGTTGGAGCAGAACAATTTGGAACTAATATAAGAAGCACAGCAACAACTACTATTCCTAATATGGTTCGTGGATTAGTTCCCGTTATGTTATTAGCATTTGATGGTTTAAAAGTCAATAATGGTGTTATCACAGCAGCTGCAATCGTAGGTTTCGTAGCTTTTGGATTGGGTATTTATTCAACTTTAACCATTTCGGAAACACACAATAAGGATTTAGATTTCATCGAATAAAATAAAATAATGCTACAACTCAACTTTTCCCCTTTTCCGATACTAGAATCTGAACGTTTGCGTTTTAGAAAATTAACTGATGCTGATGCACCTGAAATTTTAGAATTACGAGGTAATCCTGAAACCATGAAATTCATACCAAGACCTTTAGTTAGAGATATCGAAGGCGCTTTGGCACACATAAAAATGATTAATGATAAAATTGATGAAAATATCGATATTAATTGGGCAGTAACCGAAAAAGGCAGTGATAAATGTATTGGAATAATGGGATTTTACAGAACCCAACCCGAACATTTTAGAACTGAATTAGGCTATATGATTACAAGTGAATATTGGGGAAAAGGCTATGTTACCGAAGCCGTAAAAACACTATTAGATTTTGCTTTCAACACCTTAAATTTCCACTCTATTGTTGCTGTTATTGATTCCCGACATGTGGCTTCAGAGCGTGTTTTACAAAAAGTTGGCTTTATAAAAGAAGCTCATTTTAAAGAAGATTTTTACTATAACAACGAATTTACCGATACTGTAATGTATGGTTTACTAAAACGAAATTTTATAAAATGAATATTACAATCTCAAACCATCAAATAAAAGCCACAATCAACACATTTGGTGCCGAATTAATTCAACTTGAAAAAGGGAACCAACCATATATCTGGACAGTTGATGAAAACTATTGGAACAAAACTTCGCCGATTTTATTTCCAATTGTAGGAAGATTAAAAAATGATTCCTATTCCATTGAAGATAAAACTTATGAGTTGCCAAGACACGGATTTGCAAGAAATTTTGAATTTAAAGTAGAACATCAAACAGAAAATGCTGTTGTATTTCTACTAACTGATAATTCAGAAACGTTGAAACAATATCCTTTTCAATTTGAACTACGTCTAAAATATGAGATTATTGAAAATAGTTTAATGATGAATTATTCGGTTATTAATAAATCGGATAAGATAATGCCATTTTCTATTGGAGCCCATCCAGCTTTTGCAATCAATGAGCTATTTTCTGAATATACTTTAGATTTTAATGTATCCGAAGATTTTATTTCGCATGAATTAGAGAATGAACAATTCAACAATTCCTCTAAAATAATAGCATCAGAAAATGGAAAAATTAAATTAGATTATTTCTTATTCGAAAAAGATGCTTTGGTTTTCAAAAACTTAAAATCAGATACACTTACGCTTTCAAAAAGAAATCTACCTTATCTTTCAGTGGAATTCAAAGGATTTCCTTATTTGGGAATTTGGACTAAACCTAACGCCCCTTTTTTATGCATTGAACCTTGGTGTGGTTTAGCAGACAACACCAATCATAATGGAAATATTTATGAGAAAGAAGGAATTCAACTTTTAAATAATAATGCTGAATTTCAAAGAGAAATAAACATTACTATTTTATAACAAACCGTTATATTTTCGAGTAAACCATTCTGTAGCTAAAGTTGCAAAAGCAAGAACTAACAACCAAATCCAATCGATTAGTGGTGATTTTTTTATCGTTTCTTTTTGAATTGGAATGTAGTTTTCATCATCCAATAAACTCTGAACTAAATTTTCAATTTGATTTGGATAATACACTTTACCACTGGTATTTGTTGCCAATTGCTCCAATAGGTTTTTATCTGGATTTACGAATTGCTTCTCGATTTCAAAATCTAAGACTTCAAAACTTCCCGTAAAACTCGTATTAGATTGCTTTTCGGTCACTTTAAACGAATAATTTCCAGCTTCTAAACCGTCTAAATTTACTTTGTAGGAATTCGTAGATTTCAATAAATCGTATTTCTTAGTTGCTTTTGTTTTAGAATTAGTGACTTGAATTGTCAATTGCGCTTTTTCGTCAAATTCGTAGTTTTTATTGAAATATTCGGCTGTAATTTCAATACTTTCTCCAGAATTATAGAAGCTTTCGTAAGTAACATTCAAGTTCTTTTTGGACGCATTGGAAACTAAAAACTGAATGATTTTATCTGTAAACAAATCAAAATCTTCAAAAGACTTCTTACTTAAGTGATTTTCCAAACGCCACTTCCAGATATTTTCGCCCAATAAATAAGCTTCACGTTTACTTCCATTTTCAGTAAAAGTTAGAATTGGATTCTGAACTGGAACATTTCGAACTCTAGCCGATAGTAAGGTATTTACATTATTTTTAGCTGTAATTACTCCAAAACTATGTTCTAAAGGTGGAAAATTTTCAAAACCAATATTCGACTGAGCAAACAAATTGAAATTGGATTCAAACGTAGCCAAATAATCTTCTCTTGATGATGACATTTTAAAATTCAAATCGTCCTGAACTTGATTTAGAAAATTAAAATCAGTTGCCGTTCCTGTAATCACAAACATATTAATTTGGGCAACCCTATTTTGATCCAATATCGATTTAAAAGCAGTTGTAGGTTGATACAAAATCAAAACATTATACTCTTGTAATGATTTAATTTCATTTGGTTTTATAATTGAAACTTTTCTTTGCTGATTAGTTTCGATACTTCTCTTTAAAGCGCCTAAATCGGGATGATTTATAGCTGAAATTAAAGCTATTTCACTTCTTTGATCGATTACCTCAACAGCAAAATTCTTAGCATTATTAACGGTGTTTTTCTCCTTAATATTAGAAGAAATTACCGCTTTGTATTTAGCAATCCCAACATTATTAGCATTTAATAAAACAGTAATAGATTGGGCTTTTTTGTCTTTTGAAAAAGTAACAGCTTGTTTGTGAACCGTTTGATTACCAGACTGAATTGAAAAATTAGAGGTAATCGTTTCATTTCCATTGTATTGTAAAAACACTTCAACTGGAAATTTGTTCTTTAAAAAAGTGTATTTATTAACGTTGATTTGGTTAATTTTTAAATCCAAAACCGTAGTAGTATCACCTAAAACTATTGGAAAAACACTTGTATTCTCCTGAAAACTAAACACATAATCATTTCCCATCGTTTGATTTCCATCAGTAAATAAAACTATAGGATAATTGGTATTTCGGTATAATTGTTTCACATTCTTAGCAACACCATCAATATGCGATTGATTTCCTTTAAAATCAAGCTTTTCTAAAGATTGAAATTCCTCTGCAAACGAAAATAGTTGGACATCATATTTTTCGGTAATCGCTTTATTTTCGGCAATTTTTAGATATAACTCTGATGCTTCTTTAGTGGCTTTTAATTCAGAAATAGATTTAGAATTATCAACAACTATAGGTAAGGGAGTTTTCTTGATTTCTGTTATTTTTCGACTAACAATCGGATTAATTAGCAATAAAAAAATCGAAAAGAAACTTACAAAACGTAAAAAAGCTAAAAACCAATACAATTTTGATTGATTTTTGACTTTATATAAATATTGGTAAAACGACAATCCAGCAGCAATAATTACTGATAAGATGAGAAGTAAAATTGTACTTGTTGTCATTTATAGTTTAAAAGTTTATAGGTTTAAAAGTTTATGAGGATTGATTCGCTTTAATCATTTGTGATTTGTACAAACCATCAATCAGCATATTAACTTCTGTAATTTTTTCTCGAACTAAAAAATATTCATTTTCATTTATGTACTCAAAATCACGACATAAAATAACTTGATTTAATAATTCTAAAGAAGAACCATAAGCTATTTCAGAAAATCTTGCTTTGTCTTTATATGAATTTCTTCCAGAACCTTCTGCTAAATTTGATGCAATAGATATTGAGCATCTTCGCATTTGACTAGTTAAACCAAAAGTTTCATCTTTAGGAAATTGTTTTGTAGTCTTGTAAATCAATAAAGCTAATTCTCTTCCTTTTTGCCAAGCGATCAACTTTTCAAAACTAAAAACTCTCATTTCTTAACTTTTAAACTAATAAACTTTAACCTTTTAAACTTCTATGTTAACATTCCCCCATCAACATTAATAACTTGTCCAGTTACATAAGCGCTCATGTCAGAAGCTAAGAAAACAGAAACGTTTGCTACATCTTCTGGAGTTCCACCGCGTTTTAATGGAATAGCATCTCTCCATCCTTTAACTACATCTTCGTTTAATTTTGCTGTCATTTCTGTTTCGATGAACCCTGGAGCAATTGCATTACAACGAATATTTCTTGATCCTAATTCTAAAGCGATTGATTTTGTAAATCCGTTCATACCTGCTTTTGATGCTGCGTAGTTAGCTTGACCTGCATTTCCTTTTACTCCTACTACACTACTCATGTTTACGATAGAACCTTTGCGGTTTTTCAACATAATTTTTTGTACCGCTTTTGTCATATTGAAAACCGATTTTAAATTGATTTCAATTACTTTATCAAAATCTTCTTCCGACATTCTCATTAATAAATTATCTTTTGTGATACCAGCATTATTGATTAAAACGTCAATCGTTCCAAATTCAGCAATCACGTCATCTACTAATTTTTGTGCTTCGTTAAAATCAGCAGCATTTGATTGATATCCTTTAGCTTTAATTCCTAAAGCATTTAATTCATTTTCTAAAGCCATTGCCGATTCTACAGACGAACTATAAGTAAATGCAACATTTGCTCCTTGCTCTGCAAAAACTTTAGCTATACCGCTACCAATTCCACGGCTTGCACCTGTAATAATGGCAACTTTTCCTTCTAATAATTTCATGGTAAATATTTGTGTTAGTTTGTTTTTTCTAAATGAGGTTCAAATATAGGAATATTTTAAAGTATAAAAAAAGGATGTTTTTAATTAAACCTTTCTGATTGTCCGTAAGCAATCATAATTGATATTTTTTTCTTATTTTTACATAAAATTTAAGATATGAACTTGTTTAATTTTACAGCAAATTTTGGTAGCGAAGAAGCTTGTAGGCTTCATTTTAAAGAGCAACGCGATAAAATAG
>JACCDV010676920.1_pt1 | contig 43665 bp, 46 predicted proteins | sample 7446131 | NCBI WGS metagenome assembly JACCDV01 (sample SAMN15323448, study PRJNA562643) | freshwater metagenome | isolation source: river surface water | place: USA:Blue River Watershed | collected 2017-08-17
CTCTCCCCTGACTATACTAAGAAAGCGGTCGCCACAAACGCGCTCCGTCTTATCGTCCCTGTCGTTCAATGGATAGGATATCTCCCTCCGAAGGAGGTGATGCTGGTTCGATTCCAGCCAGGGGCACCGAATTTGATTCTCTCAATCATGGACACAAAACCGGAAAAAGCACGAAATATGCTCTTTTTTGTTTCCAAGCATGCTATTGACGTAAATTTATAAATATGCTACTATAAAAGAAAGTGGACTTAAGCTCTTTCCAAACTTTTTAAGAAATCTCTCAATTTGCTAATCACAACGAGACAAATCTTGTCGCGAAATGCGATTCAAAATCTTGATCAAAAGGAGTCATCATGACCAGGGGCATCTTGAGTGATATCTTCTCACCTTCCTTGCCATTGAAGGCGAGGTGCGTAGCGATGTTTGTTGCCCTGTACATGGCCGGCGCGGCAGTTGTGCTTCTCGTGCTCCTCGTCGACGAATTTGCCACCATTGAAACGACAGTAGTCGTGATCGAGGCAAAAGAAGTGATTCCTGCCTCCACTACGTTCGTCATACTGGACACAACAACCGTCATACCGCATCACCAACCGGAATCCTATCGAATTCATTTTAGGATCGAAAGTGAAGAACTTTCTCTCGCAACCGAGAAGAAATTATTCGACAACATCAAAGCCGGCGACGAGATTGAAATCGATTACCGAGCGCTGAGGAACTCGCACAAGCCGATTCAGGCAAGGTTGTTGTCGAGATGAATCTTCGGTAAAAACCCAGAACCCCTTGTAGACCAACAATCTGCAAGGGGATTTTAATTCCACAAAAAAACAGCTTGTCGGAGGGTGAAAAATTTTCCATAATAGAACCATGCTACTACTCCCCTCTTTCAAAGTGAACGAAGAACCGAGTACCGGTTCAAACATCTTTCCGATGACTCTCCTGGCCTTCATCATCGCACTTGGGCTCACGAACTCTATTCTTAAGTGGATCGTTGGTCTCTTCATCCCCAACAATGCGAGCATTGAACTCCTGAGCATCATGAATACCGGAATCAATGTCGTCGGGTTTCTTGTAGGGATCGTGGTCGGATGGAAGGCCTATCGCTACCTCACAAAAGATGAGCGTATTCCGGAAGAAGAGGAGGAAGAAAACGAAGAACGCACCAAAATGGCAGGCGAATGAGCTCTGTGCAACATTGCAAAATAGAAACAAACCAGTACACTGGCCAGTATCATGCCTAGCGAACCAGGACAACTCCCGCCCGTAAACCCCAAAGAGGTCGAGTGGCTCCTCAAGGAAAAATACCACGGGGAACGCACCCCGGAATTCTTTGCGGATGTCGAGCGACTCAAAAAAGCGGAACCGCTCGCCTACATCATCGGATGGGTCGACTTTCTTGGTTGTCATATCGATGTCTCGAAGCATCCAATGATCCCCCGCCCCGAGACGGAATTCTGGCTTGAGGGGGCGATCAAAACGATCAAAGAACGCTATGGGGAGAAGCCGATCGCGATGCTCGATGTTTTTGCGGGTTCGGGTTGTATTGGTGTCGCCGCGGCAAAACATCTCCCGAACGCAACGATCGAATTCAGTGAATTCGATCCTCTACTGGCGGAACAGATCGCGATCAATGTGCGCAAAAACGAGATCGAACCGCAATGCACGGCGATCATGACCGGTGACGCCTTCGAAAAGATCACCAAACGCTACGACGTCATCTTTGCAAACCCGCCCTACATCGCCCCGGAAGGAAAATACGACATGGACTGGAGTGTTGTCGGATATGAGCCTCACCTCGCATTCTTCTCGGAAGAAAAAGGCCTCAAGCACGCGCACGAGATCATCGATACCGGGGATCGCTATCTCAATCCGGGCGGGATGTACTATATCGAACATGACGCGCATCAACTCCCCGCACTCACCGCATTTCTTGAAGCATCTCCCCTTCACTGGAACTACGAGATCCTCAAAGATCAATACGACCAGATCCGCTTTCTTGTGCTCCGCCTCCCATAGGCAGCACGCGCTCGAATGTGCTAGAATGCGCCCATATGCGAACACCGAAACAAGCCCCTGTTCTCACGACTCAGGTCTATCGCAAGGACCACGAAACCGGTCGCTACATGATCGAAGTGGCACTGGAACATTACGAGGACATCTTTAATGAATGGGATCCGTCACCATTTCGCCGACGAGACCTCCATCCCGATCTGACCGAATTTCTTGAAGAGTGTTCAAATGAGATCAGCCTGAAACACCCGATCGCGATCGTCTTTCATCTTCCCGACACGGATCATGATCAAGCGAAACAGGATCACGCGACGGGAGGTCTGCGCAACCACTTTTCTTTTGCCGCGCACGTGCTCCGCAAACGACTCAAGATATCCCACAGACACTCGTTGCGCAACCTCGTGATCGGTATCGCATTTCTGCTTTCCGCCACGATCACACAATCGAAACTGCCGACAAGTCTTCTTGGGGATGTTTTTACGCAAGGTCTCTTCATTGGCGGATGGGTCTTCGTATGGGAAGCACTCGCAACTGCCGTGTTCAAGGATGCGCCGATCCGCGCAAAGATACGCGAATGGGAGCGCTTTCTCGATGCCCCTATCATGTTCAAAGCGGGGACTCCGGACGCAACAAAGGAAGTTTGAGGAAAATAAGCAAAAGAAAAAGACCCTTCTTTATTAAGGGTCTTTTTGCTATCGAGTTCGACTCGGAATATCCTTTCCGGCGCGCTTTGCTTTCTTGCGGGTTGCCTGTTTTTCTTTCTTGTTCATGAGAACGATATTACCCTATATTCCGCGTAATTTCAAGACAAGGAGCGATTCGACGTGTGGGGTGTTGGGATAAAAGTCAAAACCGGAAACATGAACGATCTCATAGCGCGAAGAAAGTACGGAATGGTCGCGCGCTTGCGTCTCGGGATTGCAGGAAAGGTAGATGATCCGGTCGGGGGACGCGCGAAGAATATCCGCGAGAAGTTTAGGGTGCACTCCCGCGCGGGGAGGGTCAATGACCAAGACATCGCACTCACGCAAACGCTCTTCGGTGATCGTTTCCGACCTCGCACACTCGGCCTTGTAATTCTCGATCGTATTCAGTGTTGCATTCTCGTTTGCTGAATACACCGCACCTTCGACAATCTCGACACCCTCGACCATACGAACATCACGAGCGAGCAATAATCCGATCGTTCCCGCTCCGGAATAGAGCTCAAGAACACGATCGGAAGGTCTCACATACGCGCGCATCGCATCGACGGCACGGGTGAACATGGGAACATTATTCTGAAAGAAAGAGTCCCATGAATAACGGATCCGGACCCCGTCGATCTCTTCTATCAGATAATCCTCGCCCCACCGCCAGAGCGGACGCGTGGGGACCGACGCGGGAGAACGACGATCGGAATGAAAGACGAGCATGCCCGATAGACCCGGGATCGTCGACGGATCGAATTCTTCCATTTCATCCATCGTGACAAAAAGTACCGCGAGCAGGGAGCCGTCATGCTTACTTTCACGGATGACAAGCGTCTTCAGGTCGCGAGACGCATATCCACGCTCGCGCAAGAGAGAAACGATTGCCAATGCGGCGGCGTTCATTCGCTCCGAAACAAGAAGGCATCCTTCCGGAAGTGCAACACGGGCGCTTCCGCCTCCGCGCACATGAAAGGCGAGCGAAAGAGGGATCGGCGTCTCTCCTTCGCGGTCGCAAAAACTAAACTCAACCTTGGTGCGATAACCATAGAAGTGTTCCGCAGGGCAGACGGTAATGTTTGGCACCTCGTCGTAGTATGAGAAAAGCTCATCGAGGAGACGTTGTTTCCATTCTATCTGGACGGGGTACTCCATCACCTGCCATGGACTACAGGAAAGATAATGCAGCTCATCGGGATTCTTGCGTGACGGTGAAGCAACCGCGAGCTCCTTGAGTGTGCCGACATACACCCCCTTGCGTTTGTGCGCCTCAACAACACCTTCTTCGCCCGGAAGCATACCGTGCACACAGATCGGAACACCCGAAATGTCCGCCCTTCCCGATCCATCGTGCGCAAGCGCACCGATCTTTACGCGAAATATCTTTTGCATGTGCATACAGTCTAGACGGAAAAGCAACATACGTCCACTGCGGTACAACGACAATTTTCTTGCATGTATTCGTGCTATAATGCCCTCATCATGCATCTCATTATCATTCGCCACGGAGAGACCGCCCTCAACAAAGACGAACGTCTTCAGGGTTCTCGCGGTCCCGACGAACCGCTGACCAGAAGGGGGCGTGAGGAGGTCCTTCGACTGCGTGACGCGCTCATGGTCACTCCTCAAACGATATACTCTTCCCCACTGCGTCGCACCAAGGAGACCGCGGCGATCTTGAATGAACGCTTCCATGTGCCGGTAATCGAAGTTCCCGAACTCATGGAACGCGATTTTGGTTCACTCTCGGGCGCCTTCAAGAAAGACATGAAAGCGGAGTTGCTCGAGGATGACCTTGAGGGTCGCTATGATTATCGCCCTTATGGAGGAGAGTCTGTCCAAGAAGTGACCGACCGCATGATCCGTTTTCTCTCAACCCTCGACCTCGACAGCACTGTGACAAACATGGTCGTCACTCATCGCGGAATCTTGCGCGTGCTCTACGACCTCTACCCGAGCAGCGCAAGACCGAACGAGATCGTCCCGGCATCAATGCACCATTTCGAGATCACCACACTTCCCTCAAACACAAAACCCGCGTAACGCGGGTTTTATTTGAAAAGAACTTAGAGCGATGCGTGCACATTTGCAAGCAACGCGCTCGTCACTCCGAAAAAGGAGATGAGTGTATACTCAAATCCTGATACCACACCGGGCATCAAGAGTTTCAGTAGGACGATAACGAGCCCCAGACCTAATGCTCTGAAAATTCCCATAACCTTTTTCGTTAGGGAGAGAAAGACCGTTTCGACAGAACGGACCGGGGTCATGCTATCGGACCCACCTCTCCCTGTATGACCGAGAATATTCTCGAGCATGCAGGGAGAGGGAAACCGACGCGGTGTGCTCTACTCTGTAAGGTGCATGATGTCTCGGTATTCCACCTAAAGACATTGTCTACGCTAAAAGTACCACAACATCAACAGTGTGACAAGTTACGCGAGAGTGCGAGCATAAGGATGTGCACAACACATGGAGCATCACAATGATAAATCTGTTATCATATAAGGAATGGGTAAAAAGTCGTTCTTTCGTCGCCTCCACGGACTGGAGCGTTTCACGGTTCGCCTCGTTGCGGGTATCGTCCTTCCGATCGCATTGATCGGACTTTTCAGTATTATCTTTGCGCGAAGCACACTGTTTAGCATTGCGGAGAAAGACGCCGAGGCGACCACCTTTGTGCGAGGGAGCGCAATGACCTCTTGGGTCAATGAACGAAAACAAGGCCTCGAGAATATTGCGGCCTACGAGCATATCGCCGAACTCACGCCACTCTTGCACACCGAAGAAAGCCCGACGGCAATACAGACACTCAAAGAGAAGCTCGATGAGCTCATCCTGCGTGAATCACGCTCATGGAAAAGTATGACGGTCATCGACGCACACACGAACGAGATCGTGCTTCACGTTCCGACGGAGCTCAATATTGATGCCACAAACCCCGAGCAGGTCGTCATGAACGCCAAAGAGCGCACGACCATGGCGAGCCGCTTTGACCCCGAAGAAAAGATCCGAGAACTCTACATCGCGACTCCCGTCAAGAATACCGAAGGCTCCACGGATGCGATCATCTTCGCTGAACTCAATACCAAGGAGCTCAACGCGATCATTACGGGAAAAAATGGATTTGGTGCCGGAAGCAAGAGCTATCTCATCAGTGTGGATCAAGAGAATGACAAAGCATCCCTGATTCCCCTTGTCCTCAACGATCAAGAGGATACTTCAGAAACGCTTTCGGGAACACTTGCCAAAGAGATCATCGGAGCACAAAAAAATACGCTTTCCGGAGTCTTTGAAACAGTGAACGACGAGCGTGTTCGTACGATCATCGCCTATACCACACTGCCTGTGGGGTGGATATTGGCAACCGAGGTCTCCGAACAATCCTTCCTTGGAATAGTTGATTGGACCCTCATTCTTCTATTGCTTATCGGGTTCATCGTCTTTGCGACCTTTCTTGCGATCGTGAATATCAACTCTCTTGTGAGCCCTCTCCGTAATGCGATCGACCAGATAACCCAAGCGGGAACTTCCCTTTCCGCCACTTCGCAACAAGTTGCGGCGGCGGCACAGAACAACGCGGCGATAGCGGAGCAAGTCGCACAGGGAGCGGCAACACAGTCCGCTCAGGCCGAGAGTATCTCTCGCTCGGTTTCGGATATCTCTTACGGAACACAAGAAATACTCGCCTCATCAGAAGAAGCGTCGCGTGTCGTACAAGAAGTATCGAAGGTCACGCAGATCGCGGGAGAAAAAGGCGAGCAATCACAAGAAAGTCTTGAACAGATCCGAAAGATGACCTCCGACACCGCAAGCATCGCACGCACAATGGGTAACCGTTCACGCGAGATCCGCACGATCGTCGACACGATCACAAAGATCGCCGAGCAGACCAACCTGCTTTCCCTCAACGCCGCGATCGAAGCGGCACGCGCGGGAGACGCGGGGCGCGGATTTTCTGTCGTCGCCGACGAGATCCGAAAGCTTGCGGAACAATCCGCTGAATCCGCAGAAGAGATCAAACAGCAAGTTGAGAAAATGCTTCTCCAGATCAACGACACCGTGCTCGCGGCGGAAAAAGGACTCGAACATGCCGACCAAAACGCAAAAGTCGTCAGTGAATCATTAGGGCAACTTTCGAACGTCTCAGGAACGATCCAACAACTCTCGGCTCGAATTGCCGAAATATCAGAACATACAAAGAAGCAATCCACACTCGTCGGACACGTCGCCGAGAGCATGGATGCGATCGAGGCTGTCGCAGAGCAAAACTCGTCGGGAGCAGAACAGCTTTCCGCATCAACTCAACAGCAAAGCGCGGCAAATCAGCAAGTAGCGGCCGCAGCGCAACAACTTCAAGCTCTTTCGATCGAACTGCAAAAACTTACCGGAGGAACTACCACCTTCTCCATGACCACCCACACCCTCCCCACCAAGAACAGAACAACAACCTATCTCATTGAGGAACATTCACGGAGCACGACATCCACAAACAACAAAGGAACTACCATTGCGTGACCGCAACAAAACGCGCTACAATGAACTTATGAAAAAGCTTTATCGTCACAAAGAGCAACACGGAACACCGATCTTGAGTGGTATCTTTAGCGGTCTCGGCGAGTGGATGGAGGTCTCTCCCGGAATCCTAAGGATCGGATACATTGTTCTCGCGATCATTACGGGCATCATCCCCGCCGTCCTCCTTTATTTTGCATTCCATCACATGATTCCCGAGAAAAAAGACGACTAAAAAAAATCCCCCGTTTGGGGGATTTTTTATGTCCGAATATATTCCTTGATCAACGAATCACGATGCTATTGATCACCACCGGAGAGATCGGGCGATCATTTCCGGTCCCCAATTGAGCGGAACCGTCGGTCTTCACCTTCTCGATCTTGAGGGCAATATCGAGCCCCTCGATCACTTCCCCAAAATTCGTATACCCACCATCAAGGAAGGGTGCCGTGGGCGCAGTCACAACAAAGAATTGACTACCATTTGAATTCATCCCGCCGTAATTTGCCATTCCGAGCGAACCGCGCACAAATTTGCGACCATTTGATTCATTCGCAAAAGTATAGCCGGGACCTCCAGTCCCCCAAAGTTCTATCTTTGTATCATCTTTTGAAAGCGGATCTCCCGCTTGGATCATAAAGTCCTGAATGACACGATGGAATTTGACTCCATCATAGAATCCCGAACGGGCTAATTTGAGAAAATTCTCCGTAGCGATCGGGGCTTCCTTCGCATAAAGCTTCAAGGTAATGTCCCCCATGTTTGTGCGAAGCGTGACCACGGGATCTGTTGCCGGAGCGGTCGCAGGGGCGGCCGTAGTGCTCTCTGATCGAGGAGGAGCAGGAGTGGTGCGCGTCGTTTCGATCGTCGGTTCTGTTTCAACCTCAACCGCCTCAACCTCAACTAACGGTTGTTTCTCTTTGGGTATCGCATCGTCTCCCGATAGCACATAGAGCATTCCCGCGAACGCAATAACCGCAACCCCTCCAAGTAATATCCATGTCGTTTGACTCATTGTGTTGCAAAAGAAATTACCACTAATAAGAAACGGGTGTGTCCCCGGAACAAAAGAACGGGGTACACGCAGGATAGTATAGCATCGAAAAATTCTCTCGCAAACTCGATCCTCACTCGTAACGTAACGCTTCAATAGGACTCTTCCGAGACGCCTTGCGTGCGGGATAAATACCAAAGACAAGCCCCACAGCAAAGGAGACCCCGAGCCCTATCGCGGTCGCACGGTACGGGAACTCAAACGCCCAATCCACAGCAAGATTTTGAGACAATATGATCGCCGCAAGGAAACCAAAGAGCACTCCAAGGAATATACCGATCATTCCGCCCACCAGAGTGAGGAGGACCGCTTCGATCAAGAACTGTGTGAGGATGTCTGAATTGCGCGCACCGAGCGCCTTGCGCAAGCCGATCTCCCTTGTGCGCTCAGTGACGGAGACCAACATGACGTTCATCACTCCGATACCTCCCACCACAAGAGAGATCGCGACGACCGCGGAAAGGAAGGCGGTCAACACCGCAAGAATAGTGCCGACCTGCTCAATGGTAGCCTGTTGTGTTTGAACATAAAAATCGTCCTTCTCTGGGTCGGTAATACCATGTACCGCCCGAATGGTCGATTCAATATCTTCAACAGAACGATCCACCGCATCTGCGGAACTGACTCGTATCATGACCTCGTTGTAGAATTTCTGCTGCGAGAGATACGTCATCGCGGTCGTGTGCGGAATGACGATCATCTCATCGACATTAAAGAAGCCGTTCCCTCCTTTTTCAAATATCGCAATAATACGAAAATTCGTATCTCGAATCCTGATCGACGCACCGAGCGGGTCGTCGTTACCAAAAAGATCTTCAGCGGTCTTTGCTCCGATCACGGCGACCGCCGCGCGCTGTCGAATGTCCGTCTCGTCAAAGATCGCGCCACGAGCGATATTCACGTTCATCATATCAACCAAAAACTCCGCCGACCAACCAAAGACCGTTGGACGGGCGATCTCTCCGCGATAGGAAACGGAGTCCGAAACGATCACCGCAGGGGCAATGGAAACGAGCTCGGGAACATTCTCTTTCCGTTTCAGTGCAACAATATCTCGCTCTCGGATCGAGTCGGCAAAAAGAGTTTGTGAGATATCTGATGGGCCGGTCGGTTCCCTTCCGGGACGCAAAATAATGGTTTCCGCTCCGAGACCCTGGATCTGACCGAGAATAAGTCGCTCGGCACCCTCTCCGATCGAGACAATGAGCATGATCGCGGTAATACCGATCACGATACCGAGCACGGTCAACCCCGAGCGAACACGGTTTGCCTTGATGGCGCGAAGCGCGGTGCGAAATGTGTGGAGGATCTTCATGATATTGACCGATCAAAACGCGAAGAAGGACCGTCCCACTCCTTCCTTCCGTCACGAATAAAGATGATGCGCTCTGCGTGTGATGCAAGTGAACGATCGTGCGTGATCAAAATGACGGTCTTTCCTTCCTTATGCAAACGTTCCAGTATCTCAAGCACGGCGGAACCTGAGCGTGAATCGAGATTCCCTGTTGGCTCATCGGCAAAAATGATCTCAGGGTCATTCACCAAGGCGCGTGCGATCGCGACACGCTGACGCTCTCCTCCTGAAAGTTGCGCGGGCTCATGATGAAGTCGATGCATAAGTCCGACCGTTTCCAAACGAGTGATCGCTCGGGCGTTCCACTCAGAGAGCGGGATGGAGGAGTACGCGAGCGGGAGTTTGACGTTTTCAAGCACGGAAGTACGTGCGAGCAAATTGAAAGACTGAAAAATAAAGCCGATGGAACGATTGCGTAGTTCGGCAAGCTCGTCGTCCGAAAGCCCCGAGACCGACCTGCCCTGGAAGACATACGTCCCCGAAGTTGGCGCATCAAGCATTCCGAGTATCTGAAGAAGCGTCGATTTCCCCGAACCTGACGGTCCAATGATCGCAACAAACTCACCCTTATCGATCACACAATCGATACCCTCAAGGGCGATGGTGGGCGCCTCATTCTTATCCATCTGATAGACCTTGCCGATCCCCGTAAGCTCGATGAGTGGCATGATAGAAGGCAGTATATCATTTTTTCTCATCACTCGCGATATATCCGTCCGAAAGAGTCACGACCCTTTCGGCCCGTGAACCATAGTCCGCTTCATGGGTCACCATGATGATCGTCTGCCCAAGACGATGCAATTCGTCAAATATCGCAAGAACCTGTTGTGAGGTCTCGATGTCCAAGTTCGCAGTCGGCTCATCCGCAAAAAGGATCTTTGGCTCATGAGCGATCGCACGCGCAATAGAAACACGCTGTTGCTCTCCACCCGAAAGTTGACTCGGCAGATTTCGCAATCGCCCCGAGAGCCCAACTCGAGACAAGGCGTTTTCAGCGGATCGAAAGGCGTATGCGCGAGACTTTCCCTGCATGAGTAACGGGACCGCAACATTCTCGAGGGCGGAAAGTTCGGGAATCAATGCATAGTCTTGAAAGACATACCCGAGACGCTCAAGACGGAATGTTGTACGTTCCGAGTCGCTTAAGGTCTCAATATCAACATCATCAATGCGCAAAGTTCCGCTCGTTGGAGTATCCAAGAGCGAAAGCTGGTAGAGCAACGTTGACTTCCCCGCTCCGCTCCGTCCCATGATCGCCACGAACTCCCCCGAAAGAACATTGAGTGATATTCCCTTCAGTACTTTTTGCTCGATCTCACCGTTCGAATAGTTCTTGGTGAGTTCTCGCGCGGTGATCATTGATCTTGTCTGTTTTTGTTGTTCTGTCATACGTGTGTTCATCTTCCCAATATTGCATCAAGAGTATTACGACTTACGATCATACGCGCCGGAATATACCCCGCGAAAATAGTCACCACAACCAAAGTTGCGGCCTTAAGCATCGTCTCGTCAAAAGGGGCAAGGAGTAATCCGTCGGCAAACGGAAAGTCGAAGGGGTGTTCGAGGAAATAGGGCTCAAGGAAGAAGAAGACGGTGAGGAGTCCGATCAGAGCACCAAACGAAGCATAGAAGGCGGACTGAAATACATACGAAAGTTCGATCGCCGTCCCTGAGATACCGATACCCTTTAGGATCCCGATATACTTTCTTCTTGTGATCGCATTAATGAATATCACGATAAAGACCGTGATCGACGCAACGACCAACCCGACAGCCCCGATGACATTGGCGAGGATAACAAAGGTTTGTTCAATATCGTCAAGGAATTTTCCCTGCGATTCACGAGCGGTCTCCACACGCGCCATCGCTCCAAACCCAAGTGCGCGAAGGTCGTCACGCACCGAAAGCGCCATCCCGGGATCAACAAGGCGCACCGCGATCTCTCCGACATTTTTATCGCTTCGACCAAGCAATTTGCGCAACTCGGCTTCGGAAAGATACACACGAGTCGAAACATCGCTCACCTTACTCCCCAACACACCCTTGACCGTATATTCTTGTGAGTTTCCGTTCACCGTGACCCGCACTCGAGAACCGGTACTGACACCCTTGAGCGTGGTGTCCGAAACCACACTCGCTCCAAGTGTGTATTGCTCCAAAAGATTCTTCCCGATCATCACGTATCCCTCCTCGCCCGCTTCAAGCATCTCTCCTTCGAGCAAACGCGCACCGAGACTGGTGACTCGTTCTTCATCGTCGGGGTTGATCCCGGCAAACTTGACTCGGACTTGATCGGTCTCCTGATTCGGACCGATCGCGGTCTTGTAATTCGACTCGATCACCCCCGTTCCGGTATAACGACCCGAGATCGCCGCAACCTCCGGAAATGTTCGAAGTGTACGCATGATCATCTCGCTTTGTTCTATGTAGTCCTTTTGTTCTAACTCACGAACAAGGAGATCGCCGGAATATTCTTCACGATACGCATTGAGCGCTCCTACAGGAAGACCAACCAAAATACCTCCAACCGCAACAAGGTTGAGGAAAGTGAGCGTCATCACAAAAATAATGAGGAGCGTGGTCCACAGACTCGACCGCAATATCTGTCGTACTGCCAAGAAGAACCCGACGCGGAGAGCGTTCATGTTCAGCGCTATTTCTTTTCGTAAATAACGACTCGATCGCCGACCGAAAGACCTGACAAAACTTCAACAAAACCGTCTGAGCCACGCAGTCCAAGCTCGATTGGAACAACCGTCACAGAAAGTCCGTCAGAAGAAGGGGTGCGCACCGACCTGCCCGACTCCGTGGTGGTCACTGCGCGCACCGGGACACGAAGGACATCCTTCCGTTCATCAGTCCGAATATCAATATTCGCGGTCATCCCCGAACGCACTCGTTCGTCCTCCTGAAGCAAGACGAGAGAGACCTTGTAGGTTGAAACACCGGCAATGATCGTTTCTGCGGGGTCAATGGTGGCAACCTGAGCCTCAAAAAGGACATCCTGACCATACGCATCAAAAGAAACAACTGCGGGGTCTCCCACCTTCACCTTCGCAACATCAACCTCCGGGATATTCGCCTCGATCTTCCAATTTCCACCACTCATCATGGTAACAAGCGGGGCTCCCGGTGCGACATACTGCCCTTGTTTTGCTTCTTGCGTTGTGATCACACCCGAGAACGGAGCAATGAGGTTCATCTTTGCCATCTGGGTGTCATAATTGGCAATCGCCGCACGTGCCGCCGCAATGCGTGCTTCTTGTGCGCGAATCGCATCTTCGGTCGGCCCTGCCATTTTAAGAGTAAGTTGTTGTTCCGCGACTTTCACCGCCTCGTTTGTGGAATGATAACGCTCCGCAGCAGACAATAACGCGGCAAAAGAAGACGCGACCGAGGAACGCGCCGCGGATACCCCTGTCTTCCATGAGTCGATCGTGGCCTGAGGAAGCGATGCGGAGGGGGCGAGTCCGTTCGTTGCAAGTGCGAGCGTATCCATGAAAGATTTGATCTCTTCGATGCGTGCCGAGGTGCGCTCGATCGGCATCTGCATATCCGAAAGCGAATTCCATGTGACGATATCGGACTGCCAGTCAGACAATACACCCTCGATCACGACACGTTCTTGTGGCAACGTGATCGCGAGACGTGCGTCGGTGACAGGGAGGGTCAATTCAGGGTTCCGAGTGCGCGGATTGCGAAAGAATTTATCCGCAACATTTCGAATCGCGTCGTCAGATGTGACCCATGAAGCGTACACACGATCAAGCAAAGCGATCCGAGCCTGCGCGAGAGAACTTTGTGTGCTTTCAAGTTGCGCACGGGAAACCGCGATGTCCTCCTCGCGTGCGCCCTGCTTGAGTTCTGAAAGTCGAGCAACTTCCGCCTCAAGATTCGCCTGGGCTTGTGTTCGCGAGTTCACCAATTCGGCTGTATCAAGACGAACCAATGTTGTTCCCCGAGAAACCCTAGTCCCAACCGGAAGAGGGGTGGTACTCACTCTCCCTCCCCTTTCAAAAGAAAGAACGACATCCTTTTCGGAGAGGACACGACCGGTGACCGAGACCTCCTGCACAACATCGCCACGCTCCACGACCGTCGTTTCAAACGGTGACTCAGGTGCTGAACGAGAAAAAAAATACCCGGCGATAGAAAGTACAACAAACGAAATGATAATAATGCGCCTTTTCGAGAAAAGATCACGGAGTTTCTTCATGTGTGCATTATCTCACGAACAGGAAGAAACACAATGAAATACTGTGCATTAGCGATCCTGCGAAAGAAAAAGCGCAACCTCCTTCCAGATATTCCGTTCCATCACCGCGCGCACGGAGAGATGCCCTCCCTCTTCAAGGAAAAGCGGTTGGATCCGATGTTTGCGCGCAAACTCACGCAAGGGAGTGGGAGGGACAACGCGATCATCCTTGGCATGTACAACAAAAAGACGCGTGGAGTCTACGGATATTGACGCGTGGTGAGGACTATAAAACTTCCCTCTTTGCAACTTCTTCCAGCCGCCGGGCGTGACGCGATATGCACCCCCAAATCCTTCACTCAAAAGACGGAGAAAATAGGGAAACGGCTCATCCTTCCCGGGTCGCGCCCAGTCGATCACGGGTGCGAGCGCGATCGCGCGGGAAATGACGGGATCTCGAAGCGAGAGGATCGCCGCGGCCCCGCCAAAACTCGCACCGATAACAGTAACGGAAGAAATATCGAGCACATAGGTTTCCCCGCTCATAATGTCGGTAAATCCCCGATTGAGGGCGTGCGCAACAATGCGGACATCCTCCTCGGGAGATTCACGAAGAAATTCTCCGGAAGATTCCCATGTACCACGATAGCGCGGATGAAAGACCCAGTACCCCTTTCGCGCGAAGAAAAGACCCACCCGCGCGCGATGAGGAAGCGAAGGACACCCGTCGCAAAGGATGATCGCCTTCCCCGACGGGCGCCGTGGCATCCAAAACTCAGCGACAATATCGTCGCCAAATCGCGTTCGCCCCGAAATGATCGGGGTGACCTTTCGTGTCTTCATTGATCCTTTTTCTATCTTCATGAGGGCAGTTTCTCCGCGAAACGCTCTTTCCTCATCACCGCATAAAGCGTGATTCCGAGCAAGATGAACACATTGAGCGCGAGCATTGCGATCGTCACATACCCGTATTCCAGGATGTAGATCGCATCGCAAGAAGGAAGACCGGAGACCGCAGGGCACGGAGCCGTATATCCCGCATAGACAGAGAGCATATCCTTGACCCAATTGTAGAACGCCACCGCGCCGCCGATCAAGGAAAGCGCAAATGCGAGCGGAACAGCAAATGCATACGGTCGCCACCACGCAACACCAAGAATAAACATTTGCGGATACATGAAGGCGCGCTGGATCCAACATAGAATACACGCCGGAAATCCGACAACCTCGGAATAGACGAGACTCCCGATAGAGGCACCGGCCGAAAGAAGCGTCGCAACCGCGACACCATGCACGCTAAGGAGTCGCATGATCCTCACAAAGATCTCTCGCGCAAAAAAGAATGCAAAGAGAATGAGGAGTGCGAGAATGTTCCCCAAGACAGTCGCGATCGCAAGAAGTGCGGTGAAGAGGTCGGCAAATTCCATAGTTTAGTTCACTTCGGAAACAACATCGGTGCTCTCAACGACGGGAAGCGTAGTTTCCTCCGTCACACCGATAGTACAACCCGTTTTTTCTGCAAGAGTAGCGAGCGACTGGGATCCGGAAAGGCGCGAGCCGTCCGCAAATACCCACGTCGGATAACTCTCAACGCCCGCTTCAGTACAACGTGGTGTTTGCCCTCGTCCGTCCGGAGTTGAACACTCGACGTACGGAAGCGCCGCGGCGGCATCCCCGAACATGGTCTTCTGCGAACGACAATGCGAGCACCAGAACGCGCCATAGAAGATCGCTCCCTTTTCCGCAAGACACTGCGCAAGCGGTAAGTTCTCTCCGGAAGGCTCCGTCGGAATATTCGTTGAAAGACTTGCGCCGTTTCGAGAATCCCCACCGACGAAAAACAAAAGGGCGCCGACTGCGATCAACAATCCCAATACCCCAAGAATGATGTTTCGGTCACTCATAAAAAATGAAAATAAAAACGGATAAACACGCGATGCAAAACGAACGTGGTAGTGATTCCGAATGCGTGTCGTGTCAGTTTATCTCAAAGAAAGAGAACGGTCAAAAAACACGAATGAGGCCCCAATGGTATTGTCTGTATCAAAATTACATGTTCTTGTTGCAATATGCACCACTGTGGAAGACTTTGCCCTTCACAACCGCTCATTCATGCTATACTGTAGAACATCATGGCTGAACATAAGATCCTGTTGGTTGAAGACAGCGAAGCATTACGCGTCGTTCTTGCGGAAAAACTACAAGACGAAAAGTTTGAGGTTTTCGAAGCGGGAGGAGGAGAAGAAGGTCTCAAGATCGCAGAAGAACAACACCCCGACGTGGTCATTACCGACATCGTCATGTTCCCGATGGACGGACTCGAGATGGCCAAACGCATGCGCGAAATGGGAACGTGGGGAGAAGGCGTCTTCATCATCGCACTCACCAATCAAAACAACACCGAGGAGGAAGACCGTCTCAAGGATCTCCGTTTGAACGAGTATCTTGTGAAGGCGGACACCAGTCTTGATGATGTTGTGAAACACGTGAAGGAACTCTTTAAGAAGAAAAAGAAATAACTCTAACCAACGTATGGACAGCGATGCAAAGAAGACAATCCTCATCGTCGAAGACGACCTCGCACTGCGCAAGGTTCTTGTCGAAAAACTTACCGATGAGGGATTTTCCGTTCTCGAGGCAACAGACGGAGAGACCGGGCTCACGCAAGCAAGCGAACACCACCCCGAGCTTATCCTTCTCGACATCTTCATGCCGCGAATGGACGGCATCACCATGCTTTCAAAGTTGCGCAGTTCCGACGCATGGGGAAAGAATATCCGCGTCATCGTACTCACAAACTCGACCGATGCTCAAACGATCGCAACGGTCTCAGGTCTCGGTGCGACCGACTTTCTCATCAAAAGTGAGTGGTCACTCGAAGCGCTTGTTGCGCGCATTCGCGAGAGACTTGTGTAACTCCTCGTATTTCCTTCACATACAAATGAATAGCCGCCCCTGCACAAGTGCGAGAGCGGCATCTTCTTTGGGCCCAATTAGGGAAAAACAAAAAAAACAGAACAACGTGCTTATTCAATTGTATCGCACGCGCACACTCCACGCAAGTACCACACCATGATACAAAAAGAACCTTATGGAATAAGCGCAGAAAATAGCGTAAGATAAACACACTATGGTACACGTTGCAGGAGGAGTTGTCTGGAACAAGGACAGAGGAGTTGCGATCGTTGCGCAACCTAATGATACATGGTCGCTCCCGAAGGGGCATGTCGAGCGAGGGGAAACACACCTTGAAGCCGCCATTCGCGAGATCGAAGAGGAAACGGGTATCCCTTCCGAGGCGCTTCAATTCATAAAACCGCTTGGCGCATACAAAAGAGACCGCATCAAGAAACATCCGAACGATCCGGACGAGGAACGTACCATCACCATGTTTCTATTCACAACAACCGCCGAGCATCTCATGCCGAAGGATCCCGAGAACCCCGAAGCGTACTGGTGCGCGATCGAAGAGGTTGAGCAAAGACTCACTCATCCCAAAGACGTCGAATTTTTCGCGAGCATCAAAACAACACTCGACAGACAGTGATACTCAAAGGAGGACAAACGAAAGCGCGAACACGAGCGCGGAGAAAGTGATCGCAAGCACAAAACGGGACTCAAGCTCTTCACGCAGAACGCGTCCGGCAACCGTACGCGAGAGCCCGTGCGCCCTGTTGTAACGCCCGGCATCCTGGTATATCTTCCGCTCCTTTTCGAGTACCTCGATCCTCTCTTCAAGTTCCGAAAGATGCTCGACACGCTCACCGTCCTCTTCAAAGACGGTCATTTCAAGCCGGCGACGCAATGAGTGTAGTTCGTCGATCGCAAGCGATAGGCGCGCAAGTTGCGCTTCGGGAGAACCATACACCCGCGCGCGATGTCGAACATAAGACCACCAAACGGGTACAAGAATCAGGAGAACGAGGAGGATGGGCGCATACTGAGGAGTGAGAAAAAAAATACTCTTTCCGAGATCACGAAGCACAAAATCTCCGGACGGGAGAAGTGAAGTGAGTGTTTGGAAAAGTGTTGTTCCGACCCACCACTGATGCCCAAAAACCCCAAGAGTGATGATGAACGAGGAAACAAGAAGAGTAACGGCACCGTTCATGCGCAAGAAAAATTCATGATATCGTGTCAGCCGACGAAGCACCGGAAAACCGGACAAGACGAGCACGACAACGATGAAAAGGAGGGAGATCCGCCCCAATGCATGCATACCAAGAAGCGCGGCACCGAATCCGACACTTCCCGATGTTGCGGCTTCTACAAGCAAAAGAGGGATCGCGGGATACACTGAAAGAACGCCAACACTACCAAAAAAAAGACCTAAGAAGAAGCCGGATGCGATGCGATGATCCCCTTCCGCAAAACGCGGAAGACGCTCGGAGTAAGACGAGAGTCGAAGACGAACAAGGCCAAGTTCACCGAGGGCAAGTGCGTACACGAATACTCCGATCAAAAAATAGATCCAATACTTGAGGGTATTCCCCGTGTGAGAAAGAAGGGAGAGAAACTCACGACCAAAAAAGGCAACGATCAATCCCGTGAGAAAAAGACTCAAAAAGATCCCCATCGAAAGTGCAAAGAAGGTCGGAACAGCCACAAACGCACTACGACGAATAAGGGGGAGGAGAAAGGTCACAAATGGAACGATGAAGAGAATCCCCGCCGCCCCGGCGCCGGAGACAAACGCGAAGAGATACCACAACAAAGAGCCCAGAGGAGAGCCGACGGCGGGAAGAAAGAACGCCGAGAGAAAGAGTGTTTCGATCAAGATCGCGAAACCAAGAAGCCCGAACAGGAACGGAGTAAGTCTGCGGCCAAAATAAGCACAACGCATAAGCTATTGCAAAGATGAAAGAGCTTGTAATCGAGCAATGAAGTGTTCCCGATCGATCACACCGAAGGCAATAAGCTCGTCCTCAAGTGCGACCGCGGGGGCAGAAAGCACACGATGACGAAGGGCGAACGATTGCCCTTCGGAAGAAAGAACAGGAAGCTCTCGGAAGAGCACGTGCGGATACTGAGGAGAGATCTCGCTCCAAAAAGTAACAAACTCCTCACATCGGAGACATGAAGGAGAGGTGAGTAGCGACAACGTGATCGAACGCATGGAGATATTATACATCAATGCCGCACGTGATGTATATGACGAGATCACTCCATATAGCGCTCGCGCAGGTAGGCGACCAAACGATCGATCTCAGCACGATCATTCGCATCCCCCTCCCCTTCTTGGAGGGCAGAAGAAAGTTCGGCAATGAATTGCGCGCACTCCTCCGGAGATCGCACTTCTGATTCTTCGAGCTGCGCGGTGATTCTTGCGATCGTTTCGCTCATCGGCTCGTGCTCAAACTCTCCTTCCGAATATACATTATTGTCAACTCCGGGGAGGAGATTCCCTTCTTCGATACCTCGAGTCAAATTTTTAAACAATTCATCTACTTCTGACATGATCGTTTTCTTTATGTTTCATGAATTTACATTGACATAATTCCTGTATTTTGTAAACTACGCAGAGAATTCAACAACACAACTGGAACCTGCATCATGAGTATCACTCTGAAAGAAGCGGATGTAACAGGCTTTATTGCCTTCTTGGACGAACGGAGAAGAGTCGATGAGGTCCTTGAAAATGAACACTTTTTGAATATTGCCCATCGCATGCACCTCGACGAGGACAGCATGCGCAAGGCGGCGGAGCACTTCAATTGGGTCTCCGCCTTCGCGCTTCCCAAACCCGCAGTACACAAATGGGTCCACGGCACACACGTAACGAAATGACACCACACCCCTCGCTTGAGGGGTGCTCTTTTACGCACAGCGAATACTGAAGGCGATCACACTTCCTTCGCGTATTCCCTCCTTCTTGCGCACATCAAGACGTAGCGGGAGCAAATAGGCACCCGAGACCGAATCAGGAAAGATCGAGGTTGTCCACGTTGTCATTCCAACAGTTACAGTGACGGGGACCGAGCCCCAAGGACGTGCTCCTCCGAATATGTTTTTGATCTGTCGAGACTCTCTTGCAGGCAAGGAAACAAAATGCCAGACCATCTTTGATGACGGATATAACCACACTCGACCACGACAATGTAATACAGGGAGGACGGTACTCATAAAAAATAGTTAATACGGACACAGCACAATTCAAAGTATCACAGTCCTTGGGAGGTAATGCACACGATTCAACCACGCAAGAAATTTAACAGAAAAAGAGCTGCGAAGGTTGCGGTGAGAGAAATAGCCCCGGAAAGGATCACAAGACCTGAATAGTATGGTCCGCGAAGATGAAAGGCGGGAGGTGCTCCATCATTCGCGGATCTATCAAAGAAAAGCAACGTCGGCCAAAAACGCGGACTGAAAACAAGCAGGGCGACCGTCATCACAAGACCAAGCACCATCATCACCACAACAACCTCCGGAATGTTACTTCCGTGCACACCCGGAACAAAGATATCCCGAAAAAGGAGGCGCAAAACAGAAAGAGGCTCGGAGATCGCCGGAGTCCTAAAAAAGACCACCATATTGATCACGAAACACAGTGACCAAAGTCTCAAGAGTGACCACCACGAACTGCCGTCTACTTTATTCATGCTCTCATCGTAAGGCGTCACAGTGCTGACGTCAATCCTTCCTGTCGCAAAAAAAACGACCCTCGATCAAGGGTCATTTTTTCTCTTAGTAGCTTCGGAGCTTGTTGATATTCTGATGCTGGCGGATCTTCTCGTGCGCCTTTGCTTCGATCTGTCGGATGCGTTCGCGAGTAACCCCGAACTCCTTCCCCACTTCTTCGAGCGTGTGCGTCACGCCGTTGATGAGTCCATGACGCATCTCGAGGATCTTGCGCTCTTTTGGAGAAAGGTCCGCCAAGATCTCACCCACCTGATCGGCGAGAATGCGGCGAGAAGATTCCTGATCAGGAGAAAGGATCTTGTCATCGGCGATGAATTCACCCAACGTTGATTTATCCTCATCATCGCCAATAGGCTTCTCAAGGGAGACCGTATCTTGGTCGATGTTCTCGATGATACGGACACGCTCAACATCGATCGCCATCTCGGTTGCAACCTCTTCCGCCATCGGTTCACGACCGAGGTCTTGAGTCAAGCGACGCACAACCTGCTTGTATTTTGCGATCGTCTCCACCATGTGCACCGGGATACGGATCGTGCGAGACTGATCAGCCAAGGCACGCGTGATCGCCTGGCGGATCCACCACGTCGCATAGGTTGAGAATTTGAATCCTTTTGACCAGTCGAACTTGTCAACCGCACGAAAGAGGCCAAGATTTCCTTCCTGGATGAGATCAAGGAGGGTGAGGTCGGGAGAGCGCCCGACATACTTCTTGGCGACAGAGACAACAAGACGGAGGTTGGCGCGCGCAAGCAGATTCTTCGCTTCCGGATCACCCGCGACAATGCGCTGGGCGAGTTCACGTTCGTCGCGCGCGGAAAGGAGCGGATACTGACCGATCTCACGCAGATACATCTGTGTCGAATCGTAGGGAGAACTCTTGGTGGTGAGATACTTGCGCGACGCGCCGGTAAGTCCGATGGGTTCCTCTTCGGTCTTTACGTCGAGGAGTCCTCCCGACTCGATGATGTCGACGCCCATATCCGCCATCCGCTCATAGACCTCCTCAAGAAAATCGATATTATTTTCGATCTCGGGGAAGACACGAAGGATCTCATCGAAGGTAACAAATCCGCGATCGCGCCCCTTGTTCACCAACGCCACCAACTTGTGTTCGAGTTGTTTGCGCTCCTTGGGAATGGTCTTCTTGGGAGGAGGTGCCATGTGCTCCTTCTTGGAGGACGCGGGCTTTTTCTCCGCCTTCTTCGCGGGAGTCGCGGTCTTTGCCGGCACCTTCTTCGCAGGAGCAACCTTCTTGGTCGCCGCCTTCTTTGCAGGTACGGTCTTCTTGGTCACCGCTTTCTTCGCGGGAGCTTTTTTTACAGGAACCTTTGTCTTTTTTGCTGTCTTCTTTACTGTCGCCATATTCCAATAATGAATGAATAAATGATGTGAGTAATGTTGCGATAGTCACTCCCCCCTTCGCTCGCGTCGATCCTCAAGCGCGACGATCGTTGGGGTAATGGATTGATATGCATGTAAAAATTCTCTTGCCTTTTCCTTTTCTCCCGCAAGTTCGGCCTCGGAAAGTTGCTTCCACAACTCAGACTGACGTTCTTTCAATATTTCTGCCTCAAGGGTATCAAGCAATTCTTCAAGTGAGTGAGCCAATCGTGGTCCGTGTTCATATTTGTATTCCACGGTCATGACGAGTGTGTGGCGCTCTTCATCGGAAACCTCTCGCGGAATACGACCATGTGCAGTCACGCGCTCGTTGTATAACGAACGATATGAGGCAACATCAAAGACCGGCTCTTTGTGCCCCTCTTGCCAAAGAAGAATACCGATTATTTCCTCTTCCGCAAGTTGACGGCGGTTCTTTAAGGATACATGGCGAGGAGGTGCTGCTTCTGTCGGACGACCTTCGTGGCCCCGCACTAAACGATTCGCGGCCTGAAGACGACCCACATCTTCCCAAACCGCTTGTTCGGGGATGCGAAGCTTGCGCGCGACCTCGATGATGTAATGCGCCTGTTCGATCTTGGAACGCATTTCAAGGAGAAGCGGGAGGACCTGCTCTTCGACTTCCTTACGAAACCGAAGATCGTCATACCCCTTCCCCAAAAGTACGTTAAGATAGAAATCGATGATGTGCGAGGAGGAAGTGATCACCTCGCCCCATTTCTCGGGGTGCATACGAATAAAATCGGCGGGATCCTTTCCTTCAGGAATTGCGGCAACGCGCACCCCCATCCCAAGCGCAAGTCCGAGACGAAACGCACGGGCAGTCGCGCGAAGTCCCGCTTCGTCGGCGTCGAACGCAAACACAAGATTGTCAGAGAGTCGCTTGAGTAACGTGAGGTGCTTTTCGGTAAGCGCAGTTCCCGACACCGCGACCGTATTCTCCGCGCCCGCCTGGTGACTCATGATAAGATCCATTTGCCCCTCAACCAATATGGTGAAGTTTTGTGTGCGAATGGAACGCTTGGCGCGATCGTACCCGAACATGATCGAAGACTTGTCATAAAGAAGCGTCTCAGGAGAATTGATGTACTTGGCGACATCGGTGCCGTCTTGATTCTTCTGCTCGCCAAACACACGTCCGGAGAACGCGACCACTCTGCCATTCTGGTCAAAGATCGGAAACATCACACGACCGCGAAAACGATCATACGCAGACTTCCCTTCAACAGGCTTGCTCAACCCCGCCTTGTCGATCTCGTCGTCGCTGTAGCCCTTTTCACGGAGATGCTGGGACACTGCGCGCCACTCAAGCGGCGCAAAGCCGATACGGAAGGAACGGATGGTCGCCTCCGTTAAACCACGATCAACAAGGTAGTGCTTGACCGGTTCCGAGTGAAGGAGTTGTCGTTCGTAAAAAAGCGTCGCGGTCTCCATGAGAGCATAGAGACGCTCGCGTTCACTTTTTGACTCATGAAGTTCGCGCTCAAGCGTTACCCCCGCGCGATCAGCAAGCAAGCGGAGCGCATCAACGAACTCGACCCCCTCGATCTCCTGTACGAACGAAAAGATATCCCCCCCGCGATTGCAACCAAAACAATAATACGCATCACGCGCCGGACTCACGTTGAAGGAAGGAGACTTTTCGTTGTGAAACGGACAAAGCGCCTTAAAGCTCGAACCCGCTTTTTCGAGTTTGATATAACCGCCGACGACATCGACAATACTCAAGCGTGATTTGATCTGTTCAACAGGAGTGGACATGACTAAAAGGTAGGGAGTAGGCAGCAAGGAGTAGAAGATGCAACGGGAAAATTCAAAAGCGTGCAAGAAAACTCACAGGTGGACGTTACTGAGTATTGTTGCGTTGGTGTATTCATTATAATTTCATGCGAACGAAAGAGCGAAGAATAACAGGGAGCGTCACATTACAATCAATTCCAATTCTCCCTATATACTACAATCCAAACAAACTTAAATTTCCATCCTATGAACTTTCGAATGAATCTGAGGTATAGGTTTTGGAAATTTGGATGCAATACAACGTCCCGGACCGACCTCGTGTTTGAGCGGACTTATGTGCTATAAGTTCGCCAAACCGAGGGCGGGAGGGACAGTAGTGCGCCAAATTTACAAACCTATCTAGGCCTGAATGATCTCGCGAGGAGGTTCATTCTCCGCCTCCTCATCATACTCCGGCTCAACACGGTTCGTGTAGTATCCCGTTCCCGCCGGAATCAAGCGTCCAAGAATAACATTCTCCTTGAGTCCATAGAGGCGATCGACGGAACCCTGAACAGCGGCTTCGATGAGCACGCGAGATGTATTCTGGAATGAAGCGGCGGAGAGGAATGACTCCTTGGTGAGCGCAACATCAGTGATACCCAAGACAAGGTGGTCACCCTTGGCTTCTTCCTTTCCTTCCGCCTTGACGCGATCGTTCTCAACAATCAACTCGGACTCTTCAATGATCTCGCCCGCCGAGAACTTCGTATCCCCAGACGCACGGACCTTGCGACGAGAGAACATCTGACGAACGATCACCTCCACATGCTTGCGTGAGATCGATGCACCTTGTGTCTCGTAGATCTTATTGATCTCATTGATGATGTAGCGCTGTGCTCGGTCGGCACCTCCAAACTTGAAGAGCTCTTCGATGTCGGCGTACCCGTCGGTCAAAAGGTCTCCGGCCTTCACTTCCATACCGACCTTCACGATCGGCGAACGACGGAATGAAACGGAGTGCTCAACAGCCTTTTCCTCTTTCTCCTTCTTCCCTTCTGCATCACCCAAAACAACGATCACGAGATCATCCTTCTCACCGCGCTTGATGTCGGTGATAAGTCCCGAGACCTTGGCGACAACCGCTTGTGCCTTGGGGGTCTGACGCTCAAAGATGTCCTCAACACGAGGAAGACCCATGGTGATGTCTTCGCCCGCCGCACCTCCGGCGTGGAAGGTACGCATTGTGAGCTGGGTTCCCGGTTCACCGATGGCTTGCGCCGCAACGATACCGACCGTCTCACCCATAGCGACCAACTTTCCGCGACCGAGATCCATTCCGTAACACTTTTGACATACACCGCGGAGCGTCTTGCACGTAAGCGGAGAGTGAACACGGATCTCTTCGACTCCGGACTTGTCGACAAGGATAGCCTCATCGCGACCAAGAAGCGTTCCCTTCGCGAAAACAACCTTCCCGTCCGGAGTGACTGCATCGGTAGCCAACACACGACCGCGCGCGAGGCGAGCAAGCGTGATCTCGATACCGGATGCGTTCTCCTTTGCGAGGCGAATACCTTCCTTCTCACCACAATCCTCTTCCATGACGACGACATCCTGCGCGACGTCAACGAGACGACGAGTGAGGTATCCGGCCTTGGCGGTATTGAGCGCGGTATCAGTCAAACCCTTACGAGAACCGTGCGTGGAGATAAAGTATTCAAGCGGAGAAAGTCCTTCCTTGAGTGACGGTACCATCGGGAAATCAATGATACGACCGGACGGACCCTGAGTAAGACCCTTCATTCCGACCATCATGGAAACTTGTTTCAAGTTACCGCGCGCTCCGGAATTGATCATGTCCATGACCGGACCATCCTTGGGAAGCCCGGCGGGAACCTTCTTCTCGATCTCATTCTGCACATCCTTCCAGATCTCGATCACCTTGCGATACTTCTCCTCCGTCGAGAGCAAACCTTCACTCCACTGCGCGAGTACTTCCTTTTCTTTTGCACGTGCGGCGGCGACGATCGCGGCTTTCTCCTCGGGAACCTTCACATCAGAAAGACTCCACGTGACACCCGACTTGGTCACGTAGCGGTAACCGAATGCCTTTATTTTGTCGAGCACATCGGGGGTACCGTCGATACCGTAGCGCGTAATGAGATCGTCCACCATGTTCGCAAGATCTTTCTTCAAGATCTCCTTGTTCACGTACGGGAAATCAGTGGGAAGAACGGAATTAAAGAGAAGTCGTCCGACTGTCGTCTCAAAAGGCTTCCCTTCAAATTGCGCATACTTCGGGGAGTCGGTTCCGACAACCTTGATCTTTGAACGAAAACCGACGATACCAAAATCATACGCGGTGATCGCGGCATTCGGGGTTGAGAAGAACTTTCCTTCCCCCTTCTCGCCTTCCAAAGTCTTGGTCATCCAGTAACAACCAAGCACGATATCAAGACCGGGGTTCACCACAGGATCTCCGGAACCGGGCTTCAAAAGGTTCTTGTTGGCGGCCATGAGCTCGCGTGCTTCGGCTTGCGCCTGATCAGAAAGCGGCACATGCACAGCCATTTGATCACCGTCGAAGTCGGCATTGAACGCGGCACACACCAAGGGGTGAACGCGGATCGCGTTGCCCTCGATCAATGTCGGATTGAACGCCTGAATACCGAGACGATGCAGGGTCGGCGCTCGGTTCAAGAGCACATATTTGCCCTTGATCACATCCTCGAGATCCGCCCACACTTCGGGGATACCTTCGTCAATAAGACGATTGGCGCCGCGAATGTTGAACGCGAGACCTTGCTCGAGGAGCTTTGCGATGACGAACGGACGGAAGAGCTCGAGTGCCATATGCTTGGGCAAACCACACTGATTGAGCTTGAGATCCGGACCAACGACGATCACGGAGCGTCCGGAATAATCAACACGCTTTCCGAGAAGATTCTGACGGAAAAGACCCTGCTTGCCCTTGAGTGTGTCCGCAAGCGACTTCAATTGACGGCGCTGCGTCTGACTCATGGCCGCGGAGGTCGAGCCGTGACGGATCGAGTTGTCGATCAACGCGTCAACGGCCTCCTGCAAGATGCGCTTCTCGTTACGCAAGATGACCTCGGGAGCATCGATCTCGACCAATTTCTTGAGACGGTTATTGCGATTGATGACGCGACGATAGAGATCGTTCACATCGGAAGTTGCATGGCGACCTCCTTCGAGTGCAACCATAGGGCGAAGTCCGGGAGGAATGATCGGCACCACGGTAAGGAACATCCACTCGGGACGCACACCGGAACGCAACATCGCACGCACCAAAGCAAGACGCTTGTAGAGCTTGGCGCGTTCAACGGCACCGGCCTTCTCAAGCGATGTCTGCAAATGCACCTCAAGTTTCTTAAGGTCGATCTTTTTGAACATTCCGTAAACCGCTTCGGCACCGATGCCGGCTTCAAAGGCGGAGGAATATTTCAAGGAATACTTGTGGTAGGTCATCTCATCGAGAATGAGTCCGACCTTGATCCCTTCGATCTCCTTCTTTGCGGTAACCAAGAGCTCCTTCATTTTATCTTTTGCCCCCTTCGCCTCAAGAGACTTCACCTTGGACTTGTATTCCTGATCAAGCTCCTTGAGAAGACTCTGCTTCTCGTCCTCGTTCACTTCGGTAATGATGTACGCGGCGAAATAGATGACCTTTTCGAGCTCCGCAACGGGAAGGTTCAGGAGAAGGCCGATACGCGAGGGGATCCCGCGCAAGAACCAGATGTGAGAGACGGGTGCGGCAAGTTCGATGTGCCCGATGCGCTCACGGCGCACGATAGCGCGAGTGATCTCGACGCCACATTTCTCACACACGATACCCTTGTAGCGGATACCGCGATACTTTCCGCAGTAGCACTCAAAGTCCTTCTCGGGACCAAAGATGCGTTCGTCAAAGAGACCTCCGCGCTCGGAACGCTGTGTGCGGTAGTTGATCGTCTCCGGTTTTGTCACCTCTCCATAGGACCATTCCTTCATGCGCTCGGGAGAAGCGAGTTTGATCCCGATCGCGTTAAAATCTGTGATTGGATTTTTCATAGTTTCAAGTGGAGGCGATTAATTCTCCTCGCGGTCTTCGCTGATAAGTTCGATATCAAGTGCCAATCCGCGGAGCGAATTGAGGAGCACATGGAATGTCGCGGGAAGATTGGGCTCGCGGATATTGCGACCCTTCACGATCGCGTCGAAGGCGGCGGAGCGTCCGAGAATATCATCGGATTTTACAGTAAGCATCTCGCGCAAGATATGCGCGGCGCCATAGCCCTGAAGCGCCCACACTTCCATTTCTCCGAAGCGCTGTCCTCCTCCTTGTGCCTTTCCTCCAAGCGGTTGCTGGGTGATCAAGCTGTAAGGGCCGATGGAACGCATGTGGATCTTGTCTTCAACCATGTGATGGAGTTTCAAGATGTACATGTATCCCACAGAGATACGTTGTTCAAAGGGTTCTCCGGTGCGTCCGTCAAAGAGTTGCATCTTACCGTCCTCGGCATAACCCGCAGACTTGAGCTCCTCGCGGATCTCCTCTTCAGTGACACCAAGGAACGGCGGTGTGATCGCCTGGTACCCATGCGCGTTTGCGGCAAGTCCCAAGTGAAGTTCAAAGATCTGCCCAAGGTTCATACGAGACGGAACACCAAGCGGAGTGAGGATGACGTCGACGGGGGTTCCATCCGCCATGTATGGCATCTCTTCGATGGGAAGAATTCGGGAAATGACACCTTTGTTTCCGTGACGACCGGCGAGCTTGTCACCGACCGAAATGTTGCGGAGCTGCGCGACTTCGATGTAGATACGCTTGATGATACCGGATTCGAGATTGTCGCCTTTCTCGCGAGAGAAGACCTTCACACCGATCACGCGGCCGCGCTTGCCGTGCTCCATGCGCAGTGATGTATCCTTCACGTCGCGTGCCTTCTCGCCAAAGATCGAGCGGAGCAAGCGCTCTTCCGGAGTGAGTTGCGCCTCACCCTTCGGGGTGATCTTGCCGACCAAGATATCGCCCGGGCGAACTTCCGCGCCGATGCGCACGATCCCTTCGTGGTCGAGGTCCTTCAACTTGATCTCACCGACATTGGGGATATCAGGGGTTGTCACCTCGGGTCCAAGCTTGGTGTCGCGCACGTTCACGACAAATTTCTCAATGTGGATCGAGGTAAGATAGGACTCACGCACGAGACGCTCAGAAAGAATGATCGCGTCTTCGTAGTTCGCGCCGCCCCAAGACATGAACGCCACGAGCAAGTTCTGGCCGAGCGCCATCTCTCCGCGATCGGAGGTCGACGTATCCGCCAAGACATCGCCCTTCTTGACCTTGTCTCCCAACTTCACGATCGGACGCTGGTGGAACACCGTGGCGTCATTGGTCATCACAAAGTTGATCAACTTGTACTCCTTTTCGTTTCCTTTGTTGTCTCTGAAGACGATGTGTTTCGCGTCGACTTCCTTGATCACACCATCAGACTCCGCGAGGATGACACGTCCGGAGTCGCGTGCAATGCGCGCCTCCATTCCCGTTGCCACGATCGGGGCCTCCGGGATGATACACGGGGTCGCCTGCTTCTGCATGTTGGAACCCATGAGTGCGCGGTTCGCGTCGTCATGCTCCAAGAACGGAATGGATGAGGTTGCGGTCGAGAACGCCTGATTGGTCGCGACATCGATATACTGCACTTGGTCACGATCGACCATGCCGGGACTTCCCGCGACACGCGCTTCGACGCGTTCGGTCGTAATGTTGCCGTTCTCGTCGTACGCGATCGCGGCATGCGCGATGATGTACTGCTCTTCCTCGAGCGCGTTCAAGTATTCGATCTCACCGGTGATCTTGCCGTTCTTCACCTTGACGTAAGGAGTCTCAATGACACCAAAATCATTAGAACGGGCGTACGCGGCGAGGCGAAGCACGAGGCCGATGTTCGGTCCTTCCGGGGTGTGGATCGGGCAGAGGCGTCCGTAGTGAGAAGGGTGCACATCGCGAACCTCAAGTCCTGCGCGCTCCTTCGTGAGTCCGCCGGGACCCATCGCGGAACACGTGCGCAAGTGTTCGACTTCGTCGAGAACATTCTTCTGACTCATGAGTTGTGAGAGCTGGTTGGTCGTGAAGAACTCCTTCAAGCGCGCCTGGAGCGGTCGCGGAGAGACGAAATTGATTGGGAGCACCGTATCGGTCTCAACCGTGGACATGCGATCCTGAATATTGCGCTTCATCTGGGTCATACCCACGCGCAACTTCGCCTGAAGCATCTCGCCGACATAGCGAACACGACGGCTTCCCAAGTGATCGATATCATCCTCGGTCGCACCCTTCGTGTTGTTCAACTTCACCACATGCGCGATCGTGGTCATGAGATCACTAAAGGTGAGCGTACGCTCCTCAAGTGCCTTCGGGTCCATCGACTTATTGAAACGCTTGTTGAAGCGAAAGCGGCCGACGGAGGAGAGGTCATAGCGTTCGCGAGCAAACATGGCGTCAATGAGTTCGCGCGCATTGCCCGTTGTCGTCACGTCACCATCGCGGAGGCGGCGATAGGTTTCGACGTAGGAGTCTTCAAGAGTCTTCGCAGTGTCCTTAGCGAGAGTCTTCTCGATATAGCGCTTGGCGTCGGGGTCACCCGCCACCGCGGCAAAGATCTCTTCGTCGCTGCACTGTCCAAAGATGCGCAAGAGACTTGTGATCGGGAACTTACGCTTTCGGTCGATCTTGACCCAGACAACCTCGTCGGCATCAGTCTCGATCTCGATCCACGCACCGCGAGAAGGGATGACCTTCGCGCCGAAGAAACGTCCGGCCTTCAACTCCTGAGCGGTAAAGAATATACCGAAGGAACGTGCGAGCTGAGGAACGACGACGCGTTCAACACCGTTCACCACGAAGGTGCCGCGATCGGTCGCGACGGGAAAATCCGCCATGAAGATCTCCTGCTCCTTCACGACACCGAGTGTCTTGTTCGTCAAACGAACGCGCGCGCGAAGCGGAGTCTCGAAAGAAAGTTTGTTCTCACGCGCGAAATGCTCGTCAAAGCGCGGAGGAGTGAGCTCGAACCCGACGAATTCGAGATCGAATTTCTTTCCGGAATAATCGCGAATGGGAGAGAATTCCTTGAATACCTCGGCAAGCCCTTCGCGGACCAGCCAGTCATAGGAATCCTTCTGCATCTTGACGAGATCGGGGATCTCGGCAAGCGGAGCCTTGTGACGCCCGAAATACTTTTTTGTGATTGCCTCCATATAGACGAAACGTAATAAGTAAACGCACGCGAATAATAGACGGATAAAGGACAACCGGAGAACCTCGCACTCAATGAACGTTTCACCTTACACGACAAACGAAAACGCGGGCTCTTTCAAAGCTTGCGTCTTCGTGCGTTAGTTTTTGTTCAATTGATCCGCAAAGTTCTGCGTTTTAGCTCTCAACTCCAACGATATGCGGGCAAAACTCAATCGAAATCGTATAGTGATGTTCAGTATAATGAATAGACATAAAACGTCAAGAGGTACTCCATATTTTGGGGATAAGCAAGGGGAAAATCTGTGTATAAGTTTTTCATTTTACGCCCAGAAATCAAGATGGTTCCAAACGGCACCCGAAATACAAAAGAGGTCAGTGACTGAATTGCCACCGACCTCCTTTTTGAGCGGGTATTCCTCCAAACACCCTTTTCACTTGCCCGCCGTATGAGAACGTTCAACACGAGCCGCCCCTGCATGTTCACTAAATTCGGTCTTTTGCTGAGTCCGCTTTTGTTGAACCCTCGTCACCTGGGTCGATGCAAATGCGATATTACTCGTAATAAGGCCCGCTGCCGCGAGCGCCGAAACAATTGCAAGGCGTTGTGATTGTTTCATACTTAGGATAACAATCCCCAACAAAGCGACGTGACACCGGTGACCAGTACCACAACACGAGTTAAGAATTACGCAAGGCAATCGGCTTATTTACTCCCCTCTTCTTGATGTTTTGTCTGTATTGACAACTTCCATGCTTCTATTTTCTTATGATCACCCGAAAGGAGCACTTTGGGGACCCGATAATTCTTCCCTTTCCAGCGCAAGATCTCGGGACGCGTGTAAACATCAGGGCTTGCAACCCGTTCTTCCTCGACCGACTCAAAGGCACCGAGTACGCCCGGGATCTGGCGGGATATTGCGTCGATCAGAAGCATTGCGGGAATCTCACCCCCCGTCAGGACGAACGGTCCGACCGAGATCTTTTCCGCCCGGGTGATCTTTTGCGCCCGCGCATCGATACCTTCATAGCGCCCGCACAAAAAGATGATGTCGTCATACTTTTTGCTCCAATCGCGCGCCATTGCATTAGTGAACTGCTTGCCGTCCGTAGCAAAGAAGACTGTCTTCACTCTTCGAGTCTTCTTCCCCTTTGCCTTGGCGTGCGCCTTCAAATACGGCTCAGCCTCGATGACCATTCCGGGACCACCCGCATAGGGGCGACGATCAATGCGGCGCCACTTATCCTTGGTGAACTCACGTGGGTTGTAATACTTGAATGCGAGAAGTTTCGCGGAAAGCGCGCGACCAAGTATCGAACTCTCCACATACGAAGCGACAACATCAGGAAACAACGAAATGATATGGAAACGCATAATGGGTCCAGATTAGCAGGAGTAGCGCGTTGTGCAAGTATTATTCAAGATCCGCAGGGGCGACACAGCGATACCCTCCGTCGTCCCACGTCGTGCAGATCGCATAATCGGCGCGATCGCGGAGGAGATAACGATACGGCTCCCCCGTCTTTGGGTCCCCAATATTGTGCGTCAAATATTCGTTCTTACGTAACACATCGAGCGATTCGGGGTACATGCCGTTGTGCGCCACCGCATACAACTCAAGCGCCCCGACGATGGTCTTGATATCGGCCATCCGCACCTCGTCCAGCGAACGTCCCGAGTCACGAGACAGGAAAAAGAATGCCGCCACGATCACAACCGTCAACGGTACAGCATACAGCAACAGCGTGTACTTTCCTTTTTTTCTTTGTTGAATATCCACGCACATCAGTATACCGAGCTCCGCAACAAAAACAAAACCGCCCCTTCACTGGGAGGGGCGGTTTCAAGTTTCCAAGAAATACTATTCGGACTTGAGGTCGGCGATCACATCATCAACATCGCTTGATTCCGCCGCAACCTGTCCGGCGCGCTTGCCGCCTTCAGGTTCGTTGATCTTCAAGTTTACGCGGGCATTGTTCTTCATGCCAACAACGCGCAAAAGCGTGCGGACCGCCTTGGCGGTGTTCCCCATACGGCCAATGACCTTACCCATATCTTCGGGGTCAATATCAAGAGTGAGGAGTACCCCCATCTCATCGACGACTCGCGTCACCTTTACCGCCTCCGGATGATCAACCAGCGCCTTTACAACGTATTCAAGAAATTCCTTATCGTTATAAGATTCCATATCATTATCACTATCGTATAAATTGGCGACCACAGTACGCGACTGCGCGACTGCGTACCTATTATTCTAACCCGTGAGCGATCATTGTCAAACACTCGACACACAAAACTCCCTTCCAAGCGGAAGGGAGTTTTGTGAAAGTAAGGTATATCTACACTTATTCTGCCGGCGTTTCGGGAGAAGCAGCTTCGACTGCGGGAGCTTCCGGAGCGGTGACAGGTTCTTCCGCGACAGGAGCCACTACCTCCTCTACAACAGGAGCGGGAGCGGGTTCCTCCTTCGGAGCTTCGGTCGCAGCGACGACAGGCGCCGACTGCTTGACATCTTCCTTCGGGGTCTCCTTCACCACCTTCGTCTTCTTGTTCATCGCGTTCACCTTCTTGCCCGTGATGACCTTTGTGTCAACGAGAATATTGTGAACGGTATCAGAGGCCTGAGCACCCTGCGACAACCAGTATTGAATACGCTCGGCATTCACCTGCGGCTTACCTTTGCGCGCATCGTAGGAGCCGACGTACTCGACAACACCGCGTGTCTTCTTGGGTGCACGGCGATGATCCTGAACAATGATGCGGAAAGACGGGTCGTTGGTGCGTCCTACGCGTTTTAATCGTATTGCTAACATGCGGGAAATACTAGCAGAGCCGTTGCAATCGGTCAAATATTCGTAGTATTTACTCTTCCATAAATACGTGATATAATGAAAGATAGAGCAGTTTTCAATTTCCATGACGTTCAAACAAGGAGAACGCTATGTCCGAACAGCTGAAACCCCTCACCCTCGCCGACCTGCAAATCGACGGATTCTACGTGTGCATGGTCGTGTGAATGGACCATTCCATGTTCCTTGAAAGATTCTGTTTCAAGGGAGTCGGGGAACCGGGACGGATCATCATCCAGGAAAATTTCCCCGCGACAAAGACTCTCAAGATGGAGACGTCCGCGAGAGACATGGGGCTCGTCGAGAAGTACAGTAACGACAACCTCCACCGTGTCTTCGCAGACTCTCCCGAAAATAGTGCGACGCTCAAACGGCTCGTCGCAGCACAAGACCTCGCCGAGTACGCACGACTGATCGGAATAAGTCCGAAAGACTTTTACGATCTCAAGAAAAAAATATATCGGATTGGCAATGGCTTTATGCCTCGATAAGGAATTTTGAAAGATGTTAATCTGCGTGCGGTCAATCACATGCAACCAAACGGCAGCTTCGGCTGCCGTTTTATTTTGACGCAAAAGTGCTATAATAGAAAGACAAATGATCATCGCGTCACTCTTTTCCGGTATGCGTATCCCCATCCCCCCTGTCCTCCTGTTTGCCCTTCTGGTGCTGCTTTTTGTTGCGTGGGTCATATTCACCCTCATCATTCGCTATCACTGGAAGAAATACGGCTACAGCAAACTCGTGCACCTCAAAATGAATTTCGTCTACTTCGCGGGGTCGGGAGTACTCCTCCTTGGCATGCTCCTCTTTGCTATCCTCTACAGTATCAACTGAACACGAACACACCATGCTTGAAATAGAACAGAATGAACGGATCCTCAAGGTAATCCACAAACACTGGTTCGTCCTCCTGGGTGACCTTATTTTCCTCTTTGTCGCACTCGCGGCTCCCGTCGTTTTTCTTGTTGTACTTTCATCAATACCGATCGAGAACGCATTCTCATTCTCCGGAACAAAGTTCTTTGCGGGAGGATTCTTCTTTTTTGCCTGGCTTGCGATCGTGTGGATGATCGCATGGAAAATGTGGACCACCTATTATCTCGACACGATCATCATCACCGACAAACGCGTCTTTGATATCGACCAACACGGGCTCTTTAGTCGAGAAAGCGGCTCCTTCCGCATCGATCGCATCCAAAACATCACCGTCCACCAGAAAGGTATTATCCAAACACTTCTCAATTTCGGTTCAGTTCAATTTGAGACCGCGGGAGGGAACGGCGAGGATTTCGTCGCGGAGTATATCGGAAGCCCCTACGAGGTCAAGCGGCTGATCAATCAGATGCAAGACGGAACACTCGACAAAGCGCAAGAGGTTCTGCTTCACTCCGACACGATCGAACGACTCGGAATGACCGAAAGTGAAGACAGTGTCGAGAAGCGTGAACAGCGGGAGGAAGGACGAGGCGGCAAACTCGGCGAACGCGAAGGACTCTAAAATAAAACACATCATGAAAACAAGAAAACAGAACGGCACCCCTGAAGGAAGCGAAGGAAGCAAGACTCATCGGGGAAAACAGCATATGCACAAAGACCCAAAAAACCATTCACCGAAGCATGCGGGGAGGGGCGGATCGTTACAACAAAAAAGTGGGCACGACCACACGCGACGCTTCCCTCTTCGCCACGTTGTCGAAGGAACGATCCGTGTCACACAAAAAGGTGTCGGATACGTTGAAGTCGATGGAATGGAGGAGGATATCGAGATCGACCCCTCGCGACTCAATACCGCACTCGACATGGATCGTGTCGAGATCGTCCTTTACGGAAAATCCGAAGGGCGGCGGCAAGGCGGCGAGGTTGTCAACGTGCTCTTCCGTAACAAGATGTCCTTTGTCGGGGTGATCACAGTCGAAGAAGGAATGACCTTTCTTATCCCCGACGACCAACGCATGTACCGCCCCATCGCCATACCAAAAGAAAAACTCCACGGAGCAAAACAAGGAGATAAGGCCTTCGCAACAATCACAAAATGGAATAATGCGAAACATGACCCCTTAGGAGAAGTAACTCAAGTTCTCGGGGAGGCGAACGAAAACAACGCGGAAATGCTTGCGATCGCGCTCGAGCGCGGATTTTCAAACACCTTCCCCGACACAGTGGACAATGCCGCGAATGAGATCGACGCAACGGTAACCGCAGAGGAGATCACGAGACGAAGGGATCTTCGACCGGAAGGTGCGCACGCGGCGCTCACCTTCACAATAGACCCCAAGGACGCAAAAGATTTTGATGATGCCCTCTCGTGGAAAACGCTTCCGGACGGCACCATTGAGGTCGGAGTGCATATTGCCGACGTCTCACACTATGTCACGCCGGGGTCGACCCTCGACAAGGAAGCCGTCGCGCGAGGAACCTCCGTCTATCTCGTTGATCGCACCATCCCCATGCTTCCCGAACGACTCTCGAACGACATCTGCTCCCTCGTTCCCGATCAAGATCGTCTTACTTTTTCAGCGATCTTCACACTCAACACAAAAGGAAGACTCCTCAATGAATGGTTCGGTCGCACGATCATCCATTCTTCAAAACGCTTCACCTACGAGGACGCTCAACAAGAGATCGATCAAGGAAAGGGGGACTACGCCGAAGCGTTACGTTCGCTCAATTCCATCGCAAAAGAACTCCGCAGGGAACGATTCAAGAATGGCGCGATCGAATTCGAGGCGGAAGAAGTCCGCTTCATACTGGACGAACAAGGAAAGCCGATCGACGTCTACAAGAAACAATTCCATGACACCAACCGCCTGATCGAGGAATTCATGCTTCTCGCAAACAAACGCGTCGCCGAACTCATCGCAACAAAAGACAGGCGGGCGGGAAGCGTCTTCGTCTATCGCGTTCACGATGTACCGAACGAAGACAAGATCCGTGATCTTCGCGAATTCATGCACGGCATCGGTGTCACACTCGGAGAAGATAAATACAAACAGATCACCGGAGCGGATATCAACGCCATGCTCGAAGCAGTGCGCGGAAAAGCCGAATCTTCAATGGTCCAAATGGCGACCGTACGCGCGATGGCAAAAGCGGTCTATACCACGAAGAATATCGGTCATTTTGGGCTCGGTTTCGAATATTATACCCATTTCACCTCCCCCATCCGCCGCTACCCCGACATCATGGTCCACCGCCTTCTTGCTCATTACCTCTCCGGCAAACCGGTCCAAAAGAAAGACCTCAACGAAGAAGAGCGCCTCGCGCGCTATGCGTCGCAAATGGAGATCCAAGCGGCGGAAGCAGAACGCGCATCCATCCGCTACAAACAATGTGAATATTTTGCGACACGGATCGGCACCACGATCAAGGGAACGATATCAGGTGTCACCGAGTGGGGGTTCTATGTCGAAGATGAGAAGACCAAGGCGGAAGGACTGGTCCATGTTCGCAATATTCCCGATGACTTCTACTTCTTCGATCAAAAGAATTATCGCATGGTCGGAAAAGAGACAGGAGTGATCTATCGACTTGGTGACACCATCGAGGCAACGATCACCAATGTCGATCTCAAAAAGAAACAGATCGATCTCATGATCGCGCAAAAGAAAAAGAACTGACAAAAAAGATGCTCCACTTGACGCACACTGCCCTTTCAGTACGATAAGGAGTGGATTCTTTAGAGACAAGAATCTCGCAACACCTTCCCTATCAACAAGGAGAGAACTGTGAAGAAGGAAAAACTCAGGGTCAACGTGCACGGACCTTTCGTGGAGGACATTGATGACTTCACCGAAGTACTCGCGCAAGTCACCGAATCGATCAAGGAATCCGGGGAACACATCCCCGAAAAATGCTTTGAGATCGAAGACCACAAATTCACCCGCTCCAGTAAGACCGGGGACGTCGTCGGATTCGTGATCATCGCGGTGAACAAGAAACCCCCTCAATTCTTCATGCCGTTCTTCGTGAAATTCCCCGCCCTCGCGCACGTCGAGGTCGTCAGAAGGTAAACAACGTAAACCCCCGCACACGAAAGTGTAGCGGGGGATATTTTTTAGACGCATATTCGCACGCGTTCCTCTTCTGCAAGGAAAAGCGGTGCGTTCCGCGAAGCTGACACGAATTCACGACGAAGATATTTGATCTCGAGACCTTTGCGCAGGCCGCGTTCATGTTCCCATCGCGCACCCTCCGATGTCTCCCAGTCGTGAAGAAAATACAAGGCGACAAGTAATCCGGAATCAATGATGCTTCCGTAAAACGCATCAAGCAGGTGCTCGGGCCCCTTGTAATATCCGTCGCGTTGCTTGATTCGTTGCATGGCGTCCTCGAATGGCAACTGCGTGAAGATGTTCGGGATCCGCAATGCAAGCAAGTTTGTCACGGTGCGAAATCGAGCAAGATTCATGTGAAGGGAACCAAGACCGCCCGTTGTCATGGGTCCGCAGATCATGATCGCGCCACCCGGGATACGACGAAGGACAGAAAAGGCGACCTCGCACAATTTCTCAAAAGAGAGTGAATGAGCCATCAGATCGTGATGCTCGATCTCGTAGTACTCCAAAGGATGACGGACAAGACGGTTCTTCATTTGAACACCTCCAGAAAAAGCTACCCCGAAACGGAAGACCGGGAAACGGTTATGATTCGTAACTTCGTTCACAAGTAATGAGCTCCTTCTTGGAGACTACCGCAAGGAGAGAATTATTCAAGTACTTATGCCAAGCGCTCCTTATCTTTGTATTGCGTCAACCATTCCGATTCCTGTCGAACCAACAACTGAGCTGCTTGCTCCGGGTGTGCCATGAGCAATTTTACCGCGCGTTCCATGCGAACCATATTTGCACCGCTACCTTGTGACCCCTTCACCAAAATGATGTCCCCCGACTTTATCTGGGTACGTACCCACTCCCCCGCCTTCGGAGAATCTTCAAAGACACGGATCCGCTCTTCGGGAAGCCCCGCGGTCTTTGCGGCTTCCGCAACAAGGGGGGCGTTCCGTCCGACCACAACGAGCAGGTCAACAAACTCTCCCGCAAGACGACCCATTTTCCAATGTTCATCCTTGGAATATTCGCCGAGCTCCAGCATGTCTCCCAAGAGCGCGACCTTGTGCCGTCCTTCCGTCTCACGCAATGCGGTAAGTGCGGCGTGCACCGCAACAGGAGAAGAATTATAGCTGTCATCAATGATCGTTGTGTTGCCGACCCCCTCAAGAAGACGCATGCGCCCGGATGGTGGAGTAAAGCGCGTGAGGGCGTCACACATGTCAGAGATCGTTCGACCACGAAGAAGTCCAACGGCGAATGCTCCGAGCACTGTGCTTAAAAAGTGAGGGCCGAGAATACCTCGGATCTCAACAGGAAAAGACTCACCGCCACACGAAATAAGAAATCTCATTCCGACCGGAACGCGTATGCCGTCCTTTTCCTCGTAGAGAACCTCCGATCCCTTCCCTTCCACAAAAGAGCCGGCGGCCGAACCATAGGCCCAAAACGAAGCGCGAGAAAGAGACGACAGCGCAAGAACCGCAGGGTCATCAGCATTGCCGACGAATGCCCCATTCTGGTCGAGCGCGCGCACCAACTCGGCCTTCTCTTGCCGTACCGCTTCCGGGTTGGGGAAATATTCAACATGAACCGGAGTATCGGGAAGCCTCGTTACAACGGCAACATGCGGACGAAGCCACGCTGCGGCACGACGGATGTCCCCCGGGTGATCGGCGCCGACTTCCAACACCAAAGTACGAGGATAAACACCGGGAAAGAATGCTCGGAACGCGCCGACAAACACATTGGACAACCATCCGACCGGGCTTGACCATGCATTAGTAAGTCCAAGAACGGTGAGCGGGATACCGATCTCACTGTTAAAACTCTTTGCGCTCTTTCGTATATCAGGATCTCCGCCCTTCCGCTCCAAAAGAAGCGCGATCATATCCTTCATGGATGTCTTCCCGACACTCCCGGTGATCGCGATGACAAAAGGTCGCGTGCGTCGAAGAAGGAAGGTGGCTTCCTTTGTAAGTATCCCGATGATCGCATTGCGGAAAAAATGACGCATGAACTATAGTGAGGAAATAAGAATTCTGCACATCACATTTTACCGCACACCCCCCAAAAGAGCACCCGAAGGATCATGAGAAAACAAAAAAGAAGTTTGCGCAAGCTCTTGTCCGCCACGATCCGGGGGGATGTTGTAGTAGTGAAGCAAGAACTTCGCCGTGCGCATGAACGGCATCGTGAGTGTGTTCGACGCAAAGCGTGCTCCATTTTTGGGGTGATATGTATACAAAAAGACGATGAACTTCGGATCATACGCGGGGAAATATCCAAAAAAGGTATGCATATAACGATCAGTATAATACCCCCCGCCGTTCGGGTCGGATATCTGCGCAGTCCCCGTCTTTGCGGCGATCGCATATTCAGGCATCTTCACTGTTCCGCCCAGAAGCGCCTTGTCGACGACATTCACCAACATGCGCGTGATCCGTTCACTCGTATCAGGAGAAAGCACATGTTCAGGAGGATTTGGAGCGAACTCCTTCACGCGTCCCGTTGCATATTCAATACGATCGACCACGTGAGGAGTGACCGTATATCCTCCGTTTCCGAGCATTGCGAGAGCGACAGTCATGTTGATCGGAGACAACGCGATACCTTGCCCGAACGACGCGGTAGCAAATTCGATATTTCGCTTTGAAGCAAGATTCGCAGTGAGACCCTGTCGCTCTCCGGGAAGATCGATACCCGTCTCTTCTCCGATATGAAAGGTATCGAGGAAATAGTGCGCGAAACGCTCATTACCCATCTCTCCAACAATGAACGCGACACCGGTATTCAGTGAATCGTTCAAGACCTGCTGCATGGTGGTCCCCGGGCCGCGACCCCGACCATCATGATTCCCGAACGTTTTTCCGTTCAAGGTCATATATCCTAAATCATTATACGTTGTCCGCTCGCTGATCGCGTCTGAATCGAGCCCCGCCGCGACGGTGATCGGCTTCATGGTCGAGCCCATCTCGTAAACACTCTGCACAAGGGGGTTCGCAAAAAGCGCCTGATCTTTGACCTGGCCATAGTGATTGAGATCGAACGAAGGAGCGGTCGCCATCGCGTAGATCGCTCCGGTCTTCGGATCCATGATGATCCCTCCGGAATGATCCGAGTCCCATTCTTTCATTACTCCGGCAAGTTCTTCTTCAAGAAATGCCTGCACGACCGGCTCGATCGTAAGCACAACGTCTCCACTTTCAACCTCTTTTCGGTCAAAGATGGAATCACCGATATTGGAAAACAATTCCGCGAAAAAATTCACTCGAACCTTCTCTCCATCACGAGCAAGGATGTCATTGTAATACGACTCAACTCCATACCTTCCCGCAAGCTCGTTATCCTTATAACCGACAAAACCGATGACCTGCGCCGCGAGCGACCCCGCGGGGTATGAGCGCCATGTCTGCCTCACGATACGCACTCCGGGAAGCTCCTTTTCAAGAAGTCGCCCCGCCTCCGCTTCCCCCACCCGCTCCACGATCACCTCATAAGGATCATCATAAAGAGCGGCCTTCTTCACGAAATCATCGTGATCGATCTCCACCTCACGCGCAAGTGTCGCAAAAAGCTCCTCCACACCAACGATCTCCTTTGGAACGATCGCGATTGTGTATCCGCTCGATATAGTCGCGGCGGCAACGCGTTTTCCGTCTTTCTCCGTAAAAAAAATACTTCCACGATCATAAAGATCGGGACGCAATGAAACATATTGAGAGAGGGCGCGAGTACGAAACTCCTCTCCATGCATGATCTGCAAATAATACAAACGTGCGATGAATGCGACCCCGAGACACAGGATGATTGCGACCAAAAATCGAATTCGTGTACGTTCCTCCGGACTCATAAAGAGGATCAGCGGCCAGTGTGGAGGGATAATGCGTTCTGTGTATCTCGTTCCGCCGAAACATAGAGCGGAGCGCCGACATCAACGAACCCTCGCTCACGCGCCAAATGCAGACTGATATCCTTGTCGAGCTCGGCATACGAAGACTCGAGTGTGTTGATCCGAGAGGTAACCGCAATGAATTCTTGCTCGGCACTTTTGCGCAAGACGACTGCGTGAACAGAAATACTCAAAAAATAGAGATAGGAAGCCAGCGCGACAATGAACGCGGCCGAACACATCCAAAAGATCCTTCGATCATACTCTTCAAATTGTGAAAGGAGTTTGTGTAACATGGTGCTATGCGGGAATACGCCAACGGGCAAACAATATCGACATCCTCGGACTCTTTTGCTTTGACTGAGTACGGACCGTGATCTTCACATGACGGTCAATGGTTGCCCGATAAGTAACTGGTAACTTCTTCATGCGCACGTGCTTACACTGATAATAAACGTTCAATGATCCGAAGCTTCGCGCTCCGAGATCGAGGATTCCTCTCGATCTCTTCTTTGCTTGGCACGATCGGCTTCTTAGTGATCTTTGCAAAATCTCCCGTCGCGACCATCGCCAAGAATAACTGCTTGACCGCACGGTCCTCGACGCTATGAAAACTAATGACCGCGATCCGTCCGCCGGGGGCAAGCGTTGCGCCAACCTCGCGTACTCCATGTTCGATCGCACCCAACTCGTCGTTCACCGCCATGCGCAATGCCTGGAATGTGCGCGTGGCAAAGTGGGTCCGACCCCGATGATACCAGCCTGGTGTATGTGTGCGGATAACTTCCGCAAGTTGGCCGGTACGCGTGATCGGGCTCACTTCCCGCGCAGTGACGATCCCATGTGCGATCGCACGAGCAAAACGCTCTTCACCAAAACCCTTTAGAATGGCCTCGATCGAAGCTTCGCTCCAATCGTTCACGATCGTCTGTGCGGTCACATCGCTTGCGCCCGGTTCCGCTCGGAACGTCATCGCAAGCGGTTCATCTCGTAAGAAGGAAAACCCTCTTCCTGATGCTTCAAGCTGCGTGCTCGATAGACCAAGATCAAAGATCGCACCATCGATCGCGCCAATTCCCAAACGCTTGAGCACCTCGCCCGCGTTCCGGAAATTTTCGTTAACCCCCGTGAACTGCGTAAGACGCTCAAGCTCTTGGACCTTTACATCAGTAAAGACACTTGCATCCGCATCGAAAGAAATGAGTCTCCCTTCCTTGCCAATCCGCTCCGCGATGGCGAGACTATGTCCGCCGGCGCCAAACGTACCGTCAATAGTGGTCATCCCCTTGCGAAGTGCCAATGCATCGACCCCTTCTTGTAAAAGAACACTAACGTGCATCGAAGTGACTAAAAGACTCCGCGCTCTCCCAACTGTTCGGCCATGCGATCCGTCTGAGAAAGCACCTCACTCTTATAAGACTTCCACGCTTCCTCATCCCAGATCTCAACGCGATCATAAGCACCGGTCAACACGACCTTCTCGGAAAGTCCCGCATAAGTGCGGAGCGAATCCGGAAGAAGAATACGACCAATACTGTCGATCTCGACCTCAAACGCTCCGGAGAGCATTGCACGGGAGAACGCGCGATCCTCGGACTTACCCATAGAAAGACCGGAAAGTTTCTCCGCAAATGCCTCCCACTTGCTCGTCGGATACAGCGAAAGACACTTGTTGAGACCAAGTGTAACGACACCCTTTTTCCCGATTTCCTTGCGAAATTTCGCCGGAACGGAAAGGCGTTTTTTATCGTCGACGCTGTGTGTGTATTCACCGATGAACATAATGATCTCAGAATTCGGATAACCTTCTCTCTGAAGAGAGGGACCAGGAACCCTGACTTTGGCGCACTCTACCGTGAAGACTGCGCCAAACTCAACTTTTCTGGATACAGAAGACTCAATGTGGCCTTGTGATCGTATCCTAGGTAGAACCCCTGCACCGTCGCACTCCCACAAGCGGACAATACAGGGGTCATTGTTCTACCAAGATTTACCATCCCATGTTTTGAAAGTCAGAAAGGTTTGAAACAATTTCC
>JACCDV010610318.1_pt1 | contig 43621 bp, 43 predicted proteins | sample 7446131 | NCBI WGS metagenome assembly JACCDV01 (sample SAMN15323448, study PRJNA562643) | freshwater metagenome | isolation source: river surface water | place: USA:Blue River Watershed | collected 2017-08-17
CCTGCCATTGGCGTCACTTATAAACATTCATCGCCATTTTTCAAAGGATTTCTACAAAACCTTGCTTATCGAGGTGATTTAGCTCGCTGCTTACTGCCACTGCATGAGTATCAGCATCACAGTTTGTATGTGGACCTAGATATTTGCTTTCTCAGCAATCTTTTAGACTTGTGTCAAGACCAAGGATTCGCTTACCGCTGGGAAGAGTTTTCGTTTGCTAATAGTGCCGTGCTGTATACGCCTAATAAAAAGGCTGCTCAGGCCATAGTTGACCAGGGAAACGCTATTGAAACATTCATTCCTTGGCACTTGTTTACAGATGCAAACTGTCAAAGATTGAATATTCACATCTACCCAACAAATTTATTTGACCCAGGTTGGGATAAGACGTCTTTACTGCGCGACGATGTTGGGTTATTTTTTAGACAATCAAACGAATCCAAAGAAATCGTGCAAGAACTATTCGATAAGTCTTACCGCGTTAATCACTGGCACAACAATTGGAAATCAGTCCCCGAGCTTGGCTCTCCATATCAACAATTACTCGAGCAATTTAAGCAGTCATGAAAACAAAACCAAAAAAACTTTAAATTTTATTCACGTCGCGTTCGCGAAGCACTGGGGCTTAGAAAACCCGAATACTCGAAAATTCATTTGATGCATGAGTTAACCCTCTTTGCTCCGAGCAGCGCTGGAAGTTATGCAGACTGCGCACACTTTACACTCCAATCAGCTCAGCAAACATTTCCATTTTTGGTCGAACTCATTAAAACTTTAAATATTCCTTACCAAAATGCAATTATTGATGCTCCGCTTTTCACAATTGATACAAGCCACCAACTAGCTGCCGAAAAACTTAAAAGTCTTTTCAATCGATATGGCAGTGATAAATCCCAACGGCATGACTACCATCATGTTTACGGAAGAATATTGAGTAAACCAGATCAAGTAAGAACGATTTTAGAAATTGGCTTGGGCACGAACAATACCGATGTAGTGTCGAATATGGGTGAGTCTGGTAAACCAGGCATATCACTCAGAGCATTTAGAGATTTTGCCTCACAAGCCAAAGTTTTTGGGGCAGATATTGATTCACGCATTCTTTTTGAAGAAGATCGCATTCAAACTTACTGGGTGGATCAAACTGATTTATCTTCATTTACTCAACTAGAAACAAGTGTCCAATGATGCTGATCTCATCATTGATGATGGTCTACATTCCCCCAATGCCAATATTGCCGTTATTCGCTTCGCCTTGAATAAAATTAAAATTGGTGGCTGGGTGGTGGTTGAAGATATTTTGGAAGAAGCGTTGCCTGTATGGCAAGTTATTTCAGCCTTACTGCCAAACACTTATCGATCAAATATCATTAAGTGTATTGGTGGCTATATTTTTGCCGTTGAACGACTAAACTAATATTATGAACGCCACTATCGCTACTTTCTTAACTAACCTAATCAGTTGCTTATTGATTATTTGATATCAACATCTGCATTCCCATGTAACTGGGGAAAGCGACTTATCTAGACCGCAGAAATTTAATCACAGCATCGTTTCCCAGATTGGTGAAGAAGTTCAGCTTTGGTTAGAACAACACACTTAGGAGCACCGCTTTATCCTCAGGTGCAACTGCCAAGACTGGCTAACAGGAACCAACTAGACCCTTTATCCGATGCGACTAGTTTAATATAAGGACAAGAACAAACTTACCAGCCCTTCATCACCATTGATAACTGATCATCTGTCTTGGCAACAAATGTCTAGACGCGTGCTCAGGCAAGGAATCATACAGCAGTGTGCCAGATTAGCATTATGTGTTTGTGCTATTAAATCTCCTTCAAAAATAGAAAGGCTAAAAAAAAGAAATCAACATAAATAAAAGCCTAATTACAGAAGCACATTCAAGAAAATAAATAGATTCCCCAAGGAAGAGTTATCTATGTAATTTTTTTTAAATTAAAAATTTTATAATTGGAAAAAGTATGCTAATCGAGCCTGATAACAATAAATCATGCATCCCGCTAACTAATGCCAAGTAAAATTAGGTGCAGTCTGTTTCAAGAGGAATCTAGGTTGGCCCTGTAGGTTACAGGATTAGACAATTGAATCAAGTTCGACCGTATGTATCTTCAAAACGAACAATATCATCCTCACCTAAATATCCACCCGACTGAACCTCAATCATCTCGAGATCAGTTTTACCTGGATTTTCTAGACGATGTTTGGTGCCAATTGGTATATATGTAGATTGATTTTCTTCTAACAGAAAAACTTGATTACCGTTAGTCACTTTAGCAGTGCCTTTGACCACAATCCAATGCTCTGCTCGGTGATGATGCATTTGTAAACTTAGACTAGCTCCAGGATTAACAACTATGCGCTTGACCTGAAAGCGCTCAGCCATATCTATAGAGTTGTACCAACCCCATGGTCTAGAAACTTTGCGATGCGTCACTGCTTCAGCCTGACCAGCTTTCTTTAAAGAAGCCACCACATCTTTAACTTGCTCAACCTTATCTACCGATGCCACCAAAACAGCGTCTGGTGTATCCACAATCACTAAATCAGATGTTCCTAAAGAAACCACCGGTCGGTGCGGCGCGTTGATGTAGGTATTGTTAGATTGAAAAGCTACTCCCTGACCTTTGATACGATTACCAGTTTGATCTTCGGGCGTTAAAGCTGCGACAGCGTTCCAACTACCCACATCACTCCAAGCACCATTGAATGGTACAACCGCCACCTTGTCAAAATACTCCATTACTGCATAGTCAATTGACTCAGAGCGGCAAGATAAAAAAGGCTCTTTGTTTGGTCTAACAAAACGACCATCAACTTCTGGGTTTTGCATTGCCTGCTGACAGGAATTCAGAATATCAGGGGCATGGTTAGAAAGTGCTTCAAGTAAGGTTGATGCAGTACACAAAAAGACACCTGCATTCCAAAGATAGTTGCCCGATAAAAGCATGGCTTGTGCTTTTTGATGAGCTGGCTTTTCTGCAAAACTCTTCACAGCAAATACATTAACTTCACCAGATGCCAAACCAAGAGGATCGCCTTTCTGAATATAACCATACGCAGTGCTTGGAAAGCTTGGCTGAACCCCAAAAGTGACAATGAAACCAGCATTTGCTGCTGCAGTACCCGCCTCTATTGTTGATATAAAAGCATCAATATCTTGCACGAAGTGATCTGATGGCAAAAACAACAAAAGATCAGTTGGCAAAATGCCTGGCATCAAAGCAGAACTCGCCATTGCAGCAGCAGTATTTCTTCCAGCTGGCTCTAATAGAATTGAAGCTGAACTATTTGCTAATTGAGAATCATGATTCAGTAAATCTTGCACAAAAAAACGATGCTCTTCGTTTGTCACGCAAATTGGAGAGCTTAATAATTTAACTCGGTCTAAAGTCATCTCTAAAAGACTTTTACCCTGAATCAGTGGGACAAATTGCTTAGGAAAAGATTCGCGTGACAGTGGCCACAAGCGCGTGCCAGAGCCGCCACAAAGAATGATAGGGCGAATAATCTGCATACATTCAACAATCTTACTCAAAGATTAAGGATTTATAACCATTTTCATTATCAGATTTTATATGGAAAGGTCGCCTGAATATCAAATTAATTAGGAATGCTATCAAAGCTTGGGGGCTTTGATATCAACTCAAACCAAAAACATCCTTAGAGTTTAAGAAAATTCTATTTAAACTATCAACTGATGGTCACTGAATATCCAAACCAGTATCATTTCAAGCTATACACTTCTCACTGCCGTTATACCAATAATCTGTGGTTTTGAATAAAACTTGCATGGTCATTTAGCTGTCAATGCTGTTACGATTTGTTTGGCTGCAACCTCAACGGCAAATTGTTTCTCAAATAAAGCTTTGCAGCGAGAAGGCAAACGAGCATCAGCTTTAATTTGCTCTAGCAGCTGCTCTGCGAGCTCTTGAAGCACCAGAGGGTCGTTGTTTTCGCAGACTTGGCCAACTTGTTGGGCACGGATCATCTGAGCCAAATCATTGCCAGCATTCACATTGGCTAGCACTGGCAAACCACTCTGCATATAGGTCAGAAATTTGCCGGGTATGTTGTGTGACCTATGCCTCGGGTCTAGCGCCACGATACCCGCGCTGCACTGAGCGTAAAGGTCAGGGATTTCGTCTGGGTGAATTTCGTCGTGAAACATAACGTTTTTCAATGCTCGAACTTTGGCTAAAGCCTTGAGTCGGGTTACATCACTGCCACGCCCCACCAACAGGAACCCCACATCGGCACGGCTTTGCAATTGTTCTGCCAAGTCAAGAACAATGTCCATTCCTTGAGCGACTCCCATATTTCCCGCGTAAACAAACACCTGACGCCCGGCCAAAACCGTTTCATCCAGACAAATCGGACAGCGTGCTTGTGCGGGTTTACCTAACCAATTCTGGAGAACTTCCAATGTGCGACCTTGCCGCCGCGCCCATCCATCAAAGTATGTAAGATTTCCGGGGGTTTGAACCCCTAACACATCGGCTACCGAATATTGGTAACGTGCCACAGCATCAAACATCCGATAAGGTAAACCACGGCCCATCAAACCCATATCGACCGCCCACTCGGGGAATATGTCACGGATAATGAGGTAAGACCGGCAACGGCTATGGCGCTTGAGGGCCTTCACTAAAGGACCATGAAAAATCGACGGAGAATACCAGACTACGCCATCAAAGCATTCATGCGCCAAAGGGCTTCTCTTGAATTGGCGTCGCATGGCAAATGGCATCCAGAATTCACTCAAGGTACGACGCGCATAACCCACATCTTTGGTCTTGGGCGAGTGCAAGCGCAAGACACGAACACCCTCCCAATTATCCAATCGCCAAGCTTGAGCGATGTCGCTGGCGGGCAATAGCACAGTAAGTTGATGGCCTTGGCGCACTAATTCACGCGATAAGTCCCGCAACTGAACCGCACCCGAGGTGCGCAGCGGTGGAAAGGTATCTGCAACTAGAATTAAACGCATTCGCCAGAATTCAATACTTCTTCCATACCACTCGATTCACGTAGTCGGTATAGCTCTGAATGATGCGGACCACTTTGTCACTGACGTTAGGCGCGCTGTAGTCAGCCACTTGTTGGAGCAAACGAGTAGGACCAGATGGTTGGGTCTCAAGAATCGAAAGGCCTTGCATGACCCGCTCCAAATTCAGCCCGACCATCATCACGGATGCTTCTTCTAGGGCCTCATGCCTTTCCTGCGTTTCACGTAAGTTCAAGGCGGGGAAATTCAAGATAGAAGACTCTTCGCTGATGGTTCCGCTATCAGAAAGCACCGCTTTAGCCGATCTTTGCAAAGCTATGTAATCGGTAAAGCTCAGTGGCTTAATGAATTTGACTTTACGATGGAATTGAACCTCTATCGCATCAACCCGTTTTTGGGTTCGAGGGTGTGTTGACACAATAACAGGTAAGTCATATTGACTTGCAACCTTGTTGAGTAAATGCACCAAACGATCAAAGCTCAAATCTGAATCAACGTTTTCTTCTCGGTGTGAACTCACCACAAAGTACTTCCTTTGGCTTAAACCCAGCTTATTCAAAATATCCGATTGATATATCTGTTCTTGGTAGTAGTCTAAAACCTCTGCCATGGGACTACCCGTCTTAATGATCAAATCCGGTGACAATCCCTCTCTCAACAAGCATTCGCGAGCAATATCGCTATATGTCAAATTAACATCTGCTGTGTGATCAACAATCTTTCGATTGATTTCTTCAGGTACTCGCATATCAAAACATCGGTTACCCGCCTCCATGTGAAAAATAGGAATTTTTCGACGCTTAGCCGGAATAACCGCCAAACAACTGTTTGTATCACCAAGAACCAGAAGTGCATCTGGTTTTGCAGACACCAAGTGATAGTCAATTTTTGAAATGACATTGCCAATGGTTTCGGACGCGGTTAAACCAGCCGCATTCAGAAAAATATCTGGGCTTCTTATCCTCAAATCATCGAAGAATATTTGATTAAGTTCGTAATCATAGTTTTGCCCCGTATGAACATTCACATGTTCACAGAACTGATCTAGCTTTGCCATAATTCTCGACAGGCGAATGATCTCGGGCCTAGTCCCGACCACCGTCATAACCTTGAGCTTACGCATGAATTGCCTCACGAACGATGTCCAGCTTCAACAACACAGCCTTGACCTGCTCCACCGACAAACGTTGGGTGTTGTGCGACGTGTAGTCTTCGAAACTAGCCACTTTGGTTTCACCTTTTATAAAATATTTATCGTAGTTCAAGTCACGTGCGTCGGCAGGAATTCGATAATACCCGCCCAAATCATCAGCACGAGCCATTTCCTCTCGGGATACCAAGGATTCAAACAACTTCTCACCATGGCGGGTGCCAATGACCTTGACTACTTGGTCTTGCCCTAGCAGTTCCATCATGGCCTGAGCCAAATCCCCCATAGTAGAGGCAGGTGCCTTTTGCACAAAAATATCCCCTGGCTTGGCGTGCTCGAAGGCATACATCACCAAGTCAACCGACTCTTCTAGTGACATTAAAAAGCGTGTCATGTTGGGATCGGTTACGGTCAGTTGCTTGCCCTGCAACAATTGCTGCAAAAATAGCGGGATCACCGAGCCCCTGGAGGCCATGACGTTGCCGTAGCGAGTTGCAGACAGCACGGTTTGGTTGGGTGCACACAATCGAGACTTGGCCACCATCAACTTCTCCATCATAGCTTTGCTAATACCCATGGCGTTGATAGGATAAACCGCCTTGTCCGTGCTCAGCACTACACAGCGCTTCACACCATTGGCGATCGAAGCCCGCATGACGTTTTCTGCCCCCAACACATTCGTGCGCACTGCCTCCATAGGGTAAAACTCGCAAGAGGGCACTTGCTTGAGTGCAGCCGCATGGAACACATAGTCAACACCCTGGGTCGCTTGAGCAATGCTGTCGTACTCCCGAACATCGCCCACATAAAACTTCACCTTAGTGTTATTCAGCACGATGCGCATATCTTCTTGCTTTTTTTCATCGCGGCTAAAAATACGAATTTCAGCGAATTCAGAATTCAAAAAACGCTGGAGCACCGCATTGCCAAACGAACCCGTTCCGCCAGTGATGAGCAAAATCTTATCTTTAAACATATCTAGGGCTTTCTACTTAAGGGATAGGGGTCAAGCAAAACGGTACATCTGCCGCACCAAGTCAGGCCAAGCTGGTGGCCGGTAGCCTGTGGTTTGTTGAAATCGAGTGGAGTCGAGAGAGCGGTCAATCACCAGCTTATCGCAGGGCTCGATTGGTATAGTTTTACTGTAAACTTCTGCCAAGAGCTTGAGCAAAGAATACTTGTCGATAGGCTCGGCCGACACGTGATACACCCCGCGCAAACTGGGGTTAGGGATCACAAAATCGCGTATAACGCGTGCTAACTCCACAGTGGGCAAGCCTGAAAACACCGCTCGGGTGAAGCCTCTAACCCCTTGGTTTTGAGACAAAAACCAGTTCACCAAACCATGATAACTGCCGAGCTCGTGGCCGATGATGGAGGTCCTTAAGGTCACAGCGTGGGGGTAATCTACCTCACCCAAAAACTTGCTACGTCCATACAGGTCTTGGGAATTGGACACATCGGATTCTGTGTAGCAACCTTTCTGGCCATCAAAAACACAGTCCGTGCTCATATGAATCAGTCGGGCCCCCGAGACAGCACACAATCGAGCCAAACGATGGGGCAACAAGGCGTTGATCGGGATTGCCAACAAAGGGTCGTCCGCACTGTCCAACTGCTTGACCAAGCCAACGCAGTTGATCACCACATCGGGCTTTAACTGGGCAAACAGCTGGGTCAGGCTATCGGGGTTTTCAACATCCACCCCACAGACTACTCTAGGCGTCAGCTCGAGCGGCAGTCGAGCCAGACCATGAGACGATCTGGCAGAACCTCGGACGCTGAAATCTTTGCTCTGCGAGAACCACCTAAACACCGCATTGCCCAGCATGCCCGTGACGCCCAAAACCAGCACTTTAGAATTTTGTTGATTTGAAATCACATAAAACCCTCTTTCTAATGACACAAAATGGGTCCATTCAAGGACCTTTCCTAATTTTAACTGCCGAAGATGTCTACATACCCAGGTTGCGGTTGAGAGCGATCCAGTAACCATCTGCAAGCTAAGGCTGCATCACGGCCAATTTTTGCCCATGAATATTGCTCAGCAACCCACTGACGACCCCTTTGGCCCATGGCGTTCAATTCATCGGGTGAGCAAACAAGTGCTTGGCTAAGTGCTGAAGCAATACCCGGTACACCGGGTTCAACCCACCAGCCGCAACGGTGAGTTAACAAACCGGACCATGGGGCACCTGTAGTGGTGATGACCGGCAACCCATGCGCCAATGCTTCGGCAATGGCGATACCGAAATTTTCAGAATAGGTAGGCAAAACGAACACATCGGCCTGCGCAAAGCACGCCTGCTTGGCTTCACCGTTGACGAACCCCACCCAAAAAAAGTCCGATGTCAAGCCCTTTTGACGGATCAAATTCTCCACCTCTGCCTGGTGGCCGACTTCATCCCCCCCGGCAATCACGACGCGCCAGCCCGGTTGGCGGACGGCCGCCCAAGCCTCCACTAAATCCAGTAAACCCTTGCCAGGGTGAAGGCGAGATAAAAACAGGAGGGTTCGAACGTCAACGTTGTGACGTGCTTCAACCTGAACAGGCATATCCACGCCGTTTGGGACGATGGATACCGGCTGATTCAAGCCCAAGCGGCGCACACTATGGCACTCTTGCTCGGATGTGACAGTGAACATGGATGCAGATCGCAGCACCGAGTTTTGGTACATCCACAAAGCTAGTTTTTTTTTCAAGGGCTTGTTATTTAAGGCCCAAAGCTCAAGGCAACCATGGGGTGAAATCACAAAAGGAATCTTGGCTTTTCGAGCCAACCGAGCAACCACAGCCAAAAAAGGCGACCATAAACCGTGGAAGTGGATCAGATCGGGCTTTTGATTGCTGAGCATTTGATTGACATAAAAATACACATTGAAAGCATCCGCAATGACATTACCTCTAAAAGGAAGAAAAATAAAATTGATACTTGAATGAGAAGTTTCAAGAGAGTGGTCAAATACGTTACGAGATACGAGCGTGATATTCACGCCTGCGTCAGCCAATGATCGTGCGTAATTTAATGTCGCAACAGCCTCTCCCCCACCATGCGAAGCCGTTGTCAATACAAAGTGCAGCTGAATCATCGCAAGACAAAAAAAATAATGGTTAGAATTTTATAATTCATGAAAGCCATCACCATAAACAAAAATATTGTTAATAAATCCAAGAGATTTATAGGAGCAATAAAGAAGTAAAAAAATTACAAAAGGATTCTTAAGGCGCTGCTCAAACATAAGGATGCCTAAAATTAGCGTAAACGCAATCATGTTAACCCTATCACCACCAACAATCAAAAAAGAAACAAAAACAGGCGACAAAGAAAGCAACATCCTAAACTTATTTCGAGAAGCGAAAAAACCAATAAAAAGAAGAGTGGAAAATTTTACAAATGAATCAATACTGATTGAAGATTGATAGTAATAAAAAATTAATTTCGAAAAAATACCATCTCTAAATAAGAAGAAAAATGGGGTAAGGATTAAAAAAATTAGAAAGATCAAAAATCTTATATTGATTTTAGGATTATTGATGAATTTAGACAACACACTTCGAAAAGTACACCCAAGAAATCCAAACAAAATAATAATAGACTGAAGGTGAGCTAATGGCGACAACGATAATACAAAAAATCTTCTATAACCAGTCATTAAAAATGCATAAGCGATTAAAATGTAAGCAATTTTTAAACGCTCAGCAGATGTTAATAAAACAAAAAAGTAAAAATTAGTAAAGATTAAAAAAAATATATACCAAGGAGCCTTATGCTTTAACAATAAAAAATATATGCCTAGAGTTAAAGTCATATTCAAGAAAGATATCCATATGCTTTTGTGAATACCCAAATTTGACCCAATCCATAAAACTAACCAAGTCAAAGGCTCATTGCTATCAACTGTTGACTTCGCTATCTCCGTTACCTCATTAAAACTCAAGCCATAAAGTTGATTATAAAAATTATGGTAGTGAAATTGATCGCCAAAAGTATAAGCTTCAAGCAAGATAAATGAAAAAGGCAAGCCTATAGAAAGCAAAAAAAGAAAGCTAAGGATCCTAAATATCATTGATTAATTTAAAAAAAGAAATACTAAGAACTAACCCTTGTGACATTTACAGTATCAAAAACTGAAATATCAGAACATGAATGAAGATGATGAATGCCAGATATATTTGAGGAAAAATTTGGACTAATTTCACCCATACTCTCCTCTACATAACGATTGGCCGTAAGGCAAATGATTTTATTAATAGAAATAGATTTACCATAAAAATCAAATCCCTGAGACTGTGCAACACGATAAATACATTCATTATCAATAATAATGCCAGCATTTCTGGCACTTAAAGAAGAGCAGATTACCGGATTTTCAGCGTGTGCAATCCAATTTGTACTCAACGGATTATCGGAGTAAAAAATAAAAAGTTCTGATGAATGATCTCCGATGTTGGATGGGTCAATATTGGTAAATAGCCACCATAAACCATCCTTATAAAAAATCATAGAGTCAGCAGCGCTTACAGCGCTCATTATGATTTTCAGAAATCTCCACTCATGAGGAAATTTAGTTGATTCATAAATTCTAATATCCATGTTAGTTGAGGACTCAGGAACCATATAATATTTTCCATCATAATTAAATATATAAGGAAAAGAAAGGTGGAAGTTTTCAGAAATCACATCACCGTGATGGGTCGCTCCCGCATCATTTAAAGAATATAAACCAATGCTCGCCTTTTTATTGTGATAGTTATAATCTTCAACAAAACAAAAATTTGAGCCTTCGAATTTCACCACAAAAGGATCTGCAAGAAAATGATAAGGTCTATTTGCGATTTTCAAAGATCTCCATAATACTAAATTTTTCCAATCTCTAAATTGGAATGCAACTGACCACCTAATTCGCCTATTAATAATAAATCTATCAAATATTTTTTTTGAAAAATAAATAATAAACTTATAAAAATATGATAGAAGATAAATAGAGTTAGGTCTTTTAAATAATTTTGAAGAATATGGAAATCTTTCCCTCACACTAAGGGGCTCATTATTATCTGATAACCTTAATAATAGCCGCTTCATATAAAAGTTAGATTTTAAACAAACATTTGCTTGATTTAATAAATAAAATGGTTTTGTGGCGAACTCACCAAATGAAATCACATCACCCCCGTCAAGTTCATTATTTAAGCGTTGTATGACAAAACCAGTAGATGATTCTTTAAAGTAAACCTCCCAAAATCCTGGTGGACCTCCTCGGTATTTTGTATTATCTCCATGATGGAATGAAAGAACACCATGTTTGGCGACATTTAGTATATCACCTCTCAAAATCCCTGAGCCCATTCTAATTACAACATCTAAACAATTACTTCTTATTTTATTGATATCATCATCAGAGTACGTAAATATCAAATTATTTTTTGACTTAATTGGCCTTACCTCAATAACTTTAAAAATATTATCAAGTCTAAATTTTTTCAAGTGGTTACGATGATTAATATATTTTTTTAAAAATATATTTTCCAAATTAATTAATAGTATAAAAAGTACTTTATCAAATAAACTTAAAAATCCTTTATTTTTAATAAACTTGGCAAATGCTTCTAAAATATTAATTGGCAATATTTCTTGCTTTATTAAAATTGGTCTTTCGAATTTATCGCAAGAATTTACCCAATTTATGATTTCAAAATCATATTTTGAAACATTAAGGCTATCAACTAAAAAGCCGATTTTTATTTTATTCATATTTATAAAAATTTAAAGAATGAAAATTAATGTAGATTTAACTGCGTCATCCCCCGAAATCAGAGGATCGATAAGTAGAAATTTTTCTAAAGGAAGAGGTTCAACATATCTTATCCTGCGTAAGCTTAAGACCCCACACTCCCACAACTTTTTGAGCTGCCGCTCATACCTTGATTGACTTCCAGACGCTTAGCACATTAGGCTTTTCATGCCCAATCTTGACGTCATTAACGCCCTTTTCAGTACCTAAAGGAAGCAGATCAAACGATTGGACAGCTTCGACCATCGTTGTTTTATCTTGGAAATTTCCATCACCAACGAAGCTTTGTTTTTCGCGTCGCATCTCTTGTTACCACCTTCGATCTTCGCTGTCACTGCTAATCCTTTTGAGGATAACACCTCTCAGAAATTTACTAAGTCAACAAATTTATGATGTTAGCAGTTAACAAAGTGCTAATGGAAAATCATGGGAGAGATTTAAGACATTGGCACGCACTAGAAGTTGTCTTATAACCATGAACGGCCCATTTGACCTTGGACACAACTTTACCTCTAAGCAATAAATGTCTGTGACTAGATAAAACTTCTACTTATGAGTTCTTTGCGAAGGGAAGGGGAATTATCCCTTCACACAATTAAAAGAATCATTTTTATTAATTATATTTTTAATACCTTCAGAAAGGGGCAGAACTCCATATCTGGAATACACAAGATCAGAAACACGCTTGATGTTTGCACGCTTAAGCTCGTAAATTTTATCTGCGTGCTTCAATTTCAATATCAAATCCTCAAGCGTACCATCATAAAATTCAATTGGAGAAGTGAAATCTTCGAATCCTTTAGTGGGCAACCTGGTAGAAATTATAAGTCGCGAACTAGCCAACGCCTCGATAATTTTAAAAGGGAAAACCCCAAAATTCAAATGATGCGCATTAACTATCACATCAACTTCCGCCATTTTTTTAATTAATTCATTCTCTGATACAGCACCAAAAAAATTAAACCTTCCTGGTTGAGTGTTATTCATTTCTATAAATTTTTTGCTTAACTCACCATTCCCGCACACCACGAATGCAAAATTATCCAAGTCTAACTTGCCCGCCAATTTCAGAAGCTCCTCAGCACCCTTTTCTTTAGTTAATCCGCCAAAATAACCAATAGTTATTTTTTTATTAGAAAAAGGTATTGATGTTTTTGAAATCTGGTAAACCTCATCAGAAACAATGCCAGGAGAATAATATGAATCAATCCCATTCTTTTGCAAAAGTTTATATAAATAATTATTAACAGCATAACCAGCATCAATGGATTTTTTTGCAATTACCCAAAAACACCAATCGAGAAGTGGCTTTAACATTAATACGTTATATCTAGAAAAAATTGAATCTTCGTAACCAATAATTGTTTTAATATTATATTTTTTCTTTATATACCGACAAACACTCATTTCAAAAGCATAAGCGTTGTAGAGCCAAATAAATTTAGGCATCCCATATTCATTGATTATATCGTCGATTATTTGTCTATTTTTTATTATATGAAATAATCTTCCCAACTTTCTATTTTTATGAGTTTTTGGATTATAGACAATAACACGCCCACCATTTTTTTCGATGATTTTGGCATTGGATTCACCGACTTCTGAACATTGATGGCCAGAGTTCAACAAGACAATCTCATTATCAATTCTAAGTAATGAATTGATAATTAATTGTGTCTTTTTTGCACCCGCAATAAAGTTGGAATTCTCTGGATCTCTAAGATCATGTGGCGCAACAATTAATATCATTTATATCTATTCTAAGCAATAACTTAATGGAAGATCTCATCTATGTGCTCAACAATTCGAGCGCCTGGATTATGCGATAAGAGGTAGTTAATTCTCAATTTTTTATCAAGCTCATTCATTGAGTCTATTAGTTTGCAAATTGAAACAGCAGAAACTCCATAGCCGAACATCGCAGCAGATGCAGTACCCAAAACAATTGAAAATTTCATATCCATTATTTCCAAAGGAATTTGGGCTGGTATTGCCTTAGCGTTTTCAAAATTTATATTTAAACGTGCTAAATCGTTTGGGTGATCTTTATAAAATACCTCATAACCCATTTGAATTGCTTTATCAATAATCTTTTCGTACAAAATAATTAATTCGCGAGTATCAGCCAAGTCAGTTCCTCCGACAATTAACATTGTCCTTTGGTGGCTAACTACTTCAATTTTTCTTGGCTTGATCTCAGATTCATTCAATATAACGATTGTTTTTGGATATTTTTTAAAAACTGGCAAGAACATTAATCCGCTTCCCGAATCACTCCTGAATTGATGGTAATTAAAAAATAATCTCGATATTAATAGACATGAAGCTCTTATGAAATGTAAATGCTTGTAGAATTTAAGCATTGAATCGATAGGTAGATACATATACTCAAGATTTGCCTGTGGCATATGGTAACCATTAGGTCTTAATATTTTTATAAAAATATCCAACCATGGCCAGCAACACTCATGGTACAAATAAATCCAGTTTTTCTTTGCTTTCTCATGTTTTAAAACTTTGTATAGTAATTTAGCTCTTTTTAAAAAGTTCACATCATTTAAGCTTTCAACTTCAACTTTACTCCCATTTAAGAGAATCATCTTATATGATTCTCTTAAACTTTCTGTGGAGGTGTAAATCCTTTCAATCAGATCCTCATCAATTTGTTTTTTTACTAATTTAGCAGGCAACGTAGAAGCGACAAAAGCAACACCTTTTTTTTGTTTTTTTTTGACATCAAAGTACACTTCTGCCACCATCAACAACTATATTCTGACCATTCAGATATTTTGAAGCGTCAGAACATAAATATTGCATCGTTGCTCTATATTCATCCCTTTTTGCCATGCGTCCCACTGGAATTAGAGCTGTTAAACGTTTAACAAAATCATCATTCTGTCCATTAAAAATCCCCCCTGGTGATAGCGCATTACAACGCACATCATCTTCTGCCCAATACGTAGCCAGATAACGGGTCAAGCCGATCAAACCAGCTTTAATCACGGAATAAGTTACTGGCTTTACTGGCTGCAGTTCATGTGGCAATCCTTTTTGACGATAAAGACGTTGATCAGGGGAGATGACCGACAGATCCGAAGCGATATTGAGAATTACACCCCCTTTACCATCTTTCGCCATCAAAGTGCCGAACACCTGACTACAAAGAAAAGCGCCAGTCAAACCAACAGCAACTTGAAGATTCCATTGATCCAGCGGAAAGTTTTCTAGGCGTGAAGACTCGAGAACCCCTTGTTCGCGTTGTACCTTGGGGTCTATTGCAGCATTGTTTACCAAGATGTCTATACGAACTCCATCCGCCAGAATAGCCTCGGCTACCGCACCGATTGCCAGGGGCTGAGATATATCCATGACTTGCATGAAGATTTTTCCAGGGTCAAAGTTTTTTATTAGTTGGGCACGGGCTGCCTGAAGTGCGACTTCGTCGATGTCAGTTATCACCACTTTTGCACCACTTTCCAGTAAGCCCGCGGCATGCTCTATCCCGAGCAAACCAGCCGCACCGGTAATCAGTGCAGTTTTTCCGGTTAAATCAAATTTTTCAAAAGCCATACTTTTTATATTCCAATCAAATCGAACAAACGTCAGACATGCACCTGCCCGCCATCTAACGCCCACACACTTCCGCTGGCAAAACCACTGCGCGGAGAGGCCAAAAATGCCGCCAAATTGGCAACATCGGCAGGAGTGCCTAGGCAGCCGAGGGCGACATCCGTTGACAGCATGGCCTGCACTGCTGGCGCGTCTTCCGCGAGCTTCCGCGACCAGATAGATTCATCGAAAAGAATGTTGCCCGGTGCGAGGGCATTGATACGCACTCCCTGTTTACCGAGCGGGCGGGCGATACCTCGCACATAGGCGTGCAGAGCGGCCTTTGCGGCAGAATACGTAACTGGCGCGCCAGCGATTACTTCTAGGCCGCAAATGGATGAGATGCAAACAACTACCCCCTTGCTTGCCACTAACGCTTCATGGGCTGCTTCGACGCTATTGGTCGTACTCCACAGATTTAACGCAAACACCCGCTGCCATTCATCAGAAGTCTCGCTTCCAGGGGCCACGGAACGCCCACTGCCGACGTTACAGACAAGTATGTCTAGTCGTCCGAAGGTGCCGAGTACTTCGGCGACAACTCTCTGCGCCTCGGCCGGTTCAGTGACATCGCCCATCACACCGATAGATCCATCTAGTTGGGTAGTCGCCACTACTAGATCCCGTTCGTTGCGGCCGTTGAGCGCAACGCAGCAACCTTCGGCGTGCAAGGTTCGTGCAATAGCTAAGCCAATACCTCTTGAGGAACCTGTGACGAGCGCCACCTTGTCTGAAAGGTCAAGATGCATATTCTAAATTCGTCACTAGCAGGATGGTCAATTGGCAGAAAATATTCATTAAAAAGCTCCCAAACCGTATTGATGAATCCACTGTTGCGTCATATCTCGATAAATACTCAAAACTTCCGCGTGATTACCCTCAGTAGCGCGTGCCGTTTGGAGGATGAAATTACCTGGATAATTTTGCTGGCTAAGCGCAGCAAAAGCAGCGCCGAAATCTGAACTACCAGTCTTGAGCGGCACAGTTGTCCCACCAAGTTTGCGATCCTTGACATGTACATTGAGCACCCTAGTACCGTAAGCGGCAAACTCTTCCGCAGGACTGAAGCCCAAGGCAGCACTGTTACCGATATCGTAATTGATGCCAAACCGCTCGGCCGGCAGCTGAGCAATGAAGCGGGCCAGTTTATGGGGCGTGAAATCAGACTCGAAAATTACCTGCAACTGTTGTTCAGCCAGAAAGGACTGATGCGCCAACAGAAAATCAACCAGGACGTTCTCCTGCTCAGCTGTTTCTAGTCGACCGTTATCAACCAAAGGCACGACCATCATGCGTATACCCACAGCAGCACACGCACGAGCAATTGCCAGAAAATCATTCTGCAAGTCATTACGGACTTGACCGCTGGTTTTCCAGAAAGGTGCCTGCATAAAGCAGTCACCCGTCAAAGAGGGAATCGAAACATAGTAATGCTGACATAGCTTCCGGATTCTTTCCTGCCCGCCTGTCGTCAGCAATGGATTCTCATGCAACCGATCTTGATCTAACGTCCATTCCATCAAGTGAAGTTCGACTGCCGCGGCGGCGGGGAATTCACTCTCCCAATCTCGCCAAGGAAACGCCTGAATTTTGCCGTCCACGGGCTCGCACAAGCGGCCTTGCATGAAGCCGATTGATCGATATGACTCACTCATACTATTCCCTCTATAGACCGCATCGGGTTACGCGAACTGGCTAGAAGCATTATCTCTTTGGAGAAGCGCACCCATTTACTACGCTTTTTAAGTAGTAACGGCACCAGTAAACGAGTTATCTCCGCCAGTGGTGCAACAATTGCAGTCATTCCTCGCCAAGTGCTAGCAAGTTTTTGAGGATATTCCGTAAGTGGACGATCTACCTCGTTATAAACCACGTCAACGTAATCATGGTTCTTAGTATTCATTTGATAACCTCAACTAATTCCAACAGAACACCTTCCGGCCCTGTTGCATAAATAACTTTTACTTGCCCGTCCGGTGATAATTGCGGTTCCGCAGGTATTGAAACACCAAACCGCACTAGACGATGCATCATTGCGTCCAAATTCATTACCGTTAGCGCAATGTGGGTAAAGCCCGTAGAATATGGCGTCCCTGCCCATCGTGGCTTATCAGGATGGGAATGAAAGCACAGCAACTCCAATAGGTTGCCATCCGGTGCCGCCAACTTTACTGTCGTCACTCTGACGTCCTTTAACCCCATCATGGCATCGATATGGGGGCCAGATTCTTCCATCTGGCGCGAAACCACGAAGCCCATCGCATCACACCAGAACTTGAGAGACTTCTCAAGGTCGGCAACAACAAGACCCACATGGCGAATTGCGGTACTCATTCTAACGCCACTTCTGCGATCGATTCACCAAGAACAGCAAGACCTTCAAGTAGCGCCTCGTCGGTAATTGTCAAGGGAGGACCTAACTTAATGGATTCTCGACCAGTATGTACCACGAGCACGCCTTTTTGCATGCAGCGCTCAGCCACTCGACTGGTAAATGGACCATCCGCCTCACCCGTGGTCGGGTCTTTAAACAAGATTGCCATGATCATACCGTTGCCAAGAATCCATGAAATTCGATCCGGGAATTGTTTTTGAATCGACTCCAGTGCTTTACGGAATAACTTGCCTTTGCGCTCGGCATCAGCGACCAAATTGCGTGATTCCAGCTCCTCCAAAACTGCCAGCCCTGCAGCACACACTAATGGATTGGCGGAGTGGGTGCTACTCATGTTGCCCACCTCCGGCAGATCCATGATTTCCACTCGCCCAATCACGCCAGAAAGCGGGACCCCTCCGCCCATCCCCTTTCCGGTGCAAATCAGGTCAGGGGTAACTTCGTAATGCTGGAAGCCAAAGTTTTTACCTGTACGTCCAAAACCTGCCTGCATTTCATCAAATGCTAGCAAAATTCCATTCTTGCGACAAACACTCTCAATTGCTTGAACAAAATCCTTCGGGTAGAAAACGGCACCCCAGCCCTGGAAGGTTTCGAGCATGAAGCCACAAACATCCTGTGTTACGTCGATACCCTTTGCCACCAATTGATTTAATCCTTGCTGCAGAAACTCTTCGCCACTTTGCCCTTCAAGCCTCCACGGATAAGGGAAGGGAATATGGTGAATATCGGCATCCTGATAGCCAATCCATGCTCGCTGCCCTAGATTGCTGCTCATCATCTGGGCACCAAGCGTACGGCCGTGCCAGTTGTTTTCGATACAAATGATTCCGCGTCGGCGCTTTCCCGCTCTCTGTCCGTGCATGCGCATGAGCTTCAACGCAGCTTCCGTTGCCTCCGTACCGGCAGACAAGAGGAAGGCCTTTTCAAATGGTTCGCCCGCAAAGGAGATCAGTTTTTCCAAATAATTGGAGCGAACCGGATTGGCATAGGCATAGCAACTATAAAGCGGGTTATCAAGGGTCTCCTTGATCGCAGATGTCACACGACGATTTGAATGGCCCACATTAGCCACAAAGATGGTCGAGGTGAAGTCAATCCATTGATTGCCCGCAATATCATAGATGCTGTAGTCTTCAGCACGCTCCCAAACCAAAGGCAGCTGACCATGCATTGAACGCGACTCGACCTTATCGAGTCTTTCAAAGACTTCAGCTGTTCCAGGCGCAGGTATTGCCGTCTGGATAAGCCGATGATCTGTTTTTAGTTTAGGTACGTCTTGGGGAGTTAAGGAAAAGCTATGGCCGGCCATGGAGGGTTCTCACTTAAAAAGTCGCGCGGTGAATTCAGGGTGGTTTTGTAGTTCCATTTCGAGCATGGAAAAATCCTCTTCGGTGTCCACCTCGTTCACCGTTGGGGTAACAAAAGGTATTACGTGGTTACCATGAATTAGTTGCTTTTTACGAATGAAAGCAGTCGATAAAACGTCCACGTAACCGTTTGCAATGTAGGTCGCCGGAAACTGCTGACGTGCATTGTTCGCCCCATCAAGCTCCGTACTTTCCGAAGCAACCCGCTTTAGCTGCCCGCCAGGGGCGATTTCAAAAGTCTTGTAGGCCGATTCAGACATAGGATGCACTGATCGTAGCGCCGTCGCTTGCGGATGATTGATAAATGCGGCTATGGCTTCATCAATCAGCACCGGATCACGAAACGGGGTGGTCGGCCGGATATGAACGATGTAATCGGGTTCACCATTGTTTTGAGAAAACCAGTCCAGCGCATGCTTGATGAAGTCGTAGTCGGTAGATCGGTCGCCAGCAATTTCTGTTGGCCGGAGAAACGGCACCTCGGCTCCCATTTTTCGTGAAATTTGAGCATACTCTTCCGAGTCAGTCGAAACAATAATGCGATCAATCAAAGAAACCTTCTTGCAAGCAGTAATCGACCATTCGATGAGCGGATAGTTGCCAAGTGGCTTTATGTTTTTGTGCGGCACGCCTTTAGATCCTGAGCGTGCTGGAATCAAGGCAAAGATTGACGGCATATCAGTTTTTCTCCTTGAAAAATTGCTGTTCAACAAGTCCACAAACAATATGACCAATCATTATGTGGCACTCCTGAATACGCGCCGTATCGCGCGATGGCACACATAGGCATTCGCATAATGATGCCAATTTTCCACCACTTTCGCCAGTAAATGCTGCAGTTATTAAACCCTGCTTCCCTGCCTGTTCAACGGCTAACTGGATATTTCGGCTGTTTCCGCTGGTGGTAATAGGAATAAAGACATCACCCGAATTTGCTAAACCCTGAAGTTCGCGTGCAAAAACCTGCTCGTAACCATAGTCGTTCCCAATAGCGCTAATGGCTGAATTATTTGCACCGAGCACTAACGAAGCCAAGGGAGCTCTATCGAACATGAAACGCGAAACAAATTCAGCTGAAAGGTGCTGTGCATCGGCGAAACTGCCACCATTACCAGCTAAGATAACCTTGCCTCCGGTCCGGAAGCAATCAACACAGTATGTTGCAAGTTTTTGGATTTGGCCAAGTAGCTTTTCATTTGTGAGGATTGACTGTTTAACAGCAATCGATGCGGTGATTTGCTCGCGAATGGCTGTCAGATTCATAGTGTGCCCTCGAGACGTTCCAGCGCGATCCAGAATCCTTCACCACCGTTTTTGTGACCCTGCCAGATTTCAGGAATAAAAGTTGCGGTCGGGCAGCCTTTTTGCAGAATTGCCCCGAGACGATGGAAATCGATTTCGCCTTCACCCACCTGCAGCCCTTCACCATTTAGACCTTTAGCGTCGCCCAGATGCAGATGCGCTGAAAATGGGGCGATCTTTTCGGCGAATTCATAGAAGTCGATACCAAAATGATTGCAGGTTAAACGGGTATGGGAAATATCAAAGCACATACGCAGGTTGAGCTTGCTGCACCACTCCATGATCTCATCAATCTTGACGAAGATATTTTGATAGCGCTGTCCGCCAAAGTGCCACGGGAACGGGGCCATGGTTTGGGGAATCAATTCCACACCCTCCATGTCCAGCTCACGCAAGCTTTGGGCAAAGCGCTCATAATAACCACGAATCTCTGATGCCAGTAGAGGGGCATCCATGGTGAAACCGCCGATATTGGCAACAATGAGTGGCCGAGGCGTGTTAGGGAAAAATCGCTTAAGTCTGCGGGTGATATCAATCACGCGCTGTGTCTCTCGGATGGAGTCACAACGATAGACATTGTCAGGTGTGGCCAGATCCATCAGGCGACTGCCAGAAAAAAGCTCAGGCGCATGCACCACCAGACCTGCCTGGTTGGAGCTATCCAGATAGTCAGCCGGATCAAGATCCATATCGGAATAGGAGAGGTGGAATTCCCACAGGTCGGGCTGAATACGTGCTGCATATTCACGGAAGTCGTGGTAGCGGACTGGCACCCCCCAGGGACGGAAAAAGCGGTACAGACGCGGTTCGACACGGTTGTCTTGCAAGTCGGACGGATAAAAGAAATCCTCCTTCCCCATGTCGCGGCTAAGCGTGCGTCCGAGCAACCCCTCGTAACGCTGAGGAGAAAGTCCCTGACCAGGGCTGCGCACCTTGATGTGCTCGGGTTTAAGTACCATACCTAGGCTTAGCGGAACGGCTGCCACCAGGCTCTTGCCCAAGTTTTCACGATTAATCATCTCACCCTGCGAGATCTGGCGTGACTTACCCTCTCCTAGCGCTTGTTCGATTTCGCGAATACCTTCGACCATGCGGCCGAATTCATTTTGCGTAAGGCTAGCGGCATGATCTGGTCCCTCCAAGGTTCGATCGAGTGTGAAGTGGCGTTCGATAATACAGGCCTCCAGAGCAACAGCGGCAAGGGAGACATTGATGCCACGCTCGTGCCCGGAATAGCCGATCAGCGGATGAATCCGTCGCAATGCGAGCATCCATTTTAGATTGATGTCGTGCAGTGGGGCGGGATAGGTACTGTTGCAGTGGAGTAAGGCGAATTGAGCGCCTTGCTTTTTCAGGAAAGCCACGGTCACTTCAACTTCCTCAGTCGTACTCATACCGGTGGAGAGAATCAACGGCTTGCCGGTTTGCATAAGCCGATCAAGCAGCGGCAGATTGGTTAGGTCGGCCGAGGCAACTTTGTAAGCTGGCACTCCAAAAACTTCGAGCACATCGACGCTCTTGCTGTCCCATGGGGTACACATATATGGAATACCAGCACGAGCGCAGTACTCGCTCAAGCGCTGATGTTGAGCGACGCTAAGTTCAAAGCGATTAAGTAGATCTATGACGTATTCAGTGCCAAGGTCGTCGCCGCTTTTGCTCAAACTGCGCTGACGATAAACCTGATCAAGATGGCGCATTTGGAACTTGACGCAATCGGCTCCGGCTTCGCGGGCTTTGTCGATCATTTCGATGGCGCGCTCAAAACTGCCGTTATGGTTATTACCGATCTCGGCAATCACAAAGGCGCGCCCAGCTCCAATTTCAAACTGTCCAATTTTGATAGTCATATCACATCGCTTTCATGATGATTCTTACACTCGCGCACAGTCCAAGCCTGCAAACCTTGTGGCTCGAAGCGGAACGGACAGATTTTTAAACCTGAAGTCTCTAGGTGTCTAATTAGTTGGTGCTTCAGGTACGGGGGTACATAAAACAGGAAGAAGCCCCCACCACCAGCACCCAAAAGTTTGCCACCAGACGCACCATTAGACTTTGCACCTGAATAGATCTGATCGAGATGAGACGAACTAATTTTTTCACTAAATTGGCGTTTGAATTGCCATGCCTTATCCAGCGATTGCCCAAACTGTCTAAGCCGGCCACGCAAGAGATCATTTCGCATTTCGTAGCTCAACTGGACATTGGTTTCAACCATTTTACGCACATGCGCTGCTGTCATCTGTTGACGTTGATCTTGGTGAATATCACCGGAATCGTGCGTTGTGCCTGTATCGCACAAGATTAAGCATTCTTCGAGTTCAAGCAAAGTATCAGGATGAATTCTCAATGGATGAACGATGTTTTGATCCATGCGAAACTCCATAAAATTGAAGCCTCCAAAAATCGTAGCGTATTGATCCTGCCAGCCCCCAGATACCCCAAGATAGTGACGCTCGGCCTGGTAGGCAATTTCTGCGAGTTCATGCGGATCCCATTGATCACGGCGAAACTGGTTGAAACATCCCAGAACGGCAGCGGACACGACGGCCGACCCCCCGAGCCCGGAGCTCATAGGGAAGTCAGAGTGGAGAAATAGTTCGAAACCAAAATCTGGGCGAATGGCTCGTAACAGTGCTTGAATTAGTCTGAAGCGACTCTTTACCGCAAGAGCCGAAGGCAGGTCGTCTGCCTGCAGGCTTTCGCCTAGGTCGAGGGAATGAATAATGATCTTCTCATCCTCGCGGATACGCAACGTGGCGTGACTGTAAAGCGAGATAGTGGTGTTGATAACTGCGCCACTTTCGTTGCTGGAAAAATAGTGAGTCAAGTCGGAACCGCCACCGCCAAAACTTATCCGTACAGGTGCACGGGCACGGGCGTAAACTGCACCTTCAGTCTGAACTGGTAGGTTGTCGCGACTAATCAGCCCGACTAGACGTCGCGCTGCATCAAGCAAAGGAATGACCCGAATGCGATGATCGAGCTTTTTCAGCAACAGTTCGCGCGGTGTGGTCGGGCTTTCCCAAACAAAATTAGTATTAGCGCATAGCTTGACTGGGTCATCCATTGAACCACCCTTTAGAAGGCAGCGCCGAATATCGCCATCAGTAGCTAGGCCACACACAATACCACTGGTTTCGCTGACAAAAATAATGCCGTGATGATTGCTATTTATTCGCTCCAACGCATCACGCATTGTTGCTGACTCATGGATGAGGAAGATGTCTAGTTGCATAAGGGCTTTGTTCGATCTGATTCAATCCACAGACAAAAACGGTGGTAATCATCAGGCACTCCAATATCAATAAAGTCGGTTCGCAATGGTATTACTGTCAAACTTTGATTTTTAACCAAAGTCGGAAAAAGTTCCCGCTCTAGTGAAAAAGGACTGCCATTCCATTTATGGAATAATCCAGCTGATAGATGGCAGAATCCGGCGTTTATCCATCCAGCACTGGTTTGGACATTTTTTTCCATAAAAACTGTTACACGGTTATAGTCATCGAATAGCACCTGACCATATCGGTTTACATCGGGCACATTTATCACAGCCATCGCCGGAGCAACAGTCTTTATTAGCTCGTGGACTCCGCCACCCAACCAAGTATCGGCATTAGTAATGAGAAAGTCACCCTTGATGTCGAGCACTTGCACAGCATAAGCAATAGCGCCTCCAGTGTCCATTGGGACGGGCTCAATGAGCCAATTGACCTTACAACCATTAAGCAAGCCAGATTTGCGCGCTTCTAAGAAAGAGATTATCTCGCTCGCCTTATGGTGGAGCAGGAAAGTAAATTCTCGTATCCCTTGCGCCAACCAGTGATCAATTTGCAACTGGAGAAAAGGCACATCGCCGATCGGTGCCAAGGCCTTAGGGACATCGGCAATGGATGTTTTCAGACGTGTGCCGAAGCCACCTGCCAAGACTAGTAATCTCATTGAACACCTTGCCATAAATAAGATTTAGCTTCGTGCAAGTTAGGAATGGGGTCATAGCTTAGACCTACCAATTCATTGGGGCGTTCTGAGGCGAAAAGCAAGTTTGTGCACACATATGCCGCAACGTCAGGCTGAATATTTCTGTCCTTGTCGCCGATTAGAATAGAGCGACTTAGATCAATCGACAGATTTTTTCGAGCGCGTCTGATCATTCCTAGGTGTGGCTTTCGGGAAACATCATCTTCAAGGTGTTTAGCCAAAACAGCCTTGGGGTGTGAAGTAGAAAAATAGACTCTATCAATGCTTGCTCCAACAGATAAAAATTGCTTACACATCTAAATTATTAATTGATGTAACTATTGTTCACTGTAATGGTCGCGCGCAATACCGGCTTGGTTGGCGATCATGACAAATCAGTATTATTTTTGTAGCCAGCCATCTTTGCATAAACTGCAATCATTCTCGCTTGTTCAGCCAAAGTACAAAACATTTCAGGCTTCCTCTCCAAGAAAGCCTGCGTCTGGCGATACAGGCCCGGCTTGAAATTCAAATCCAACGAATCGTCAAGCACCACAGGCTCAACCTTTGTAGAGGCCAGATGAGTAACCTGCAAAGACTCCATCGGCCTGAAAATAAAGCGTCGTTTATGCGTCAGCACCTCAACTCCCCAACGACCAGGAGCGTCCCAATCCGCATGATAAGAAAACAAGATGCCGCGATCTGTTAAGCCTGCACCACAAAAGCGAGCCGCCGCTGGATGCCAGTTCATTCTACCATTTTGCCATGCCTGCCACTCCGCCGGAGCGCCACAAAGATGAAATGCCAAATCAGCCACATGAGATGAATTTGAAATCAGCCAAGCGGCTTTGGTGACTTCTGGAAGCGGCATAGGTTCTATTGTGTGTGACCACTCAGTAAATTCGAATATACAACTTGTTGCCCCACCATCATCCATAATCAACTTTCGCGCTAACGCTGTTGAAGCATAGAACCGTCGATTGTATGCAACCCAGACTTGCGCCCCTTTATCTTCAGCTAATCCATTAAGCTCTTCTATATCGTACAAGTTTAGAGCAGCAGGCTTTTCCAACAAAATGTGGCGCGTTCCGGCCTTGATCAGAATTGACGCAACGGACGATAACTGATCAAAGCTGACAGCTACAATTGCTTGATCCGGTGCCTTGTGAAGCGATAGTGCTGCCTCCAAGCCTCCTGCGTTTACAGATTTGCCAATGGAAGACTGAAAGTCAATTGCTGAGGCCTCACCCCGGCCGATTACTTCAAACGAAAGATCCATATGGATTAAGACCTTCGCATATTCCCGGGCATGAGGTCCCGCCCCAATCAACCAAAGACTCATAATATTACCTACTTTATTAATTAAGTTATCGGCACGCGTGTTGCCGTTGCGTCAACCGTATTGCGCCAATGCTTCAGCATTGCATCCAGAAAAACGCGGTGAGTTTCGGCCGAAGCCATCAGGGTAGGAAGTTCACACTGCCCGGTTGAGAGTATCTGGTTAACCAAATTGGGCGTCATTTCACTTTGGAGTGGCAACCTCCCAGGAATGGAAAGTCCGTCAGATCGTAAAGCAACCCCCTTATCCTCATCAACATACCATGTGAATTCTCCATCCTCGAGTTCGACTTGATATGATGAATTACTCAAGTCGCCCACTTCAACAGACAGAGTTGCAGTTGAACCAGCGGAAAACATCGCCTTAATTTTACCCGTCACCTCCCAGTTGCCTGGACGCTTTGCCTTTAGCCATTGATTATCCAATCCATCAATCGAAATCTGCGTTAAAGACTCACCGGAGAACCAAGCCAGCATATCAAGAAAGTGAATCGAATTACAAGCTAAACCCCAAGCAGTACCGGAGACCTTTAAACTCAAAGGACCTCTTTTTGTTAGATGTTCTCGAATTTTAATGTGCCATGACATTATTCTTCTAGGAGTATTCACCCAAACATTCGAATCTGTAGCCATTAATGATAATAAATTTTCTAACTCACTGGGGCTTTGAACTAAAACTTTTTCAAGCACCCAATATTTTGACCAAAAATGATTTTTGAGTGCAGCAATAAGTTTGAATCGATCACATGAAGTAGTTGATACTATCGCTAAATCTACAATATCAGGACAATCAGATATATTTAGATGACAGGATATGAGTTTATTGCTAATAAACTCCCCAGTGATTTCAGACGCTCGCTCTCTAGCAAGAGCCAAAGATTCGGGTTTTTTATCAACTAAATATATTCGGAGATTTTTTGATGATTTCATTAAACCCTGAAGGTACCGGGAACCCAACTGACCGGAGCCTATGATAACTATAGAATTATAAACGCTCATTTAAAGAAACCTCATGCATCATCAACAACTGCTAATTTATTGAAATCATTAATCAATAAAACAATAGATCGCAACTCATTGATAAGAGCATCATTCAAACCATAGATATCTGAACTTGAATTGCGAGACGATATAAAATCATCTAAAGATCCAAAATCAAAAGTCGAATATAAATTTACATCAACCGAGTAACCTAATGCTGATTTTATTTTATCCAAAAAATCTTCTGAAATGAATATGCGTAGAATATCCCCAGTTAATCTTTTTAATTTACTTAGATATCCAGAGTTTACAAATGTGAAGCCTCGTTCAAAATCAACATAAGCTGCAATTGACTTACGAATGGCTTTTTCAGGATCGTTTTCGGTATTGCATCCTGATGCAATAACTTTATTTGTTAATTTTGCAACAAACAATTTATGTTCTTCAGAAAAACGATTACTCAACCACCAACTTGAAAATGACAGCTTCCTGTTAAACAAAATATTATGATGAATTGGATGAAAGTCAAACGATCTTAACCAGTAAAGTTTGTTAATGGTTATAAACTTACCTGTTGCATATGTTGCAATAGCCTGTTCAAGTTCCATAGCATATGGGCTTGACCAGCTAGATATAGAACCCCAAGATTGAATCCAAGAGTTTCTTCTTAAAACGGCATAACAAGTTGCCGCATTATAATTACTCATCGCCTTGAGCAAACGAGCAGCAACATCATCTTCCATTATGGAATAGTTTTCATGACAATAACCTGGCCCCCAAAAAACATCAAAATTATTGACCATTCCAAATTTTACTGATTGCCCAATACAGCCAACGATTTCCTCAGAATTACTGTTTAATTCATTAGTTATCGCCTCAATTCCAGTTGCCGTTAAAAATTCATCATCCCCCACCATTGCAACATATTTGGTGGTCAAATGCTTTGAGGCGATTGACATTCGAATACTTAAACTTGCTTTCTCATGTATATATTTGATATTTTTAAAAAAAGATAATGCACGTAGTACAGCAGAAGGAAGCGATTCATTTGATCCATCGACAATAACAACCTTAACCTTCAATTTTGTCCAATAAAGGATCGAGCGCAACAAAATACTCTGTCTCTCATATGTTGGTATAACAACTGTTATATCGTGTAGTGATAGACTTTGATCTTGAGCTATTTTTATTTCTCGCATCCCCTTTATAAACCACTTGATAATACCAAAGTTTAAAAGATTAGAATTCACTCCCATTCACCTCAATCGTACTTTTGAATAATTTAATCGCTTAATTTTGACAACATAAATATTCATATAAGTCAAGAAACATTACCGTTTAGATTTTAATTACAATTCCCTGTCCAGTTGGCATATATAATATATTCTCCGGTTTATCTTGAAAAAAATTATCTATCATCGACTTGAGTTCTTTATGACCTGAAAAACCATAATCATCAAAATATATAACTCCGCCAGACACCATTTTATTGTAAAAATAATTTAACGCTGCTTTTTCAGGCTCAACTCCATTCATGTCAATAGATAAATAACTAATATTTTCTGAAGTGACCATCCTTAAAGAATCAGGAATAATCCCCCTTATTAGTTCTACATTTTTATAATCAGAGAATCTTTCTTTCACAATATCATATATATCGGGCTCATACTCTTGCCGATCGGTTCTGCCCAGATGTCCAAAAGAATCAAGCAGATAGAATTTTTTAGTCAAATATTTATTAAAATCAGTATATTCAGCAATTGTTTTCGATAAAACTCCATACCAAACCCCACATTCAACAAAATCACCCTTTAAATTTATTGCTTGATTGGCGGCCCAGCAACAAATGTGCGCTCTCCATTTAATGTGCTGGAAAATTGATTCGACCAAATGTAACGGTATACCGCTTAAACTACGATTAAAGCTTTGCTCAAACTTTTCCTCATTTAAAAAATCCGAACTATGAATTGTTGCCAATCCATCAGCTTTATAAGTTGACTTCTTAAGAATTGACAAACCACCATCAAGAGCCTTATATAACTCTTGACTCATAAAATTTTTTAATATTTTTTCTTTTAAGAATTTATTCATTTTTCACCCAGTTATCATGTTTATAACATCTTTAACACTTGTAAATTTTAATTCCCATATTTTCTGATTAAGAGATTAAAGACATTTATGAATCTTTCTCTAATTAATCTAGCAGATAAGGCAGATATCAATATCATCGTCATAATAATTAGAGCGATAATAAATAACCTTTCATATATATTTGCAGCCTGATAATTTATAAAATCTATAGTCACCAACATTATGCAGCTTGGCAATAGTGGTATTAATATATCATTAATAAACCATTTGATTTTATTAATTGGGTATATTTTAGGAAATATTAATAATGACCCAATAAAAAAATACCCCACACACATTATTAACCATATATACGCGGCCCCCATAACTCCATAAATTGGTGTAATTATAAGCATTGAGGGCAAAATGATTGCAACCTGAAAAATAGATATGATGAATGGTAATCTTGAGTTTCCATGTGCTAACAATGTTTCATGAGGCATCCACATTAAAATATTAAAAAGGAAGCCTGTTGATAAAATGCTTAAAATTGGAGCAGTTATACTTGTTAGCTCAATATCATTTGTCCACGCCATTAATATATTATGGCTCTGGAAAATTATCAATAATGCAAAATTGCCTGCTAAAATTGAATTTAATTGCGAGCCCAAATGAAATTTATCCACCATTTCGCCAAGTCTTTTACCTTGTTTTAACTGCACCATGGCCGGCATTAAGGCCTGTGTAATTGGCGCCACCAGTATATACAAGGACGAAGAAATGATTACAGCGAGGGTATAATAACCAAACTCTTGTAGAGATAAAATTTTTGATAGGATTATTTTATCTACTTGTGTCAGCATTAATGACATTATTGAAATTCCCAACATTCCGCTGGCAAATTTTTTAATTTTCAATATAGCTTTGAGTGATAACTTTCCCCCACTCATTTCATTTGGCAGTAGATTTTTTAAAGCAATTTTGTATATGGCAACTGTTAAAATCGACATTATTGCCTGCCAAGCAAAAAATGTTTGAATCGCTTGATCTATATAAATCAAAACAATTACACAGCCTACCGCCCTAATGGTTGATAAGGTTGCAATTAGAACCGATAAAAAAACCTGTTTTTGAAGTCCTACTATACAACTTCTATAAATACCTTCAATTAGTCTTGTAGCAATAATCAAACCCATCAATCTTATTGAATTATTTATTTCTTCTTTCGTTAGCAATCGAGGATTGACCCATTCTCTCGATATCCAATCAGCACACAATGTAATCGCAACTAGAGATATTATTCCAAGTGCAAATACAGTAATTTCAATTGTTTTAATTAAATCCTTAATCGGAAAAATTTTTGAAACTGATGCTGTAGATTTTGCTATTTCACGACCGATTGTCGGCGATAATCCAGCATCTAATAAGCCCATCCAGGCCTGCAGTAATGCATAAAACCCAATTAAACCATAAGCCTCAATCCCTATTAATTTTATGTAAATCGGTATAAATGCTAAATTTATCACAGCACTCCACACCTGACTCCCGTAATTAGCTAGGATATTTCTACTTAGCATTTTGAAGAGTTACCTTTACATTATTTTATTTATTTTCTTAAAAGATAACCATCTGGCGCAACAGAAATCAACAATTTATGATCAATTCTTTTGTCAATCTCAAACTCAGTATGCGTTTTGAGGTATTCCCACACTGCTGTTTTGGGGTTATCACCGGGGCCCCAAGGACGGTCAGGAAACATTTCCTTAGGCAAGTCTTCAACAATCGTGTCAAATACCACGCAATAACTACCAACGCTGGTCAGCGGCGCATAGGCCTCTAACTCAGCTAACACATGATTATGCGTGTGGTTACTGTCAAGACAGACCATTACACGTTGATGATTCTTGGCTACAGCCTTCACCTGCTCAATCACCTCGGGTGCAATGCTGGACCCTTGAATCATCTGGATGCGTGAGGACATGGGGTGTGCCTCTATCGCCTCTTGGTTATGCTTGCGAATATCAATGTCGAGTCCCAGCACCTTACGCTTTGATTTTTTTGGGTCGAACACAGTCCCGGACTCTATAGCCACACACATATCCAGCAGAGCTAGCATCGAAGCACTCATGATGAGCGACCCCCCGTGAGCGATGCCAGTTTCAATGATAAGGTCTGGTTTGACTTCCCAAATCAGCTCTTGCATTGCCACTATGTCTTGCGGATATTGAATGATGGGCCGACCTAAAAACTCGAAGTTGTATGGATATTTATGCGCAAACGATTCATTAAAAAAAGCATCTTTTGCTTTTAATAAGGATGTATCACACCCCTGTTTTGTAATATTCGCCTCACACTCTGACTTAAAAATTTTGTAACGATTCATTCTAATCTTTCAAAGTTGGTAATTCAAAAGGCCTTGGTCGAGAACAATCTCTTGCTTCCAGCCCAAACTCTTTAACTTTTTGTTGTCGCCCACCAAGAAGTAGTTTTTTTCTTGGTTTTTCGGTGCAAGTTTCAAAATAATCTCAGGATCACAGTTGTTTAGTCTTGAAACTACATTCACAATTTCAGAAATTTGCACTGGCTTTCCAGAGCAAATGTTGACAGCACCAACAAATTTACTTTGTGCACACACCAGTAAAGCTCTAGCTGCATCCTCGACATGGATTAAATCACGGTAACTTCTGGCATTGACTCCAAATGGCAAAACCTCACCTTTGAACACCTTGAACAAAGAAGGAATCAAGCGTTGAGGCGCCTCACCAGAGCCATAAGGAAAAAAAACTCTTCCCCATGACATTGAAACACCATGTTTTTCAACAACGAGCTCAATAACTCTTCGGGTTGTGTCTTTGCAAATACCATACAAAGAATTTGGTTTGAGGGGTGTCACGTCTTCTACGCAGTATCCATGCGTCCAATCATATTCAGCGCAGGTACCTGTGACGACAACGTGCTGCCCACCTGATGAACAAAAGGCCTCAACCAAGCGCTTCGTTGACAATACCCACTGCAAATTCAACTCAGAATCCCAGTACTTGTCATGTTCGGCGTACCAAGCCATATGAATCAAGTGTGTTGGTTTAAATTTTTGGAACAACTCCTCAAGCTCGCCGGTGCCAATCAAATCCATCTGGATAGCTGGATGATTGCTAGTCATACCCCTTTGCACGCTAACGTATTCGATTTCTTGACGCTCTAGCTCTTGAGCTACATAACGGCCAACGAATCCAGTAGCACCTGTGAGCATGACCTTCATGATGTCACCTTCAACTCTGGAACAGCTGTGACAAACAAAGCGTCAGGTTTTAGTTGGGCAGAAAGCTGTGCTTTGACCTCTGAAGCTATGTTCCAAGGCAAGATAATTACAAAATCTAACTCAGACCAATTGATCTGCTTGGGGTCATATATCGGAATATGGCTACCTGGCATAAATTTGTTTTGCTTGGCCTCAGCCAAATCACAGACAAATTCAACCAAGTCGGGTTTAACGCCCGCATAGTTCAACAGCGTGTTGCCTTTGGCGGCCGCGCCATAAGCAACGACTTTTTTGCGCAATCGCTTTTGTATAATCAAAAAATTCAACAAGTCGTCTTTGATCTTGTCTGCGCGGGGTTGGAATTTCAGGTATGTATCCAAGTCTTGCAGGCCATGCTGGATCTCGGCTTGCAACACATTAGTCACTGCAGCTTGCGTTGAGCGTGGATCATCTTGGTGACAACCGTAAACCCGCAAACTTCCGCCATGGGTGAGCAACTCTTCCACATTCCAAACCCGTAGCCCTGCTGCAGCAAAAATTCGACTGACAGTTTGCAAAGACAGGTAAGAGAAATGTTCGTGGTACACCGTATCGAACTGAGCTTGCTCAATCAGGCGCATCAAGTGTGGGAATTCAATCGTGATTGTGCCGCCCGGCTTCAACGCTACTTTCAATCCACGCGTGAAGTCGTTGATGTCGGGTACATGAGCGTATACGTTGTTGCCCGCAATGAGGTCTGCTTGCAGACCTTTTGCAGCAAGCTGTTGACTCAATGTTTCACCAAAAAACTCCCTCATCACAGGAATTCCCAACTGCTCGGCAGCTCCGGCCGTGCTATGGGTGGGCTCTATACCCAAGCAAGGAATGCCCGTGGCCACAAAGTTTTTTAGCAAATATCCGTCGTTTGAAGCCACTTCAATAACCAAGCTCTGAGCATCAAGCCGAAGCTCTTTGGTCATTTTTTCCGCGTAACGTTTGGCGTGAGCCAACCAACTCGATGAAGTACTAGAGAAGTAGGCATATTCCGGACTGAACAACTCATCTGCCTGCGCATAGTCTTCAGTCTGAACCAACCAGCATTTGTCACACACTTTGATCTTGAGTGGGTAGTATTTTTCAGGCTTTAAGAGATCCTCTTCACTCAAGTAAGCGTTGGATGGTGGCGCAAACCCCAAGTCCAAGAACGTATACGTCAGTTCGGTGGCACAGTGGCGGCACTTCATAGTGGGATTCCTTGGAATTTGTTATCAATATTCTTAAAACTAGCGTCACGCAAAGATAAATCTGTTGGGATTAACGGCCAGGCAATACCAAACATAGGGTCATCAAATTTAAAGCCACCCTCTGCCCCCGGGGTGTAGCTGGCAGTGTGCAAGTAGAGCAACTCACTGTCTGGCTCAAGCACCTGAAAACCATGTGCAAAGCCTTCGGGTATTAGCATCATCTTATTGTTAACCGCTGATAATTGTTCGGCATGCCAATGCAAGAAGGTGGGAGAGCCATGTCTGAGGTCTAAAACGACATCCCATACACTACCTTTGATACAACGAACCAACTTCATTTCGGCATAAGGCGGCAGCTGGTAGTGCATGCCACGAACAGCTCCAACTGCCGTTGTGCGGGAGTGGTTGATTTGCACAATCTTACGCGACCCCATCAAACTGCTTAACTCATTGTCACAAAACAGACGTGTAAACTGACCGCGGTTGTCCATGTGAGGGGTAGATTCAATCGCCCTTAATCCGGCTAATGGCGTACTGTAAATTTTCATTTACGCGCCCAAGCTAGATTTGCTTTTTGAGCATCAAAAGCATACTGCGCCAACTGCTTGGCGCTGATTACCTCTTTACTATCCAGCCAAACACGATACCATTCTGCGGTTTTAGAAAGAGTGGTATCTATACCCCAAACTGGCTGCCAATGAAGATGGTTTCGAGCCTTAGAGGAATCCACATACAAAAGATTAGCTTCGTGCGGCTGTTCTTGATGGCTGATGTGCCAAGCCAACTGTGGCCATTGCGCTTTGAGCTTGGTCAAAACTTCTTCAACCGATCGATTACCCTCTGGCTCAGGTCCAAAGTTCCAAGCATCGGCAAATGCCGCCTTGCCATTCATCAGATGCTGACCCAAAGCCAAGTAACCACTCAGTGACTCCAGTACATGTTGCCAGGGTCGCGTGGCTTTGGGTGAACGAATTTCTAGAGAGTCACCCCGCTCAATGGAGCGGACTAAATCGGGAATCAGTCGATCATCAGACCAATCACCACCACCAATCACATTGCCTGCTCGGGCTGTGGCTAGCAACGGGGAATTGAGCTGATTGAAATAAGCACTTCGGAAACTGGCTGCTACCAACTCTGATCCTGCTTTAGAAGCGCTATAAGGGTCTTGACCGCCCAGACGATCGTTTTCTCGGTAGCCCCAAACCCATTCATTGTTTTGGTAACACTTGTCTGTGGTGACGACAACAATTGCACGCACACTAGGTTGGTGGCGACAGACCTCAAGCATATTTGCAGTACCCATGACGTTGGTTGACCAGGTCTCTAGGGGGTTGCGGTAGGAGCGGCGCACCAAGGGCTGTGCGGCTAGATGAAAAACAATCTCTGGTTGAATAGAGTCGACGACCTTTTTGATGGTATCGAAGTCACGAATGTCGTGTCGTCTGTCATCAACTTCAAAGTTAAGCAAATCCCAATGACTGGGTTGAGTTTCTGGTGGCAGTGAAATGCCTGAAACCTGTGCGCCCAAGTTATGTAGCCACAGACTGAACCAACTGCCCTTAAAGCCTGTGTGCCCAGTAATGAGAACACGCTTACCACGATAGACGTCACCGAACAAATTCACTCCCAACACTTCCATGGTGCTTGGCTTCTTGACCATAGTTCTTCAAGCTGGGTTTTGTCACGAAGAGTGTCCATGGCCTGCCAAAAGCCTCTGTGCTCGAAGCACTCCAACTGTCCTTGGGAAGCGATAATTTCCAAAGGTTTACCCTCCCAAGAACTAAGGTCGCCATCAATGTAATCAATGACCTTGGGGCTCAAAACAAAAAAACCGCCGTTGATCCATGCCCCATCGCCAGGTGGCTTTTCGTGGAAGCCTTTTACGGTTGTGCCATCTCTGAGCAATGCACCATAGCGGCCTGGTGGCTGCACAGCAGTAACCGTTGCCAACTTGCCATGCTGCTTGTGAAAAGCAATTTTTTTTACCACATCAATATTTGAAACACCATCACCGTAGGTGAAGCAAAATGCATCTTCATTTTTGACATAGTCTGCCACACGCTTAAGTCGTCCACCAGTCAAGGTTTCGTCACCTGTATCAACCAAAGTAACTCGCCAAGGCTCAGCATTTTTGTGATGAACCTCCATTTGGTTGCTGGTCATATCAAAGGTAACGTCTGACATGTGCAAAAAGTAATTGGCAAAATACTCTTTGATGACATAGCCCTTGTAGCCGCAGCAGATAATGAAATCATTCACACCATGGGCTGAGTATATCTTCATGATGTGCCACAAAATGGGCCGCCCACCAATTTCAATCATGGGTTTTGGTTTTAAATGGGTTTCTTCGGAGATTCGCGTGCCAAGTCCACCGGCTAAAATAACAGCTTTCATTTTTCTCCTTACAACTTTGCCAGTGCGTAAAAAGCTTCCGGCATCGAGTAATGGTGATTTCCTATAAACAGGCCATACTGATCAATGTGATCAGCATTATTCAGCTCGCCATACACCTCTGTATCAAAGTACTTTACCACTTCATTTTTGGCAAAGTTACCCGCCACGATTGGACGGCACTCGAAGCCTAAAGCACTCAATTTTTCAAGCAGTCGCTCACGCGTCAGGCATGAACCCGGGCGGATCACTAAACTGAAACCAAACCAACTGCTTTGCCCAATCTCTCGCTGAACCAAGATATCCGTGTGACCTGCCATAACACGCTGGAGCTGAGCGCCATTTTTTCGGCGCTCCTCGATGATTTTTGGTAATTTCTTGACCTGTTCGATGCCAATAGCCCCAGACATCTCTAGTGGTCGCAGATTATAGCCCGGCAGGATAAAACGGAACGATTCCTTGAACGGGTCGTCGCTTTTCTCGTCACAGATGCGGTTGAATTTCGGAAGATTGCGCGTCCATCCGTGCGCACGCAGCGACAACATAATTTGGTAAAGTTCCTCGTCATCGGTGACGGTAAGACCGCCTTCCATGGTCGAGATATGATGTGAAAAAAATGAGCTAAATGATCCCATTAATCCGAAGGTGCCCGCCTTCTTGCCGTTGAATTCCGCGCCCATCGATTCGCAGTTATCCTCAATTATGCGGATATCGCGCAAGCCGATGATAGCCTTAATGCGGTCGAAGTCATTGGGGTTACCAAGTAGATTGACCACCATAATCAGACGAGTTTGCTCGGTAATTGCTTGTTCGAGCTCGCGAAGGTCGTAATTGAGTGTTTCGAGATCAATGTCAACAAAGCGTAGACGTAGGCCATACTGGTGCAGCGGGTAGTATGTCGTACTCCAAGACACCGCTGGCACTATCACTTCGTCTCCGGGCTGAAGCCGGTCCTTCTTGGTAAAGAATAGCGCTGCGACCATCAACAGGTTTGCAGATGAACCGGAGTTAGACATTACCGCATACCGGCTACCTATATATTCAGCGAAGACTTTTTCGAAGCCCTGGACTTCCTTGCCCATGGTAAACATACCGGAAGTAATTACGCGTTGAATTGCATCGAATTCAGCATGGTCCCAAGTGGTGGTGGCGAGCGGGTACTTGAAACTCACAGTGCGTATTCCTCAAGGTAATGCTGGTAAGCAAGGCGAACACCTTCTTCCAGGGATATTTTTGGCGACCAACCCCAAGCGGACTGCCGCGCAATACTGACTAGTTTCTGCTTCATGCCAACTGGTTTGGAAAGATCGTGTACGAATTCGCCTTGCCAGCCAATCACGGACGCGATAGCAGAGTAGTACTCGTTGATGCTGTAATCATAACCAAGCCCCAGATTCATCAACTCAGGCAACTCCTCAATATCTGTTAGTGCTCGGAGGGTAGCATCGGCAACGTCGCCTGCATACATGAATTCTCGGCGTGCAGTGCCGTCGCCCCAGATTTCGACCTTACTTGCGCCAGTTGTTTTTGCAAGATGAACTTTATGGATGATTGCGGGGATCAGGTGCGATTGCTCGGGTACAAATTTGTCGTGGCGACCAAAAAGGTTGCAAAGAATGAGTGTCTTGTACTGCAAGTCAGCGTCTTCACGGCGAATATACTGACACAGTCGCGCAGCAAAGATTTTGGCAATTGCATAGCCTTCGTTGGTAGGCTCTAGCTCGCCTTTCAGAATGAGATCTTCGCCCAGGGGGTTGGCAGCATTTCTTGGGTATATACATGAAGAGGCAAGATTAAGCAGCTTGCCGACACCAGCTTCGCGCGCCGCGACAATCACGTTTCGCCCTAGATCTAGGTTAGTGACGAGGAAGTCCACCGGGTGGGCTATATTCGCCTGGATACCGCCAACCAGTCCTGCTGAGTGAATTACTGCGTCGGGCTTGACGTCGGCTATGAAGCGGCGTGTGGCTACAAAGTCGGTAAGGTCCAACTCATCGCTACCGGGTGCAATAAATTCCCATTGGTCGGACAAGGGGTGCTCAAGAATGTTACGACCTACCATTCCTCGGCCGCCGGTGAGTAAGATGCGTGTTTTTACCATAGCGATTAGCCCTAGTTACGCAACGCTTTGTGACCATGAGCCTTGACATTCAGATCGAACTCAGCCTGCAGCATGTCGGAGCGGGCCATTTCGCTTACCAACTGAGTGAATGAAATCTTGGGTACCCAGCCAAGCTTCTGGCGTGCCTTTGTTGCATCACCGAGCAGAGTTTCGACCTCGGCAGGCCGAAAGTAACGCGAATCGACAGCCACTATGCACTTACCAGTTACAGCGTCATAGCCTCTTTCGTTTTCGCCAGTTCCTTCCCATCGAATTTGCATACCAAACTCTTTAGCGGCGGCATCAACGAACTCACGCACTGTATACTGCACGCCAGTGGCAATCACAAAGTCCTCAGGTTTATCCCCCTGCAACATCAGCCACTGCATCTCAACATAGTCTTTCGCATGACCCCAGTCGCGCTTGGAATCGAGGTTACCGAGGTATAAGCAGTCTTGAATCCCTAGCTTGATGCGCGCCAATGCACGAGTGATTTTGCGAGTGACAAAGGTTTCACCGCGAATCGGACTTTCGTGGTTAAACAAAATACCATTACAGGCATACATACCATAGGCTTCTCGATAGTTGATCGTTATCCAGTAAGCATAAAGCTTTGCCACGGCATATGGACTGCGCGGATAAAAAGGGGTTGTTTCTTTTTGTGGAATTTCCTGCACCATACCATACAACTCCGAGGTGGAGGCCTGATAAAAACGTGTGGTTTTTCCCAAACCGAGAATGCGTATTGCTTCGAGAATTCGCAAAGTTCCCAGTGCATCGCTGTTGGCGGTATACTCAGGCTCTTCAAAACTTACGGCCACGTGACTCTGAGCTGCCAGATTGTAGATCTCATCGGGCTGAGTTTGTTGAATTATGCGCGTGAGGCTTGAAGAATCTGTCATATCCCCATGGTGCAGCACAAAACTCTGGTTGGATTCATGCGGATCCTGGAACATGTGGTCTATCCGGTCGGTATTGAAGAGAGAAGTTCGACGCTTAATACCATGCACGATGTATCCCTTACCCAACAGAAACTCAGCAAGGTACGCCCCATCTTGTCCGGTCACACCCGTAATTAGTGCTATTTTTTTTGCGTTTGTCATTTTGCTTGTAAGGGTTTAAGTCCTGCCTTAGTTATAAGTAAAACAGATGATGTCGTCTTCGTCTAGATAGCCCCCAGGATTGGACTTAAAGAATTTTAAATAGAAAACTTTATGAATTTTTAAGTTGAGGCACTTCCTAGAGCGAGATATAAGTTAATTTATTTTCAGTCAGGAATGTATTCCAATTATAACTGGTAATTTCGGCATTACGTTTAACCACAACCCGGCGCTCAGCGCGATGATGTTGTGTTTGTAGGCTAAAAAATGGCATTAAGTTTTACTTGAATGCGCTTAAGTTTGAAACGTCCCCCTTCAACTTTAGCTGCAGAAAACGCGACCAATCTCAACACACCGCCTAATTCGATATCCGCCTAACGCAGTTAATCCGATGCTAAAAAGCAATACACTTCACACATGACGATAACAAATATGTTTATCATCGAGCCTCCAATGCTACTAGACGATGCTCAGCTTACTGAAACAAGGTTTCATTGCAAGTCAAGGATAAAAACTAGTTTGGGAAAGCAACTTGGGATAAAAGTCACGAACTTGTACCTGAGCTGCTGCATAGAATCCTAGAGGTTACTTCAATCATGCTTTTGAATCTTTTCCATATTCGTCTTTTGAACTTCGGCTTTTATAATATCAATCTCTGCCTTTAGCAACTCATACTCAACTATCTTGCGTTGCAGGAAGCCATGTGTAATCGCCGCTTTTTCTGCAATACCTGCTGGAGTAAGAACATAAACATAACCGAATTTGTTTTTGGAGTTCACGAAGTTTTTCATCTTCACCCAGCCCTTTTCAATCAGCGCCTTTAGGCAGTAATTCAATCCACCGACACTAATACCGAGTTTCTCGGCTAGTTCGCGCTGGTTCAGGTCTGGGTTTTCTTGCAGGATGCGCATGACTCTAAAGTAAGTATCTTCTTGAAGCTTGGCTTGGCGACTGACCATTGGTTTGATAATAGTGAATTACTTTTAATGGAGGCTTTAGAACGCTACCGCCCAGTTTTTCCTGATAACAGGAACAACTTTAGGATGATAGTGTAGGTTTTGTATTAACTTGAACATTGTAACCTCTACTAAGGACAGTAATCAATCTAATTATAAAAAATAATACTATTTTTTTCATTTATAAGTTCAAGTGGACGTCAATGTTTGATGACGCAAATAAATCCCTTGGGCAGTAGATACGCAGATTAGCTTTTTATGAGGGCTTCAATTGCTTCAGCTTAGCACCTAATACACATAGTATTATTTATCTCGACTTCTGCATAAACCAAAATTCATTCGTTTTTGGTAAATCAGTTCAAATTACCAAATAAATCAACTAATGAAGCGTTTAACCATGGACCTGTACAAGAACACATAATCTAATTCCAACGCCGCAACCCTCACCAAACTCGCCACTGTGCTGCTGAACTGGTTACGCTGGCAATATCCTGGCCGCCTACCAGCAATCTATCAAATTAATTACGCATTATTTTGCTACCATGCGCAATAAGCGCCACTTGATGCGACGCTTTATTAAGGTATGAAAATGCAATATGTTTGGGTATCCTAGGTTCTGATTACGTATACTTCGGCGCTCCTTCAAAACTAGGCATTTACTGCCAAGTCTAAATTCATTTAGATGCTTTTTATAATCGCATACTTCATCCGGACACTTTGGCATTCAACTATGAAAGTTAATTCTAAATACTTCTAATTGATGCTTTTTTATAGGTGTAAATACTATAATCATTTGTATGGAATTATTCGTCCTCGCTTTTTTTGTCAGCCTTATCAGCACCCTTGCCTTGATTAGATACCGACATCTTCACGAGAAGATCAGTAGTGACCATGATTTATCGGGCCCTCAAAAGTTTCACACTGAAGCCGTTCCCAGAATTGGTGGCATGGGTATTTTTCTTGCACTGATAAGTAGTGCCTTAGTTGCTTTTTTGTTTTTAACACCAGAACGCGGCTTGCTTCTTTTACAGATTACGGCTTGTGCATTCCCCGCTTTTGTCATTGGTCTAATTGAAGATTTAACAAAAAAAATCGGGGTGAAGACTCGTTTGATTGCCATAGCAGTTTCTGCTTGTATGGGTGTTTATTTTTTAAATGCGATAATCACCAAAATACAGATACCTGTTCTTGATTGGTTTTTAAGCATTGGTATCGTTGCAATTTTTTTTACCATAATTGCCGTCACAGGACTCGCCAATGCCTACAACATCATTGACGGCTTTAATGGTTTAGCCAGCATGGTGGCCATCATCAGTTTGTTGGCTATTGGTTACGTGGCATTCAAGGCCAACGATCCCGTCTTAGCTTCAATCTGCTTGATCGTGATTGGGGCCATTAGCGGTTTCTTTATCTGGAACTACCCAAGAGGTTTGATTTTCTTGGGAGATGGTGGAGCCTACTTAATCGGCTATATGATTGCTAATCTTTCTATCTTGTTGGTAATACGTAATCCAAGTGTTTCCTCATGGTTTGCCTTGTTAGTTAATGCTTATCCCATATTTGAAACACTCTTCACCATTTGGAGAAGAAAAATTCATCAAGGTAAAAATCCTGGCTTGCCTGATGGGGCACACTTTCATTCACTCATTTATCGCAGAGTCATTCGTTGGGCAAAAGTTCACGAATTAAAAGATACTGCTTCTTATACTAAAAATGCCAAGACATCACCATATCTTTGGTTACTATCAAGTCTGGCGGTTTTTCCTGCTATTGTTTGGTGGCAAACAACCTGGATCTTGCAATTCTTTGCCGTACTGTTTTGTATTTCTTATGTGTTTGTTTACAACGCTATGGTGAAATTCAAAACGCCAAGAATCTTTAAATTACTGAAGTAACTATTAAGAATGAATTAAATCTTTTGATTTGGTCTGTTTGGAATGAGTGATTTAAGCTTTTTTCAATTGAGACAATTGAATCTGCAGTTTCTGCACTGAGCCCAAAACCTCCACCAAGAGCATCGCTCGTGACAATCCGTCTGGCAAAGTTTGAAGTTTTTCAAAAAAACCTGTCAGACCTTTGAATGGTCCTTGCGTGATTTCAAGCAACTCCCCTTTTTTGAAAATCTCATGCAAAGGCTCTTGACTTGCACAACGCTGTTTTAAACAATCAATGATGAGGTCCGGCAATACAATTGGGTCTGAAGATGTGCCAAAGCGAAGTAACTGAGAAACTCCTTTGGTTGACCTGATAGGGAACCAGTTACTCGTGACATCCGACAGTCTTATAAAAAGATAACGATTGAAGAGTGGCTCAATCGTTAGTTTGATTTTTCCTTGTATTTTTTTTTGAACTTTGCATGTAGGCAAAAAAACTTCAAAGCCTTGCGCTTTGAGGTTTTCTGAGGCTCTGAACTCCTCTCTAACCTTGGTATGGATAACATGCCACTTCATATGATTTGATCTTTTTATGATCCTAATAAATAATCTAAACTTAATTCTTAACTGAATAACCTTTAACGATTCTGAGTATTACTAGATCAAGCAGCTTTGTAATTTTTTAGAGCTTTTTTACAGATCACTAAAAGAAATCCTAAAAATAGACCTGCTATCAAACCACTAATTAAACTCATTATCTTTCTTGGAAATACCGCAGTATCTGAAGCATAAATAGGGGAGACTAATTTTGCCTGCCTTGTATCAGCAGTTATTATGAATGTATTTAAACGAAGAATTTCTTCTGTTAGAAATTTAACTTCATCACGATTAGCCAGATATGCCGCCGATAATGCAGCGCCTGATTTATCGGCTCTGGAGACCAGAGCTTGAGAATTAGCCAATCTTGTCTCGTATTTAACTAACAGAGCTTTTGACTCCTCAATATATGGCTTGATGATTTGATTTTGTGAAGTTTTGATACTCTCAAACAAGGCTTGCGCACAATTGATAGCAATTTCCTTGCTATCACGATTGATTTTTAATTCAATCATCGAACCAACCCCTTTGACAGCTGAAAATTTTGCACTTGATAGTAAAGATTCTGCGGGAGATGAGGCATTTTCAAAGCCACAAGCCTTGATGACTTCATCTGAGTATGTGGTTGGCAGCTTTAATCTTGCCAACAATAGGTTGGGCTCTTCGATATTGACACCCAAGGGATTAGTGCTGTTGCTGTTGTTGTTGTTACTGGCACTGATTTGAGCCATCTGAATTTGTGCAGTGGCCTGATACTGATTTGGAGTAACGATCAAATATGTAGCAGATACCAATACCCCCAACAATCCAGTAACAAGGATTGCTTTCCAAGACTCAATTAAGAAATCAATGATGTCTTTGATAGAGATTTCGTCTTCAAAGCTTTGGTTAAATGATTGTTCTGACATGATTGCTTGACCGATCTATTGACAATTGATTGGCTTAAAAAAAGTCTATTAACTTATGTATTAATTAAAGCTTTATTTTATTAGTATTTGGCTGCTTTACTAATGTTTTGAATCTATTTCTTTCAAAACCTTAATTTGTACCAAATAGTACCTAAAAGGGTATGCCAAACCCAGCGGGTTCTCTGAAAACCTTCAATACTTGGATAAAAGTCTAAGG
>JACCDV010193082.1_pt1 | contig 43616 bp, 66 predicted proteins | sample 7446131 | NCBI WGS metagenome assembly JACCDV01 (sample SAMN15323448, study PRJNA562643) | freshwater metagenome | isolation source: river surface water | place: USA:Blue River Watershed | collected 2017-08-17
CTCAAAAAGAAATTTAAAAGAGTTTACTGGTTTATATTTTGGTCTTAATGATGGTAAAATATCAAATGTTATTACTTATTTATCTAGTTACGATAAAAAGAAACTATATAAAATGTTATAACATTTTACAAAATACTCTAAATCAATAGGTTAGAGTATTTTGTTTTTAAAAACAAATATTTATGGATAAACAAAATATAACAGCAGACTGGGCTAGAAAACAAGCGACAACGATTTTAGGGGAAAAGGTTAATGAAGAAATCAACATTTGTTTAAACGCCATAGAACAGGCGGTTGCTAAAAATCAAATGTCAACTAGTGTTGGTATTTGTGTTCATGATTTAACAATAGAAGATTTACGTAAACGTGGGTTTATTGTTAAAGAATATGATGGTGGCCAAAGAGATGATTCATATACGTCAATTAGTTGGTAACACATAAAACTTCAGATTGGAGTTTTTTTATTTGGTGGGTTTAAAATTTATTCGTACTTTTGTCATATGAAACAAGATTATCAAAAAATGAAAATTGCGCTTCGTGCGTTTCTTCAAGGTAGACGTTATTTTACAGCATTGAAAGCTATGGACCTCGCTGAAAAACTTCATGATGGTGTGCGTAAAGATGGTCAACCTGAATTTTCACATCAAGTTAGTCAAGCATTATATGCGATAACTCTTGTTGATTTATTGATTTACCCAGAAGAAACCATTGCAGTAATTTTTCTTCATGATACGATTGAAGATAAAAATATTACTCATCGTGAATTGGTGACACAATTTGGTTCAAGAATTGCTGATGCAACACTTAAAATGTCTAAGGTTGTCAACGGTATTCGCACCCCAGATGAAATTTATTATGCTGGGTTACCTATGTGTCCAATCGCATCTGTTGGTAAGGGTTTTGATAGAGTTCATAATTTGATGAGTATGTTGGGTGGTTTTTCCCCATCAAAAAGGGTTTCTTATATTGAAGAAACCTTAGATAAAGTCGTTCCAATGCTTAAACTTGCTCGTAGGAGTTTTCCAGAACAATATTCAGCATATGAGAACATCAAATTTGTGATGACCAACCAAGTTCAACTATATATCGCATTGAATGAACAAGCGATACAAACAAATTAATATGAAAAAGACATTCAAAAAAATCGCAGTAATTCTAGCAGTACTTACACTCATTGGGTTAGCATTTATTTATGACGGTATTTTGTCTGGTACTCTATTAACTATTATTTTTGGTGGGCTTTATTGGCTTGGCAAACAAATAAGTAAATTTAAAATTTTTTAAGATTAGAATTGATTTAATTTAATCAAATAAACTATGACAATTAAACAAATATTCGATGAAATCGCTGCTGAAAGCGGTAACAACGCGAAGATTGAAATTCTTCGCAAATACCAAGACAATGAACTCTTGAAAAAGGTTCTATACATGGCTAACTCCAAGCGAGTTAAGTTCTATTTAAAGCAAGTTCCTGAATATGTGTGTGACGATAATTCGAGATACACACTTGAAGAATCTTTGCGTGAAATTCAAAAGATTGCAGATAGAGAATATACTGGTCATGATGCAATCAATTTCTTGAAAGAAATTCTTTGTACTTCAACCAAAGAAGATGCCTATATCATTGAGCGTATCATCGAAAAAGATTGCAAAATTGGTATGGGTACAACCTTTATGAATAAGGTGTTCAAAGACCTTATTGAAGATACCAAATATATGGGGGCTAAGTCTTATGATATTAAGTTGGTTAAAAAATTATTTGAAAAAGGAAAATCAGCTTATAGCCAACTTAAAGCTGATGGTAGATATGCTGCTGCAATTATACGTGGCGGTGAAGCTGAAATGGAGTCTAGAAGTGGTGAGCGAACAGTATTAACAAATTCAAAATTACTTACTGAATTATCTTCTTTTGGTGATGATATTGTTCTTACTGGTGAATTAACAGTTAACGGTATTAATTCAAAGTATTCTGGCGCTGCTATTCGCACTGTTAGCAATGGAATTATAGCTTCATTGATTGATATTTGCTCTAAACGCGAAGAACGAGGTGAGGTTGAGACCTTAAATAAGATAGCTAAATTTGAAGAAAAACATGGTCAGGATTATGAGAAAAACTCAATTACTTTTCAAGAAGCACTTGATTCGATAGTCTATAGTGTTTGGGATTGTGTTAGTGTTGATGAGTATTATTTGGGTAAATCAGAAACCCCATACGATAAACGTCTTGATAAAATCACTAACCTAATTAATAATTCCAATTCAACAAACATTGAATTGATTGAGTCAAAATTGGTTACGACATTAAAAGAAGCTTTCGAACATTTTAAAGAGATACTTGATAGAGGATTAGAAGGTACCATACTTAAGAGTGTTAATGACGGATGGCGAGATGGGAAACCTTCGTTTTGTGTTAAATTAAAACTAGAGATGGAGGTTGATTTAGTTATTACTGGGTTTAATTATGGTACAAAAGGTACTAAGAATGAAAATGTTATATCATCGTTTAATGCTGAATCTTCATGTGGTAAGCTAAAAACAAGGCCACAAGGTTTAACAGAAGATAAAATGATTTATGTGACTGAAAATCAAGAAAAATTAATTAACACTGTTATTAGTGTAAAATGTAATGGCGTCTCAAAACCAAAAGATTCTGAAGTTTATGCCTTGATGTACCCAGCTTTTCTTGAATTTAGATATGATGAAAAAACAGTCGCTGATTCGATTGAAGAAATTTTAAATATTGAAAAGGGCGCCATTTCTCTAGCTTCACGATAAGGTGTTCTTTTTAACGTCTCTATTGATATAACTGCATAGTGGTTGAAGGTTACTGAAATGGTTTAATTTCAGTAACCCTTCTTCTGTTTTTGCTGATGAGAGGGGTGTTATATGGTCTAGGTCCCAACCATAATTTGGTGTTCCGTTATATTGACCCTTGTTCTCCCAATTCATCCAAGACTCAAATTTTGATTCTAAGTATATTTTAAATTCTTCTATTGAACACCCTAAAATTTTTTCGCTAGAAAACTTCTTTTTATAACCTTTACTAATAAGTGAGCGTCTGATTGCTTGCCTAATATTGTGTTTTAATTTTCCAATATCAGTTGACAATAACTTTTCTTGGTAAATTTTTTTCTGTTTTGCGATTTTTTCTTTATTCTTAAGTCTGTATTGTCTTCTGATTTCTTTAATGTGTTCTTTATTATTTTCTCGGTATTGTTTTTTCTTTTCTTTAATAATATTCTTATTTTCTTGATAATAAATTTTCTTCTTAGTAAGAAGCTCATCTTTTTTTAATTCTCTATAATTTTTAGAGTTTTCATTAAGTTTTTCTTTATTTTTACGATAATATTCGTGATTATATTCTTTATTGGCCATTTTTCACCTCCCTTTCAATTTCTTGATTTATAAGCCTTTCAATAAAAGCTGACTTATTGATGGACTTGATTTTAACCAAGTCGTTTAATTTCTCGATTACCTCATATGATAAGGTAAATGATACCAGTTTTCTGTTTTTCATAATGTATGTGTTTATACATATAAATATGTAGTTATTTTGAAAAAAATTGGAAATATGAAAAAAAAGTAGTACCTTTGTCAAAACATTTAATTTTATATAAAAATGAAAAAAGTATTTACCATTTTCGCGATTTTCGCAACACTTTTCGCAACAGCACAATGTCACACCGATTCAACTGCTGCATGTTGTAGTAAACCAACATTCTCACCTTATGTATCGTTTGGTGTATCAATGACAAATACTAACGAAACAGCTGACTCAACACGTTTTTCAGTACGAAATTACATGGGTCTTGAAGGTGGTGTATGTTACGGCAACTTGGGATTGGGTCTTGTATTAGGACGTAGTTACTTACAAGGTACGTTCGCATCTGATGACCACATTAACAACTACTTTACGGAAGTTAAATCAACTGTAACACAACCAGTAGGTAACGTAAATGTAACTGCTTTGTTTGGTTATGGATGTTATCTAGGTACCAAACGAAACTTTATTGAATATGGTGTTGGTATGTCTTACAACATTAACAAATTCGCTTACGGTATGACCTTTAGTAATTGGGATGGAATCAATTACGTTACACCTAGCATCACATACAATTTCTAACAGTGAAATACTTTTATTTGATATTGTTAATGACTTTAGCTTTTGCTTGTCATCCAACTTATAAAGAGGCTAGGTTGGTTAAAGTCGAAATGTCCACTAGTGATTTGGTAACAATTATGGGTGAACCATTTTCAATTGAAATAAACCAAGATCATGAAGAATGGTGTTTCGTTTATTATGGACCTGAAAAAAACACAGAAGGTATGTGTGTTTTCGTATCAAATGATAAAGTAACATATTTTTATTCGTATTAAAATTTTCTAATTATGACAAATAAACGCCATATAAGCTTTCCAAGTATTGAGCAATTCAGAAATATAATCGCCAACGTTAACAGACGTTACGATTTTGTTGGTTTGGATGAAAACGGTGATGCCATCTATGATGGTACCAAAACCAAACCAACACTTACCTTCAAAGGCACAGTAAAACTTCACGGTACAAATGCTGGTGTTTGCTATAACAACGTTGATGGCCTTTGGGTTCAATCACGTGAAAACATTATTACATCACAATCAGACAATGCTGGTTTTGCATTTTTTGTTGAAAGCAATGACCATTTGTTTATGAACATCATAAACAAAGTTGCTGAACGTAGTTCTATTGACTTGGATAACAACACGATTTCAGTTTATGGTGAATGGGCTGGTGGTAATATTCAAAAAGGTGTTGGTATTAGCAACTTGCCTAAGTCATTCTTTATTTTCGGTGTAAAGGTAACTCCATTTTCTATTGAAGGTGAAGAAAAACCACCTGTTGCGTATTGGATTGACTACAGTGATTTGAGAGAAAAAGATGCTCGTATTTACAATATTGATGATTATCAAACCTATGAAATCGAGATTGACTTCAATACACCTGAAACAGTTCAAAACAAATTGTCTGAATTGACATTAGCAGTTGAGACTGAATGTCCAGTTGCAAAGGCTTTTGGTTTCTCTGGTATTGGTGAAGGTATTGTATGGTCATGCAATGTTGATGGTGTTGTTCACCGTTTCAAAGTCAAGGGTGAAAAGCATTCATCTAGTAAGCACAAATCATCATTGGCCCCAGTTGATGTTGAAAAGATTGCATCTATTCGTGAATTCGTTGATTATGCGGTAACTGAAAGTCGCTTCAATCAAGGTATTGAAAAGACGTTCCCAAACAACGAACCAGTTGATATCAAAAAGTTGGGTCAACTTATGAAGTGGATTACCGATGATGTGACCAAAGAAGAAATGGACACGATGAAAGCAAATAATCTTGAACCTAAAGATGTTAATAAATACATCAGCACCAAGGTTCGTGAAATGTTTATGAAAATACCTGTTTAAATATTTAAATAAATGGATAAAAGAGTTGTAATATTGGGTGGTGGTACATTCTCCGATGTGAGAAGCCACCTCTCTTTAGCCGCACCAGCTTTTGGTACTACAGCGAGGAAGTTGTATGAAAAATGTTTTCTTCGGTTTAAAAATATGGAAGTTAATCTTCTTTTGACCAAAATGGCTGACCACACATCATCATTAATTACCAACGATGATATTAGTAGAGCTGTTGATGAAATAATTAATGACAACACTACCAAAGTAGTTTTCTTTAATGTGGCTATGTGTGACTTTAACGGTACTATTGGTGATGTTAGTTCTAACAAATATGCTGAAAGGTTAGAAACAGTTAATGGTGATGTTGAAATGCGTTTAACACCAGCCAATAAGATTATCGGTAGAATTCGTAAACATAGAAAAGATATCTTTTTGGTTGGGTTTAAAACGACTTCTAATGCTACACCACAAGAACAATTTAGTAAGGGTTTAGCTCTTATGAAAAAAGCTTCATGTAATCTAGTTATGGTCAATGATACCATAACTAGAAATAATTTTATCATAACACCAGAGGAAGGTGTGTACGGTAAAGATATGACACGTGAACAATGTTTGGATGTTTTGGTTCAGATTGTTTATTATAGAACACACTTAACCTTTACACGTTCTACAGTTGTTGATGGTACCCCTATTTCATGGAATGATGAGCGTGTACCATCAACATTAAGAACTGTTGTAAATTGGTGTGTTGAAAAAAATGCATACAAAGAATTTAATGGGGCTACTACTGGACATTTTGCCGCTAAACTTGGAAATAATAAATTCCTAACTTCAATTCGTAAGACTAATTTTAACGATATCGATAAAAACGGTATGGTGTTGGTAGAAACAGACGGTGACGATAATGTTATTGCGTATGGTGCTAAACCTAGCGTTGGCGGTCAATCACAACGTATCGTTTTTAGTCGTTTTGATGATTGTAATTGTATTGTTCATTTCCATTGTCCACTTAAAGAAACCCCAAGAGATGAAATATCAATCGTTAGTCAATGGCAATATGAATGTGGGTCTCATCAATGTGGTGAAAACACTGCAAATGGTTTAAACAAGATTGGTAATTTATATTGTGTTATGTTAGACAAGCATGGTCCGAATATCGTATTCAATGATTCAATAGACCCTAATGAAGTCATTGACTTTATTGAAGCTAATTTTGATTTGGATAGATCGACTTCTGGGTTTGAAAAAGTTTATCTGGGAATAACAGAAAATGCTTGATTATTCATTAAAATTTCGTATATTTGCACTATGAATGCTTCACTATTAATTCCAAAAAAATGTAAAGTTGGGTTCAACCCAAGAAATGATACCTATAGCGGAAAATTGGGTTACGTAATCGCTCATGACGGTAAAAAATGGCGTAAAGAAGACTCTTGGTTGGGTTGGATTTATAATGTTAAAAACGACTCTTACGTTCAAACAGAAACACAAAACCAATATAATCAACGTAAAAGTTATTTGGTCCAAGAATACGATAGAATGTTGAAATCTAAGGAACATTGGTGTCAAAAAACTGTATCTGAATACACGTTAGAGAGATACCTTGAAACATATTTGGGTTCTATTAATACTTTTCGACCAAATATTGGTAGAGTTACAAGTGATAGTTCATTTGAACCATTTGAATTTGATAATGTACCACTCGAAGGTTTTGTATTGAATAAAAAAGCGGGTGGGTACTCAACGGGTTGGAACCATAGGTCAACATATTGTCGAGTTTACGACCCAAGAGGTTTTGAAATTGAAATTACCATACCTAATTTATTATATATTCTTCAAGAGTGTAATGCGTATAAAGGAAAGGGTTTGGAGGGTGAATTTGTGTATAGTTGGGATGGAAAAGATTTGGTTTTGTTGCCAGTTAGTAGCCCTGAATATGTTGATTCATTAAAATTCACTCAATTACAAGGGGAAAAAGTCTCGTCAAAAGAACTTATTGTTGGTGCAACATATTTGAGTAAACAGAAAAAAAATTATGTCTTTTTAGGTCGTTATGATTATTTGAGTTATAATTGGGGTGGTAAAAACGTTAATATCCTAAAGAATGCGTATATCATGTACAATTTAACTACATCTAAGGTTGAAGTTATGACCAGTTTAACATCAATAGCTAAATTAGTTAATGCTGACATGCATGTAAACTTTGCTGATTTTTTATCTAAATTTTCGGAATCTAATAACGCTTATAATGTGAGTGATTTTGAAGAAACGTTTGTCTCTATTGGTAAATTAGATTGGAGTGATAAGGTTGGTAAATCATTTGGAACTTCATTGGTAAAACTTGATGAAAACGAATATGAAATTTACGACATGATTCTCCAAGAACGAGAATATGATCGTCTATATAATTATACAGTTAAGAAATTTGAAATAATTAGTAAGAAAAAACTGTTAATTAATCCAGATAAAACCATAACAATAAAACCCTTAAAGACACCAAAAGTTGAATCTAATTTAACACCTAGAAATTTTAAAGATTATAAATTACTTCAATTAACGGCAATAATGAAAAATAACAACAAATATACAATAATATTTTAAAATGGCAACAAAAAGAGACGAATTAATTAGCGAATTACAAGAAATCGTTAAAATAAAAAAAGAAGAAATTGCGAAAGCTGAAAAACCTAATTGGAAAACAAACTGTTCTTTTAGATATAACAAAGATTTAGCTACATCCATTAATTTACAAGTTTGTGCTGATGAACAAGAATTGGTGGCTATTGTGGCGTTTTTAGTTGAGAAATCAAATTCACACGATAAAGCTTGTGAGTTACTTGGTGTCGACAATAAATTCACGTGGTTGAGTTATTCCTTTAATGATTGGCTTAACGATATTCGTACACGATTGACCAAAATTCAAATTACGGCTAAAAAGAAAGACCTTGAAGACTATGAAAATCGCCTTGAGAGATTGATAAGCCCAGAAGCCAAAGAAGAAAGAGAATTGGCTGAATTAATTAAACAGATAAAAGGATAATGATACAAAATAGAGTATATAAAACCAAACAAGAAATCAAACTCAATAACGAACTTTCATTACCAGCTAATCAAGAGGTTGAAATAGTAATGGATGTAGTATACGTTAATGGAAACATGGTACCCCCTTACTATCAAGAATTTTTCTTGAATTTTATCAAAAATAACGAAAATCTTTTTATCGATGATACAAGAAGTTGGTAAGTTAGAATTTTTTAATGTTTTTAAAAAATATGGTTTAACTGACATTGAATGTAATTTATTTTATTATGAAATTTTAGTTAAATACAGCAGTGTTGATAGATATTATCATGATTTGAAACATTTAGATCGAATGTTCCAAAGTTTATCACAAATTAAAGACCAAATAATAGATTGGCCGTCAGTTGTTTTATCAGTAATGTATCATGACATTATTTATGACCCAACTAGAAGGGACAATGAAGAAGCTAGTGCTGAACATGCTAAACATATTTTAGGGTTAATTAAATGTGATGAGGAAACTATCAATAAGGTTGTAAGTTTTATTATAGCCACCAAAAATCATGGTGATATTTTAAATACTGATGGTGATTTTTTTCTTGATGCCGACTTAGCAATATTAGGTGTTAGTAATGAAGAATATGAAGAGTATTCCAAAAACATACGTTTGGAATATTCTATGTTTGATGATGAACAATATAAAGAAGGTAGAATTTCGGTTTTAAACTCTATATTGGCGTCTCCACGTATTTACAAAACAAAATATTTTTTTGATAATTTCGAAGCAAAAGCTCGATTAAATTTATCTAACGAAATTGTACAATTACAAAATGGAATTAGTATCGACACAAGTCTGTAAAGCATCTGAAATAGGTGTACATAATAATATGTTTGGTGGAACAATGGTTTCATTAGTTGATGATGCGGCTGCATGTTATGCTTGTCAAATTTGTGATACACCAAAAATGGTTACAATTAAAATTGATGAACTCGTTTTTAAAAACCCAGTAAAGGTTGGTGACATACTTAAGACATATGCTACGGTGCGCGAATTTGGTAGGTCATCAGTATCTTTGTATGTCGAGGTTAGAAGGCACAGCGTCCATACTGGCGAACAAGAAGTTGTGTTACACACAAATATTAAGTTTGTTAGAATTGATGGTAACGGAAAACCAATACCAATTGTTGAACATGTAAAATCAAGATATGCTGAACGTGTTGCCAAATATGGTAAAGGTTTATTAAGTACTGAAGAACTTGAAATTGAAAGGAGCGGTAAAAAATGATTAGTATTTATCACTCTTTATAAATCTATTAAAATAACTACATAGAGGTTGAAGGTTAGTGTAGCGATTAAGTTTTATAATGTCTTCTTCAGTTTTAGCTGATGATAACGGAATAATATGGTCAATATCCCATGTTTTGTTTACTTCATAAATACCATCTTTTGGGTCACCATAATTACCCCAATTCATCCAAGATTCAAATTTTGATTCTAAATGTTCTTTGAATTCTTCAAATGTGCAACCTAATATTTCAACGGTTTTACTTTTTTTAGTAAAACCTTTTTTCTTTAAGATTTGTCTTATGGAATTTCTAAGGTTAACTTTAACTTTATTATTTTTTCTAAAATTTTTAGCGCTTAATCTTGCTAATTCTTTAACTCGTTCTGGATTATTTTTACGCCATTGTTTGGCTTTTTCTGGATTATTTTTACGCCACTCTTTTTTTGTTTTGTTTAATGACTCTTTATTAGTATCTCTATACGCTTTAGCCCTTGCTTTAATCTCTTCATTATTTTTTTTACGGTAAGTTAAATCATCATCTTTAAGACATTTTTTGCAAGTGCCCTTATAACCATCTTTATTGTTTTTACATTTTCTATATTCACATAATGCCTTATTTTTTTGACATCTGACACATTTTTTAGTTTTCATGGTTCATAGTATTGAAATATCGTTCCAGTAACCAGTTGACTAGTTTGGATTTATTAATACCTTCTGAAGTCATGGCTTCATAGTTCTCTTTTGAGATAGATACACTGATTTTGTCTTTCTTATCTTCTTCTGATTTTGATTTTCTTCCCATATTAGTATGTTGTATACTAATAAATATCAGCAAATTTTAAAAAAGTCATAAAAATATTACTTTTATTTTTTTGTGTAGTATTTGGTTAGCAAAGAGTCGATGAGTTTTGAACGATTGAAGTTCGCATCATCAATTTTCTTTAGGAGTTTTTTGTCTATAGCTAGACTGATTACTTTCTTTTCTAATTGTTTCATAGTTATAAATATACACAAAAATTTAGTTATGTAAATACTTGTAAAATTCAAATTTTTGTAGTATCTTTGTTAAAAACTTTTTATGAAGTACAATAAAAATATTGAAATAAAATTAGAAGAGTTAGCAAATGATGAGGTTAGAATTACAAGCGATGTTAATTCTAAAAGATATATCCATGATAACCAAATAAATGCTGCAAAAGAAATTGTAAAATCGTTTACAGCGCATTTACACCCAGAAGATGAACATGAGGCGAGAAATAACCATGTTGTTTTAGTGGCTAAAATGCAAAGCGGTAAAACTGGAACTTGTAATGCGACAATAAATATTTTAGAAAAAACTAACCTATCTTCTTATTTTCACATTGAAAAATATTTATATGTTACTGGTATGAACGATAATGGTCTACATAAACAAACTGTAGACCGATTATATTCAGAGACCGAAGGTCAAGTTATCGGTGCAATTTTTGAGAATGTTTGTGATGGCGATAAAGAGTCTAAAGAAAAACCTAACGCAAAATATTTTGTTCAAAAAAATTCGGATTTAAGAAAAAACAACATCAAACTTTCAAATTGTCTTATTTTTATTGATGAGTCACATTTTGGTTCTAACAAAACTAATGTCTTGACCAAATTTCTTGAAGAAAACGGTATTAATTGGAAAAACACTAAAACCCTAAAAGAAAAACATATCTATATTGTGAGTGTTTCGGCAACACCATTTGATGAGATTGTTTCCGATATAGTTGATTGTAAAACTATTGTTGAACTACAAACAAATGAATTGTATGTTGGTGTATCGGAGTATCTTGAAAAAGAATGTATTTTACCAGCTTTTAAAAATGATTTTAAAGAAGATAAAATAACGAAAAAAATACCTCTCATAGAACACATCAAAGAGATTTATCTGAAAATAAAAGAAAACAATAACAGAGGTGTCTTGTTTATTAGGACAAGAGATGTGAAAATTAAAAGCAATCAATTTATTAAGGACAATTTCAAAATAATAGAATTAGATGCCAAAAGAGGTGGTTCTATTGACTATGATTTGGTGTATAACGATATACAAGCAATGATTGATTCGACTTTGGGTAGTCAAACAAATAAACCGATAATATTTTTTGTTAAAGGAGCATATCGGGCTGGTATTACTTTAAATCAAGAACACAAAGATTACGTTTATTTGGTTTATGACAATTCTTCAAAAGCAGAGGCAACAGCGCAAGGTTTATTGGGTAGAATGTGTGGGTATAGAAAATCAAATACAAGTTTTAGCAAAACATTATTCATTATAAATAAACAACATGCTGAAGATTATGCTGAATGGGAAGAAGATTTCAAAAATAAGAGTAATATCCCAACAACTAGAAAATGGGTCTGGGTTGCTGATGATTATAAAGAAACCGATGTTGAAATTGCAACAAAGTGTAATGGTAATTTTGAAATACCTCTTACCGATGAACAAGTTATAAGATTTGCTAAAGCATCTTTAAATAAAGATGTCAAAAATAAAGAGTTTGCTAAAAATGAGTTGAGATTATTAAAACCAGATTTCACTTTTGATTATTTTGGTGAAGCTTACATTTCAGGAAAAAACGCTTTTAGTATAACGGTAGTCAATAAATGGTTTGATAATTTTGAGTATGACAAAAATTGTCCGTCATATAGACCTGATTTATATTTTAAAGAAAAAAATAATGGTCGAGATGTGCTATCAATACCACATGATTTGGGTAAAATTATTTGCCATGTTGTTTTGGATTCAGATGTATATACAGACGAAGATAAAAACATTCTTAAGATAGATGGTAATAAAAGATTGCTTGTGTATCATGGCATCTTATCTAAAAAAGCAAAAGTGAAAAGTGATGAAAGTTTAATAAAAGAACATAAAAAAACTAATTAATATGAGTCTAGATATTGAATTTAATAAAACACTAACCAAGGAAGAAATTACCGAAAAGACTTCTTTAAAAATTGTTGAAAAAGACAGTAATTTTTATTTAGTTGATGAATACGATAATACCGTGATTTTTAAAGGGCGTGGCATTACTTCATATGGAAGTGTAAATATAACAAAAATATTGGATGAACTGATAACGGCTTTTAAGATAATGTTTATTGATGATGATGACCTTCAATTTATTTATCATAACCCTAATTGTAGTGTTATGGAATTATCAATTGAAACAATGACTCGATATGGTTACATTGAAAATCGGGAAGTTAAAGTTCCGATAAGGGATGAATCCGAATATCTACCGTTTAATGATGGTTCTGATGATGACTCTGATGATTTACCGTTTTAATTTTGGTTTATTCAAATTTTTGTTGTACCTTTGTAAACTTTAGATAAAATAAAATGTTGACAAGAGAAAACGGACTACGATATGCTAAATTAATTCACGTATCAGTTGATAATGGTTTAACAGATAATAGTAATAAAGTTTATATCATGGAAGAGTTACCAGATGGTCGTATCAAATGTGAATATGGTAGAGTTGGTAAATCTATGACAACCGAATATAAACCTAGTTATAAATGGGATTCTGTTTATCGCGAAAAAACCAGCGCTAGAAAAGGTTACACTGATGTGACTGAGTTGCTTGCTGAAGTCGTTGTTGATGAAACACAATCCAAAGATGACAAGGTTGAGGCAATTAAAGATTCTGTTGTTCGTAAACTTGTAGAAGAGCTGATGGCGTTTGCGAACAAATCCATTCAACGAAATTATAAGGTTACACAAGAGGCGGTGTCTGAGCAACAAGTAAATGCTGCTCAAGAAGTGCTTGACTCTATTGGTGCTCTGATTAAAATAGGTGTTAATGTCAAGGATGTTAACGATATGCTTTTAAAACTTTACACCATTATCCCTCGTAAAATGGATAACGTAAAGAATCATCTTATTGTTGAAATTAAAGACGATAAATCTTTAGAAGATGCACAACGTTTATTGAACAATGAACAAAGCGCCCTAGATACCATGGCTGGTCAGGTACAATTGATTAAGCAACGTGAAACCGCAAATAAAACAGTTAAAGAATCTGGCAAAGCCAAGAAGAGTAAGAGTTTAACTATTCTTGAACAAATGGGTCTTACAATTGAAGTTGAAAAAAATAAAGACACACTTGAACTTATTACAAAACTACTTGGACCTAATGCAAAACAAAGTAAGAAGGTTTATAAGGTTAGAAATCTTAAAACACAAGCTCGTTTTGATGTTCACATGGGGAAAGTTGAAAATAAAAAAAGACGTTTGTATTGGCACGGTTCCAGAAACGAAAACTGGTTTAACATTCTACAAACAGGTTTGTTGATTCGTCCATCAGGGGCAGTTCATACTGGGTCCATGTTCGGTGATGGGATTTATTTTGCTGACAAAGCACAGAAGTCTATTGGGTATACATCACTTCGTGGTTCATATTGGGCTAGAGGTGGTGAAAGTAAGGCTTTTTTGGCTTTGTTTGATGTTCATTTGGGTAAACAAAAAGAAATACTTCACCACACTTCAAGTTGTCGTTCTTTGTCTAAGAAAGTATTACAAAAAGAAGGGTTTGATAGTGTATTTGCCAAGGGTGGTGCTGACCTTAGAAACAATGAGTACATTGTTTACGACCCAGCACAATGTACTGTATCACATTTGATTGAAATAACAGATTAATGAAAGAAATATTAGAATTAAGGATGTACGGATTGGTTCCGTACAATATGAGTCCAATACAACAAGGTATTCAATTTGGGCATGCTGTAGTTGATTATGGTCAAACAGTAAAAGGATTAGTACCTTTTGAAAAAGAGTATAATGAATGGGCTAACAATTGGAAAACATTTATCATTTTAAATGGTGGGACAACTAACACTAATCCAGATCGATTAGGAACACTTAACCAACATGTAGAAACACTAAAGAACGCTGGTATTATGTGTCAAACATTTTATGAACCTGATTTGGGTGATCAATTAACAGCTGTTGTTTTCATTGTTGATGAGCGAGTGTTTAATAAAGAAAAATATCCAGACTTTGATTCGGAATCAATGTTTCATACCGATAATATTTCTGAATTTTATATTAATTATGAAAAATGGCTTGAAATAATTGGTGGTGAAAAAAATGCTTTCTTAAGAGAATTTTTGAAACAGTTTAGGTTGGCTTAACCTTTATTTTTTATCAATTGTTGTTATATTTAAAATATGACAACAATTGATGAATTAATAAAACGCTATTTAAATAAAAACTATAAAGTTTTTAACAAACGATTTTTTAATTCCTTAAATGAAGAATGGGGTTTTAAAATTGTTGAAACTATTGGAATAATTTTTAGTATTTCACGTAGTACTGCTGAAAAACATCTTTTAGAATGGGCTATCAGTTTTGATTTAACCAAAAAAGAATTTGAAGCGGCTATAAAACCGCAAAAACTTAAGGTTAATTGGTCACCATCTATGATTCAAGACCTTAGAATAATCTATGGTGTTGAATCAGCTGAAGAACAAATAACGAGACAAATCGCTGAAGAGCTATCTAGAGAAATTGATAACCAATTAATTAAAACCTTAGTTGAAGAAGTCCACTCAACTCAAGATTTGGAAGATTTGGCCAAGTGTGTCGGTTATGAATCTATATTATTAGAAGGCCCAAATACTTTCACACCTAAATGCGGTTTTTATTCGATAACATCCACTGAAATGATGAAACATCGTGAAAATAGTAAGATATGGAAAGCAAAAATGTAACGTGTAAAAGTGATTCTGAGGACATAAGAATATACATTGATAATATTTTACATGTTAGGATACCTAGAGATAACGATTTAAAACTACAAAGTTGGGTTGAAGGTAATACTAAAACATACGTTATTGAATTGGTAGTCAATGGTCATTCCGATCAACTAGTATATGACAACAAAAATTTGTGGGTTCAGGTTTTGAAGGTTTTAGATGAAAATATTTGATTTTACAAAGTTTTTTTCGTACCTTTGTACAATGCAAACAAAAATCACACTTAATGGAAAAATTGGGTTTGAGCCAGTAAACAGAACCAAAAAGCACCATAATCAAGCTTCTTGGAAAAGAATGGCTATGGTTTTTTTTGATAGTGATATTTGTGAATACTACTCATGGTTCATCCAAAAACGTTACAATTTAGTACTTAACAAACCTTTACGTGGTGCTCACATATCTTTTATCAACGATAGCATTAAAGAATTAAGCTGCAATGGAACCAAAACCATTGAGCAAATTGATGCTGATTGGGAAGCTGTTAAAAAGAAATGGGATAAGAAAAAAATAGAGGTGACTTTAGATTTAGATGCATGCACAGATGATAAACACTGGTGGTTAAGAGTTTCACACGACCAACGGGAGCTTCTTCATGGTATACGTGCTGAATTGGGTTTGGGTAAACCGTTCTGGGGTCTTCACATGACAATCGGTTACGCTAACGAAAAGAATATTGATCACTCAAAATACATACATAGACTAATAAAACAAAATTTAATCAAATGAATATCGCACTTCAACAAAATTTTATAAGCGTTGACCAAAAAACGGTTAGAAACTCATATGGGGAATTTTTCACCATAGGTGAAACAGTTAGGCATGATGATAATGAAGCTGGAGAGGCAACAATTTTATCATTTGAACCAATTATAGAAAGAAATGAAATCAAGGTTTACACCGATAAAGGTTACGCACATATTGATTTCTTGGTAAAGGTTAAATAAAATGAATTTACCAAAGTGAACGAATTATACATTGAAGTAAACGAAAAAAAAACTATGTTTTTTAGTAGAAAACATTTTATTGAATTTGGGTACCAAGTAATGGGGTTGGATTTTGGTTCAAACAACACCTACAACCATTATGTTAAGTATTTTCCAAAATACGATTCAATGGTTGTATGTTCGACAATACATAACAACAAAGTTATGGTTTACCGATTGACAAAAGAACAATACTATTCATTTCAAAAAGGTGATTTTGCGCTATCTCATGATGGTAAAGGTTGTGGGACTACACCAATTGGTCATTCTATAAAAAATTATGATTTGACAGTGATATTTGAAGGTGGTAATTTAACTAGGAAAAAACGTTTAAAGGATATATTAGACGTTGCTGAAGATATCGCTCAAGGTAAAGATGTGAAATATGAATTTAAAATAAAAAGACAATAATATGGGTGGACTTGCACTAAAAAATACATTTACTCGTAGATACGAGAGAGCAGAATTCGAGCAACTAAGTCATGAACTTATGTCAACACTTGAACAAACATTCAAGCGTGTTGCAATGCCTCTATTCTACAAAAATAAACCATCATTTGGTGATGCTGACATCCTTGTATCAATGGAAGGTTGCAATTTCAATATGCGTGATTATATCACAACTCATTTTAAACCCAATGAAATTTTCCATAACGGTAACTGTTGGTCATTTGATTACAAAGAACTTCAAATTGACCTTATTACGGTTGCGGCTGAAGACTTTGATAGTAATTACAATTATCTAAGCTACAATGACCTTGGAAACTACATTGGTAAAATTGCCCATGGCTTCGGTCTAAAGTATGGTCAACAAGGTTTGACTTATGACCACTATTTCAAGGGTTCCAATATTGGTCGTGTCCTTATTTCAAAGGATTACGATAAAATCTATGAATTCCTAGGGCTTTCATATGATCGTTGGAAAGAAGGTTTCAATGAACTTGAAGATATTTTTGCTTTCATTTCAGAATCCAAGTATTTCAACTGGGAATACCTTCAGCTTGAAAACAATAATCGTGTAAACCGTGAGCGTGATGCAAAACGTAAAAGTTATATGAGTTTCCTTGAATACATTGATGCTAATTGTAAAGACGACAACCATCGTTACCAATACGAAAAAGACAAAAGTATTTACGTTGACAAGGTTGCTGAATTCTTTCCAGAAAGCAATATCGAAATGGAAATCCGTAGAATGGAATATGAGGAATGTAAAGCTCTTTACATCAAATCAAAGTTCAATGGTGGTGAAGTAATGCGTAGGTTCGGTCTTAAAGGTAAAGAACTTGGAGACGCTTTGACTGGTTTCAAAAATATAATGCATAATTTGGTTCCACACGAATCATATGAGCATTACATAATTAATACACCAAGCGAAGAAATCTATGAAGATTTTGAAAATTACATAACACTTCCTTCATAATGAAAAAAATTGAAGATTATCCACCAAACTGTATCAGAACAAATTCTGGTGCGTTTATCAATGTGTTTGAAACAACACCTGATATGATTGTTATCGAGGATATTGCACATGCACTATCCCGTTTACCAAGGTTTGGTGGACATCTAAATCGTCCTTATTCAGTTGCACAACACAGTGTACTGGTTGCAAAACGTGTAAAGGGTTTGGTCAATAAACGAGCTGCCCTTTTACACGATTCTAGCGAAGCGTATTTGTTGGATATGCCAACACCAATCAAAGCTAGAATGAATGAATATAAAGAACATGAGCATAAACTTATGACTGAGATATTCAAGAAGTTTGGGCTCAAATATCCTTTATCAGCAGCCGTTAAAAAAGTTGACAGGGAGATGTTGGATTTGGAATGGGAAAATTTGGTTGTAACTGATAACCCAGATTTTAAAGTTTGGTCAGCTGATAAGGCCAAAAAGAAATTTTTAAAAATGTATAAAAAACTGTTTGGAAATGGATAATCTAATACAAGCATTACAGATTTTTTTAAAGTATGGGAACTCAAAATGGCCTACCCACTGTGAGCACGATGTATTAATAATCGTCGGATATCAAGAAGAGGAAATTTCTAAAGAAGACAAAAAAACATTACATGATTTAGGATTTTTCTGGAGTGATCAACATGGAGCTTTTGCTTCATTCAGATATGGTTCAGCATAACTATTTGTAAAATGGATTGTTTTCTTTAAGAAGGATGACTCTTTCGTTTAGTTCAGCACAAGTCTTTAAAAAGTTTAGAACTTGTTCATCTTCTAAGTAGAACCATTCGTTTTTCGTTTCTGTTTTTTGATTGATAAATTTGTTGTGGAGCATCTTTTCTACATTACGATAGTGTTCTGTTTCATAGCTGTGTAGAAGAGTAATAATGTTAGAATTACCTGTTTGCAATTGAGCAATTCTTTTTTTAACTGGATTTTTGGTAATACCAATTTTATGGCGTTCATCACCATTTTTGTCAGTTTCCAATAAAAGATACACGTAACCCATATTACAATTATAAAAAAAAATTAAAAAAAGTCAATAAAAAACTTGACAAATTGAAAAATAAGTAGTACCTTTGTATAACTTTTAATAGAAAGCACATATTTATTTAAAACAACAAAAACAATTATGAAAAATTTAACTTTAAACTTAGTCCTTGTGTTATGTTTGCTAGTGGCAGACTGGGTGGGCTATGTTTGTTAAGTTCTTCAAAAAAAAACTTATACAATGAAAGCCCATCTGAAAAGATGGGTTTTTTTATTTTATGTCCCAGTGTTCTGAGTTTGGTCGAAGGGGGCGGTCTGCAAAACCGCATGGTGAAAACCACATCACAGGTTCAAATCCTGTCTGGGACTCAATAATAACAAAACAAAAATTAATGTTTTATGATTACACCTTATGAATTTTTAAAGAACCGAGATGAAACGGGTAGATTAATTGTCCGTATGCTCGATGGAACAAATAAGCAATACTACGTTGAATTCATTGAACCTAAAGGTGGCGTTAGAACCGATTGGGGTTCTTATAATCCATCAACTGGTGCAATTGAAAACAAGAAAGGTGCTGGTAAATACAATGGTGGTATTTCAGCTGATGAATCTTTGATTACTATTGAAAATGGTTTTTCAAAAGAAAATGCTGAAACAATACATGAAGGTGCATCATTCATGTCAACGATTGATACGATGCACACCAAATGGAAAAAGGAGAACGGTTATGAATGATAATTTGATTAACAATTGGGAAGATAGTGGTTTCCTCGATGGATTAAAACCAAGTGATAAAACACCAACATTTATGCTTGATTTAACAACAATAAAAAAAGACTTGTATAAGTCAAAAGCAATGGCAAATTTTAGTCATTACTGCGCTGGTAATTTGTATTACACGGTGATGATTGAAGATAGCAAATATCAATTTCCATTGGAAACAGTTGAAGACACTTATGAAGTATATGATGATGTAATGGTTGATGTAACAATCAGAAGAAAGATTAAAAACGGTGTAAGACTTTCTTCTGATTTGGGAACAACAGTATTCGGTGCTGAAATCAAAGCATCTGAATTAATCAGATGGATTGGCAAAGCACTTGAAAAAGGTGAATTGATTAAGGTTGGGTAATACCAACCACATTGGGAAGTAGCTCAGTTGGTTCAGCAGCGCTACTCTTACAAAGTAGAGGTCGTGGGTTCGAACCCCACCTTCCCAACAATATTGGACTTTAGCTCAGCGGCAGAGCGCTTCTTTAACATGGAAGGGGTCGAGGTCTCGGAATCCTCAAGTCCAACAAATATGGCCCCAGCGTATGATGGTGGTATACTTGTTTTACATGCAAGTGGAGATGGTTCGATTCCATCTGGGGCTACGAAAAAAAAAGGTAAAAATAAATTTGGAAGTTTATAAAATTTGTTGTACCTTTGTTGCATGGCGACATGGCGGAATTGGTATACGCGGCAGACTTAAAATCTGCTGGTCAGCAATGACCGTGTGGGTTCGAGTCCCACTGTCGCTACAATGATTGATGAAATTGGTATACAAGCTGGTCTTATCCCGAAAAATGGTTTAACTATGATGGGAGGAAACTGGCGTCCAGAGCAGGTTAGACTGCGCAATGACATAAGGGTTCGAGTCCCTTATCAATCATGTGTCAATAAGCGCTTATTGACACAACATGGCCGAGTGGTGGAATTGGTAGACACGCACGACTCAAAATCGTGTGCCGAAAGGCGTGTGGGTTCGAGTCCCACCTTGGCCACCTTTAAAATGTTATTATGGCAAAATGGTGGGAAAATACTAAGAGAGTTAACTACAGCAAAAAAGACAAACGTTTTTTGACTAGTTTTGATATGGCTGAAGCTAAACGCATGGAGTCTATTCTAAACTCTGAAATAAAACGTGGTGAACGAGAGGACAAACCTAATATGTTACACGTTGTTTGTAAATGTGGTGTTTCAGGATGTATTTTTTGTGCTAATTACGATAACAGATAATTATGCGGATATGGGGGAATTGGTAGACCCGAACGCCTTAGAAGCGTTTGCCGAAAGGCGTGAGAGTTCGAGTCTCTCTATCCGTACCAACAAGTCAGTGGCCACTGACTTGGACGATATGATGAAATCGGTAGACATGCCACCCATAGAAGGGGGTGTCCGTTGCTGGGCGTGTGGGTTCGAGCCCCACTATCGTCACAAATCTTAGGAGTAATTAACCTAAGACTGAAGGGTTCGAAACCTTCGATTAGTCATAGTGTAGAGGGCACACTGGCCTTGGGACTATCCGCTGCGGAGGGTCGAGGCTGGAGGTTAGTAGTTCGAATCTGCTTTGATTAACTAAAAGATGGTTACAGCAAATCATTAGGATAAAAATTTATTTGCATAAAATGAATTTGTGGTTCAAACCCACAAAAACCATCTTGAATATGGGAGTGTGCTGGAATTGGTATACAGCTCCGTCTAAGAAACGGAGGCCGAAAGGCATGTGGGTTCGAGTCCCACCACTCTCACAATTTTAAATAGTAGGGTTGTAAATTTATTTTACAACAACATTAACACCTGAACTTGTAAGTTCAGGTTTTTTTATGTATATTTGTAAAAACAAAGAAATATGATAGACATAAAAAAAATAAACGGATACGAAATTATCGATTTTTTTAACAATTTACCTGAAGAGCCTACAAACACATTAAATCATGATTATAATATGTGTAGGCCCTTTATTTTTGAAACTCAAATGACAACAGATGAGGAATATAACTTAATGTTTTCTGTTTTTTATGATAATTGGGGTGAACATCAGATAATTAAAAATAATCTTTTAACCATAAAGGCTTCATCTGTCAGTTTTGAATTGGATGAAGTATTTGAAGGTAACGGCTCTGATGATACGTTAACTGAGTTATTAACAGAGTTTCTAAAAAACCATACGTTTAATCAAAACACTGAAGAAGATTTCTATACACTAATAAAAGAATGTGATGAAGGATTTAAATCTATTACTTATTCTGATAAAAAAGCTTTACTCGATTTAATTAAAAAGTTAAAAAAAGCTTATACATTAATGAAATAATAGTTTATGGTTTCTAATGAAATTTAGTATGAGTAAAGAAAAGAGAATCTATAAAATCCCACCACCAACTAAAGTGGTAAATTTAAAAAATGAAGATTATGATGTTTACATAGGTAGAGGTTCTAAATGGGGTAATCCATTTACTCACATCAAAGATAAAAAAACCTTAGCAGAACATATTGTTAATACTAGGGAAGAAGCCATCGAAAAATATCGTGAATACATTATAAATAACCCAGAACTTATGGGTTCACTTTCGGAACTTAAAAATAAAGTGTTAGGGTGTTATTGTAAACCAGAATCTTGTCATGGGGACATATTAGTTGAACTTATAAGTCAACAGGAACTAGCTGAATGTCTTGAAAAATTAAAAAAAAACCTTTGAAAAAGTTGCACGAAGAGAAAAAAAATAGTATATTTGTATTCCATATGATAACAACTTAAAAATATTAAAAGTATGAAAACAAAACAAACAAAACAAACAACAAACAAAACTGAATCTAGCGTAAGAAACGGTATTAAAATCATCACAAGAGCTATTAAAAAGAATGAATCTCTTTCTGAAGCAGCTCGTCAGTCTGGTTTCGGACGTAATTACGTATCAGATATCAAAGCTCGTCTTGAAAGCAATTTTCAAAACAAGAATGTATCAAGAGATACATATAGAGAGTTTAACAGACTCATCAAAGAATATTCACGCTAAAACTTTTAAATCATGTTAATGTTAATTTTAGGTGTTGTAATTGGTTACTTTTGCCGTCCATTAATTGACGATATGCGTAGCTGATAAAAATAAATACCACGAAGCTTCCCGTATGAACAGCTCACTTCTGTGGTGTTTGGGTTGAGAAGCATTGGATGCATGTACCGTATGAAATCCGTAACCACGTTCAAGTATTACATAGTTAGCCGCGATGCGAAACTCTTTATGTTGAACTGAAATATAGCTTACGTCAGTAAATACGGAATGGTAGTGATGAACTATCTTCAGGTTCAAATCCTGACTCAACCACTAAAGATAAAATATGGATAACAAAGATAACATAATTGACTATCTTAATGAAGAAATTGAATCAGTCCATATGTATTTGGACACACTTAATATACCAATAGCTGATCAAGAAGGTGAAAATTATTCAATCGTCGAGAGAATTAAACTATTACAAGAAAGCTATGTGATAAAAGAATTTGATTTTAAAATTCAAAACATTGAAGATTCTATCAATGATTTCAATAGTGAAATTATTGAACAAACTAAACCAATTTTCAATGCTTACCCACACTTAACAAAATTACCAGTTTTTGCATGGGGTCGTTATTATAAATATGAATGTGCTGGTGAACCTTTTGAATATTTTGTTGATGATCACGGTTTTTTATATTTTAACCGTATGTTAAAAGATAGTCAAAACATCCAGTGGGATTTATTAGAAGAAATTGACAAGACGCATAACGTCCAAGGTGGTAAACTTTGGATTGGTGAATGGGACGTTTACATTGATAGAGAACGCGCTGTTAAAATGTATGATTTTGATGATAGAGGTGGAATGTCTTTAATAGTCGTTAAAGACGGTGATAACTATCATGTTGAATGCGTTGATTGTGATAGCCCAGAATAAAAAAAAAAAGTATGAAAAGATTTTTAAGAATATGTATAGGTACATCTTTGTTTGTTGCACCTATGGTTTTATCAACATGGGTTTGGCTTTTTGTGTCGAATAAAGAGTCTTGGACTGAAAGTGTTGGTAAGTTTTCTTGGTATTTGATTAGTGGCCAATGGGAAAAACTACCAGAATGAAGAAATTTATCAAATCACTTAATTGGGGTGGTGCTTTATTTTTGTTCGTTGTTTGTGGTTTAGCTGCTATATCTAGAAAGAATGAAGATATCCAAACTTCATTAATGGTTTGGTTATTTTTAGGTATACCTGTTTCTTTACTATTTTTATTTATAGGAAGAGAAAAATAAATTTGGGAAATTGAAAAACTTGTATTACCTTTGTTCCATGATACAAAAACCGTTACTATTTAATAACTATAATGACGATAAATCAAAACCAAATAAACCAATGCAATATTTTTTACTTATTTTTGTTGTTATAACAACATTGTTATCATTGGTTGGTTTGGTTAATTCAATATTAAGTTAAAGTGGTGGAACCAGAAATAATAGGTCAATGTCCAATTTGCGATAGAGACATGTGGAAAGGTCCATCAGTAGATAGGCATCATATGGTACCTAAATGCAAAGGTGGGAAAGTCACTGAGTATTTGCATAAAATTTGTCACAGAAAGATACATTCAATCTGGACTGAAAAAGAGTTAGAAAAAGAGTTTAATAATGCTGAGAAAATACGTGAACATGAAGAAATTCAAAAATTCATCAAATTCGTAAGTAAGAAAGAACCTGATTTCTACAACAAAAACGAACGACACAAAAGAAAAAAATAATGAGTAGTCGAATAGAAGAAATTAACAAGCAAATAGCTAAGCTCCAACATGAAAAAGAAGAGTTAGAAGCTAATGAATTGGTTGAATCAAAATTGCATCCAGAAATTAAGAGGTATAAACAAACTAATTTCGGTAGTAAACTTCTTGAAACATATTCTTTAGATACATATGGTGTTTGGGAGATAAAAGGGGAAGACCCCAACGCTGATTTTGGTGGTAGTCACTATGAACCACATTTGGGTTATCTTGAAGGTAAACTTGAAAATGTGATACTTGAAGCTATTACCATGAAAAGATTTTATACATGGGGTAGTGGGGGTAGTATTATAAAAATTGAAAAACCTTTGATCAAAAAAGTGTAGTTATTTTAATAAGTAGATTAATGTAAAAGATAAAAAATGTCAGAAAAACAAAACGAAAACGAGAATATCAACGATTTGTTGAAACAGCTTCAAGAATCACAGGGTGAAGGTGATAGATTATTCATGTTTACACAACCAACTATTGATGAAACGCAAGTAGATCAAAGTTTATTGAAAGAAATGATTGAATTGGATAACGCTCTAACAGTGAAAATTCATGAATGGGAATCACAGTATAACTCAGAAGTTGTTCACAACACATCAATGAAACATCAATTTAATAGTGGGGGTATAAATTTTCCCATCTCTATTGATGAAACAAAGGTAGATCAAAGTTTGCTCCAAGAAATAATTGATTTTGAAAAACAGTTAAACTCTAGGACTTCTGAGTGGGAAACAAAATACGATCTTTCAGTTATTCAGAATACAGCATTGAAATTTGAACAAATGTAAGGTGTAAACACATATGTTGCTTAAATACTGTCTCAACTAAAGTTGATGTCCTACCACCCGTAATTTGACAGACCTAAAGGGGTGGGCATATGTAATAATGTTAAATTTAGATAAGAAAAGAGAGCTGCTACTTTACCGAGTATTCTCTATCGGTCAGTTTAAATATGAAACAAGTAGTTATCTAAAAATGGTCGGTCGTCTTGCTGCAATTGGTAGAGCGATTCGTGAGTGAGTAATAGTGTAAGTGTAGGAAAATAGCACTGCATCGCTGAATAAGCGTCACAACGGGTATCCAGTATAGGTTCGAGTCCTATGGCGGCCACAAAAATAAATTTTAACAAAAAAAACTTGACTTGAAAAGAATTTTGTAGTACCTTTGTCTAAATATTAAAATTATGTTTGATTTTTTAGGTGATTTAGCCAGAGGTGCTGGTAAAATAGTAGGAACAGCAGTTGGTTCCGTAATAGGAATTTCAAGTGTAGTTATAGCAACAACTCTTGGTATAACTGTTGAAATGGTTGATGAAGCAAGAGCTGCTGGGTGTGAAACATACGAAGAAATAAAAGATTTTTTTGATTTATAAAAAAATTAACAAAAAAAACTTGACTTGAAAGGAAATTTGTAGTACCTTTGCATTAAGAAATAAAAAAACAGAACTTTTTACAAAAAGAAGATATTTAATTAAAACGGGGAAACCCACAATAAAAAGAAACAATGAGAACATTTGCTAACATATTTGATTTTGGATTTGAATTCGCAGCCGAGGCCGATTGTGCCCCAGCTAGGTCAACCATTGTTAAAAGTTAAGTAGAAATTCTTACCTGATACAACACAAAGGCTGACCATGAGGTTAGCCTTTTTTTTTTACGTGGTGATAGCAATGGAGGTGTCATGCGGTGGTCTGAAAAACCACAGATGTGGGTTCGATACCCACTCGCCACACAAGATTTTGTTCTTTGATTTATTGGTTGTTATTGGGACGGTAGCTCAGTTGGTAGAGCAGTGCTGAATATTGATAATATTCGGTATTGAGCACTGAAGATGCACGTGTCGGGGGTTCGAATCCCTCCCGTCCCACAATGTAGTTAGGGTAAACGCGATAGAAAGTTTATAGAGAATGGTCGCTGATAATTGTTTCGGAAAGACGCTAGGCTACCCATCTAGTCTGTTAATTCAGATAAATCTATACACCCCATGATTAACTACATTTTTTATGGCCCTATCGTCTATGCGGTCTAGGACATCCGCCTTTCACGTGGAAAACACGGGTTCGAATCCCGTTAGGGCTACTTTTTTTATGGACTATTAGTAGAGTTGGTTACAATATCCCCCTGTCACGGGGAAGGTCACGGGTTCGAATCCCGTATAGTCCGCCCTTGACTTTTTTGTACCTTGGCGTATATTTATTAATAAAGTAATAGATATATGCCAAGAAAAAAAGTAGAAAAAACAATACACTATCTATATAAAACAACATGTTTGGTTACAGGTAGATATTACATAGGAATGCACAGCACCAGTAACCTTGAAGATGGTTATATGGGAAGTGGAAAACGATTAAGATATTCATTGCGTAAGCATGGTATTGATAATCACAAAAAAGAGATATTGGAGTTCTTTGAAACTAGGGAGTTATTGATTGAAGCTGAAAAGAAAGCTATAACTGAAGATATGATTACAGATAATAACTGTATGAATATCATGAGTGGTGGTACTGGTGGTTTTGTAAGTGTTGAACAACAAAGACATCGTTCTGAGTGTGGTGGTAAAGCTTTAGCTAAACGATTAATAGAAGATGAAAATTTTAGACTTAAACATAAAAAAGTTACGTCTAATAATATGTTAAATTTGCACAAAAGTGGTAAAATCAAATATGACACTTTTACTGGTAAAAAACATAGTGAAGAAGCGAAACAAAAAATGTCTGAATCATCTAAAGGTATGGGTATCGGTGAAACAAATTCACAATACGGAACTTGTTGGATAACCAAAGATGGTATAAACAAGAAGATTAAGAAAGAAGAGTTAGATTCATTCATTCAAGACGGCTGGATTAAAGGAAGAAAATGAAATATTATTGTGATGATAAACGTCATCTTGTATGTGTTCCATATAGTGTGGAAAACTTACATAAGATGGCAGAAGACTTGGGTATAAAAAAATGTTGGTATCACGGTGGTGATAAACCACATTACGATATACCTAAAAAGAGGATTCAAGAAATCCAATCTAAGTGTGAAATAGTAACACCTAGAGAGATACTTGAAATTATAAATGCTGCGTTGGACTAGCGGTCAAGGTCGCAACACTTTCAATGTTGTGGGGCGAAAGCCCCTCATGGGTTCGAATCCCATACGCAGTACCTTGAACTTTTTGCAACTTGCCGTATATTTATTAAAAAACAATAGATATATGGCAAGAGCAGAAAAAAGAAAGTATCATTACATTTATAAAATAACATGTAAGATAACTGGTAGATTTTATATTGGTATGCATAGTACTGATGATTTGGATGACGGTTATTTTGGCAGCGGTAAACGATTGTGGTTCAGTATCAATTATCACGGTAAAGATAATCATGTTAAAGAGATATTGGAATTTTTACCTAGCAGACAATTGTTAAAGGAGAGAGAGAAAGAGATTGTCAATAAAGATTTGATTGGTGATGTAATGTGCATGAACATTAAAGAAGGTGGTGAAGGTGGTTTTATAAATGAAGAACACATGAAAAAAGCACAATTAGCTAGTAAAGTTTCATTTAGAAAAAACCTTGAAATTGATAGTGATTTTAGGATTAAGTTTTCGCTAAGACAAAGTGAAAAAATGAAAAAAAGACACGAAGAAGGAAAGATTAATTATAACACTTTTGAAGGTAAACAACATACTGAAGAAACCAAACTAAAAATGAGAAAACCAAAAAATATTGGTGAAACAAATTCTCAGTATGGTACCTGTTGGATAACAAAAGATGGTATAAATAAAAAAATAAAGAAAGTAGAGTTAGATTCATTCATTCAAGATGGGTGGGTTAAAGGTAGAAAATAAGAGGTTCAATATGTGTATTGGTTTTTGAGGATTGCACATAAAGAGGTTTAGAAAAGTTTTAAGCTCCAGTTTCGAATGAAACAAAAATTCTCGCCATCGCCCTATCGTCTAGATGGCCTAGGACGCCAGATTTTCAATCTGGTAACACGGGTTCGAATCCCGTTGGGGTGACTTTAATATATGGACTTGGCGCATAACGGCTGGTGCCCCCGACTGTCTCTCGGTGGTTAAGAGGGTTCGACTCCCTTCAGGTCCGCAAAAACTAAATACCCTTTATTGGGCAAGCTGGATTAGGTCGCTAGCATTCCCGTTCGAGTCGGGCTTTGTAGACCAGCTAGGAGAGATGAAGACCTATTTAGTTTATTTCGATGGTGTGGTGTAATGGCTGCATATCTGCCTGTCACGCAGAAGGTAGGGGTTCAAATCCCCCACTATCGACCAATTTTTTTATGGGGGCGCATGTACCAAGGCTGGCGTTTCTCCTTTGCAAGGAGAGAGTGGTGGATTCGATTTCCACCGTCTCCACAATAGAGTTATGGTGTACACAGAAAAACTCTATTCGTCAATCCAATCGGAAGGTTGGTGCGATGAAGACACAAAGTATCAATGGTGATATACCACACGGCCTGTGGGGGTGGTTGGTTCGATTCCAGCTGTGTCTGCTAATTTTTATGGGCCTTTAGCTCAGCTGGCTAGAGCATCTGACTTGCACTCAGAAGGTCGTGGGTTCGACTCCCACAGGGTCCACAAATTTAACAAACACAAAAGTCCCCAAAGGGTGAGGGGTTAAGTGAGAGATGGGTTCGAATCCCACTCTAGTATGGGTTCGACTCCCATCTGGGTCTGGCGACAATAAATTAATTTTGTTAATATGGACAAATGGTGTAATGGTTAGCATAATTTAAAAGGTCATCTTGCATTTGTTAAAAGATGATTTCAGCAATTCCATCTTATTTTTGCCTGTCACGCAAGAGGTTCAGGTTCGATTCCTGATTTGTCCGCCATTGACCTTTATGTAAAAAATTCGTATATTTGTATATGAGTTTTTTACAAAAAGGGAAAGAAAAAGAAAAATTATTTGGAAGTATTTTTAATGACATTATTTTTAGTAATAAATCTCAAGATATTAATGAACATTGGGATTTAAAACTTGAGTTTAAAATTGATGTTAAATCATTAAAAAAGATTAGCAGGTCTGACATTGAAACCAATGAATTTTACCATTTTATAGAGTTAAAAAATGTTTTAGGTAAATTAGGGTGGTTATATGGTAAAGCTGATTATTTTGCTTTTGAAACCAATGAATATTGGATTTTAGTTTCAAAAGCAAAATTACAAGATTTTATATCGCAAAAAATAACAAAAAAATATGTCAGTAACGTTGATGAATCTCTTTATTGTTTGTATACACGTAATGGGAGAAAAGACGTTATAACAATGGTTAAGACAATTGACTTAATGTTTATAGCGGATGAAATAATCCTTAAAACCAATGATATAATAAAACATGATATTGGTGATAGTATTATTCAAGAGAAAAGAAACCAACAAAAACTAAACAAAGCATTATCAAAGAAATGAGAACTAGAATTGCACCTTCGCCAACTGGAAAATTTCACTTGGGGACATTACGTACCGCTTTATTAAACTATGTTATGGCCAAATCTAATGATGGTGAATTCTTATTAAGAATTGATGATACTGATGTTAGTCGTAATAATGATTCAGACATTGATTTTATTTATTCTCAAATGAAAACGTTTGGGTTAAATTATGATTTAACATTTAAACAAAGCGATAGATTAACACGTTATCAAGATGTTGCATCAATGATTGGTGTTAAAAAAGATGATGGCACAATCGTTCTCAATATGGGTGACTACGATATGGTTATCCTTAGAAATAATGGTTACCCAACATATAATTTTGCATCGACGCTTGACGATTATGATTATGATATAACCCATTTTGTGCGAGGTGTTGATCATTTAGACAACCATGATAAACAAGTATTTATTTGGACAAAACTATGTACTGTTTTAGGTGATAAACCCTTTCCAATAATAACATACGCTGGATTACTTTTTGATGGAGTTAAAAAACTATCAAAACGAAATGGTAATGGAACAACTGATGATTACCCAGATATAGTACCTACAGCAATGTTGAATTGGTTATTTAGATTTGGTTGGTCACATCCAGATGCAAATTTTGATGCAAAATATTTAATATTAACCATGGATGATATGATTAATGTTTTTAACCAAGGTCATATTAACAAAACCAACGCTAAAATAAATTTTGATAAGCTAAAATGGCTTAATAAAAAACATATAAACAAATTAAAAACTATGAGCACATCTAGTGATGGCTTGGGGGCGTTAAGCTAACCAAGCATGAGCGTATAGAATTACGCAAACAACAAATAGGCACGAAGCACCAACGAAAGCTTCAAAAGTATTCAACCAATTTTAACGAAATATTTAATTTCTTTTTACATTCGTATAGAAAGGGACTTCTTTCATTCTGTGGGTCTCAAGTTGACGTTACCCATGATATTGATGGTCCTGAAGGTAAGAATACTTTCAAAATGTTCGACAATGGTTATTACAAGGATGGCAAGGATATAGCTACAAGACACCCTAATATTGTAAGAGCTGTAATTATTGGCAAAAAGAGTTGGGGGTTACACGTTAAAATGTGGTCTGAAGGAGTGGTTGAGGGTTCATTTACAAAACACGAACTTATTGAACAATTTACACTTTTAGGTATAAAAATACCAGAATCTTTGTATAAAGATTTTTGTAACCAAATAGTATCCAAGATTTTACAAAAAATGTAACAAAAAATGTTTTTTAAAACTTGCAAATTGAAAAAAGTTGTAGTACCTTTGCATTAAGAAAAACGTTCTTAGACTTATTAAAGATTCATTTCTGCAAATAACAAAATATTACGGTCCTAAGGTAGTGAGAGCCGAAAAATCTCATTAATGGGGCGGTAGCTCAGTTGGTAGAGCAGTGGTTGAGGTTCGCCTCAGAAAAGCCGTGTGTCGCTAGTTCGAATCTAGCCTGCCCCACGAGCGGAGACAGTTGACGGTACATAGACTTGGCGTGATAGCAAGTAGCGTAGAACCGTTAGAATTGGTGTTACGTGGCTCTGTTTGAATTAATTACTCAAATAACCATGATCAGGAACTATTGATATTAAGTAACTATTTGTTAGTATACGAACAACGTGTTATATCAGTAGCGAAGGTTCGAATCCTTCTTTCACCGCGAAAAATCAAACCGTATTGGCCATATCGCAAAGCGATATTCTTGACGATAGAACTAGTGGTGCATTCAGCGGAAATTGTAATCATAAGCCAGAGTCAACTGGATAAACCTTATGATTTATGGGGTGAAAGGGTCATACAATGAGCAAATTGTTTCTGTTGATTCAACTTGGTAAGTAGTATGGACAGTGTGGTTCAATTCCAGCCACCCCACGAATGAAGTTGGTAATTTTACCGTAAAACCTTTGGTTTCTTCATATATTGCGAGATAGCTCAGTGGTAGAGCACGTATAAAAAACTCAACTTGTTTAAAGTTGATTACAGCAATCTACACAAATAGCCTCTTAAGCTCGTGGTCGGGTGGTTCGATTCCCCCTCTCGCAACGATGTGTCAATACGTGTGGTGAACGTATTAAAATGATGGATAACACACCCGAACAATTAATGAGACCCCATCAGGTAGGAAAGACTGCAACTAAACCTGCTTAGCCTTTGGAACGGAAAGGTACATTAACAATGGTGGTTGATTTCACCATTGTTAACAAAATAACGATGTCTTTAAATTATTTTAATGAGACAATTTGGAAATAGAACCATCAGGGTTAAAAAGACTGATTTAATAGCCAAAATCAAAGAGAATCAAGCAAACCACGTAAAGGCTTATGAAGAGGCTGTGGTAGCTTATAAAACAGAAGCGTTACGTCAGTTAGAACTACTTACTGATAAAGCAAACAAGGGTAGTTTATCGCTTTCTTTAAATTTAATTACACCTGTTAACAACAATGATAACTACGATAAAATTATTGAAATGTTTCAATGGGAGGTAGATGAAATTGTTGAACTTGGACAAGCCGAATTCAACGAATATGTTCAAGATGAAACAGCGTTTGCGCTTCAAGCAAAAATGTCAAATAGCGCATATCTTTCAAAAGGTCTTTAATAAAATTATCAAAAACTTGATAGAGGTGCAAACCGCTAGGGTGCCATACCTTGCCGCTAGTGGTCGTTCTATGAAAATAGAGTCACGGTTCTGGCGCACAGAACGTTAACCCAAAGAGTAAAAGGATGTGATGGGTTGAGTTTTTGATATGGTTACGTAGGCATTTATGGACTACTTCGCGACACTTTTCCATGCTGGTTGGATTCCAGCCGTAACCACTAAAAAATACTTTATAATTATTTGATTATCAGTATAATAAAGCAAGATTTATTTTAATAAATCACTTGACTTTATTGTGCAAATTTAGTATATTAGTATTAACAAATTAAGGATATAACAATCAAAAATAAAACAAACAAACAAACAAACAAAATGGCTGTAACAAAATCAACCAAAAAAACAAGTGTATCGACTGAATTAGTTTTCGGACAAGCTGCACAACAAATCAACAAAGCGGTTACTGAATTAGGTAACGCAACATCAACAATTACTCAGTTGGTTTCTCAAGGTGAAGAATTAACTTTACAAATTTCTAACAAAGAAGCACAAATTGCTGATTTGGAAGTTCAGTATGCTGAAAAATCTCGTCAGGCTGAAGTTGACTTTAATTTGAATATTAAAACTAATCAAGAAAAAGTTGTAAATGAAATCTTGAGAAGTAATGATATGGAAGCGATTAAATCCTCTGAATTGAAAGCTCTTCGCCAAGAATTGGAAACCATCAAAGCTAGTGCTGATGTTACAATCAAAAAGCAAGTTGCAGACGCAACCAATGCTATTAGGTCTCAATTTGAGAATGACCTTCGTTTCATTCAATCTGAAAACAAAGCAGTTGCTGCTGAAAACGCATCTAAAATTGGTACTTTGACTGAAAAGAATAAATTCTTAGAAGATCAAGTTACTAAGCTTTACAACCAGTTGGATGCTGAACGTGCTGCTGGTATCGAAAGAGCTAAAGCAAGCGCAGTAGGTCAAATCACTGTTGGAACAGATAGCCGTAAGTAAAACAATTCACTACGTGAGAAATTGCGTAGTGCTTTGCAAGCAGAACAAACCCACGTTAGTCAGTTCTAACTGATGAAAGTGGTCTAGACACGAGGTTTGCTAATTCCCGTGGGTCCCTGTTCTAAAATATTTTAAAAATATTTGGTTTATTCAGAAAAGAATGTTACCTTTGTCTGGTAATTGCGTCAAGATAAAAAACCAAAAATAAATTTGGTTAATTCAAATTCTTGTCGTACCTTTGTAAAAAATTAATAACATTAACATGGGTATAAAAGACTTTTTTATTATAAAAGAAGAAAGTGGCGACACTCCTAATAAACAAGAAGAAAAAAAAGTTGCTCAAAAATCAACAAACTCTACTTTCCCTAAAGAAGCTGTAGCTTCAGGATTTGATTTCTTTCAATCACAACCAACAGTAGTAGCAACATCAGTTTCATCATCGACAGTTTCTGGTACACCATCTAATGAAATTTTAGACGATATTCGAAGTATGTATCAAAAGGGTTTTGATAGTTTGAATCAATCTGGGTATGATTTTTACGAATTTTCAAAAGCAATTGAACAAGCTGCTGGTGTTGATAACCCGCAAATGTATGTAATGGCGTTTACTATGGCACAAGCTATGGATAGTTCATTATCTAAAGATAAATTACTTCAAAGTAGCGAGTTTTACATTCAAAAAATTCTTGAAGCTCACCAAAATTTTGCAACACAAGGTCAATCAAAACTTCAAAGTGTTGAAACACAAAAACATAATGAACGTTCATCACTTGAAGGTCAGTTACAAAATCTTCAAGAACAAATGAATGCTCTGCAAATTCAAATTAATGACCGTAAAACAAAATTAGGTCAAATTGATTCGAAATATATTGGCCTTCTTTCCGAAACACAAGGAAAACTCCAAGCTAATGAGATCATCAAATTAGAATTTGTTAACAAATTAATAAAAATCAAAAACGGTATTACTAACAATTTAAAATAAAAAAAAAAGAAATGTCACAAACACAAACAAAGTATGCATCTTTAAATGCGAATTTGGCAGATTTGCCAATTATGAAACACTTTGGGGAAACAGCTTTAACAAAAAAAGTTGATAACTTCCGCAAAGGTGAAAAGAATTTATTTTGGTTCGTTAAGCTAGGGGTTTTCGGTGCTATAGCTTGGGGCACATGGACTTATGTTTTACCGCCAGTATTTAAAATGCTGGGTCAATTTGCAGCATTAGCTGCAACTGGTATCGCGTTGGTTGCTTTTGTAATGTCTTTACCAGCAATTTTAAAAGGGTTACGTTTGTTTACCCGTTGGTTACACAAAGGTATAATCAAATCAGACCCATTTCATCAACTTGAAATTGAACGTGCTAAATTGATTGATAATCAAACCAAATTTCGTTTATCAAAAGGTGCTATTGCTAATCTTCGAACAGAAATGGAAGCTGAAGCTAAAAAAGCACAATCAGACGCTGAGTCTGGTCAAACACGTATCATCCAACTTAAAGGTAAAGCTGAACAAATTAAGACTCAAATGGATAAAATGTTGGCTGAGAAAGGGGTTGATGCTAAAACTGAAGATGAATATGTAGCTTTAGCTTCCCGTCTTCAGACTTCGTTAGCTGATGCTGAACGTATGATTAATAAAACTGAGCAAGCTAAGAACTTTGTTGAAAAATATGGTTCGCGTGGTAATATCATGAAAAAATTGAATCAAAAACTTACCATGGTTGAAACAGCAATGGAAATCAAAATTGCCGATTTTGACGCTACTGTTGAAATGTTGAAAAAAGATTACGAATTTGCCAACAAAGCGAATGCCGCCACAACAGCTGCTAAATCAGCTCTTGGGTTTACAAAAGGTTGGGAATTTGATTATGCCTTGGATGTTGTTACATCAACCATTGCTGCTGACATCGCAATGACCGCTGGTAACTTGAAAGATATTGAAACACTTACTGCAAACTATTCGTTGGATAGTGATGAATTGTATGCTAATCTTGAAAAAGTGGCTAACAAAATTCAAGTTGGTGAAGATATCATTCCACAAGCTAAAAAATACACTAACCCTGAATACATTCTTACTCAGAATGATGAAACAAAATCAGGTGGGTTTGGTAATATGTTTTAATTAATGGCTAAAAACAAAGTATCAAAAAAAGATATTGAGCAATACATTGCATTCTTGGAGAAGGCGCTAGCTAGCGCTAATTTCAAGAACAATGAGCCAGAGAAATACGAGAAGTATAAAGAAAAATTAGCTAAAGAAAGGTTAAAATTAAAACTTCTCTAAAAAAGAAAAGATTTTTTTTTGGAAGTTTGAAAAAGATGTATTACCTTTGTCAAACAATAACAAAATAAAATAACAAATAACAAAAAAAAAACATGGGAAAAATCCTTAAAACAAAAACGTTAACAACTGGTTTCGAAGCAATAATTGTAGTGGTTGCTATTTCAATTATCCTTGGTGGGGTATATCTATTCGCCCCAGGACTTCGAGTAAGCGCAAGTAAAACATTGGCAGGTCTTGAATTGAATAAAGACAACATCAACAATGTTACGTCTGGGACTCAATTAGACACCCCTAGTAAAGATGTGTCTAGTGAAGTATCTGGTCAACCTAAAGTTCGAATTGCTGAGTATGCATGGAATGGTAACTCAGGTATGATCGCTGCAAATGGTGGCCCAAATACAACAGAAGGTTCTCTTATGGAAGCCGCAGGTGTAAATTTAGAAATCGTTCGTATTGACGGTATCAATGATCTTCGTAACATGCAAGTTAAGTTTGTTGAAGAATTTGATGGAGGTAATCCAAACCCAACTTCTGATAAATCAGCGTTCGCTGTATCAATTATGGGGGACGGGGCACCGTTTTATATCACAACAACTCAGAAACGACTTGATGAAACCTTTGGTAAAGATAAGTATCACGTTCAAGCAATTGGTGCTATAGGTCTTTCTTACGGTGAAGATAAATTGATTGGCCCTAAAGAATGGCGAGATAACCCTCAATCAATGAAAGGTTCTGTTATCTCAGCAGTTATTGGTGATGGTGACTGGGTACTTGCAGTAAACTATGCTTTCGCCAATGGTATTCATGTTAATCCTGACCCAACAACTTATGATGCCGATGCAGTTAATTTTGTACCAGCACCTAACGACGATTTTATTGAAGCAGTTAAAGACCTTATTAAGTCACAGAAGACTGGTTATGAGGTTCCGTTGAAAGTTGTTGAGAATGGTAAATTAACGGGTGAGACAGTTTCTAAGAAAATTGATGGGGCTGTGACTTGGACGCCAGGTGATAAGATGGCCTTTGATGCTCTAAGTGGTTTTACTGATGTTGTTACAACACGTGATTTCGTAAACCAAATGGCAACAACTATCATTGTTGTGAAAGAATGGGCGATGCAAAACGAAAAAATTGTTACAAATATTTTAAAACAATCTTTCGTTGCGGCTAATCAAATTAAGCAATATGATGAATGGGCTAAATTTGCATCTGAAGCTGTTTGTAAGACTTATAATTTTGAAACACCTAAGTATTGGTATGATTTGTTTAAGGGTCAAAAAGGAACCAAAAACGGATTGGATTATACCATTGGCGGAACACGTGTCTTCAACTATGCTGATGCAATGCAATACTATGGTATTACAGATGGTAACAATCGTTATAAATCAGTTTATAATCAAGTATCAAATTATTTGACTGAATTGAATCCATGTGAATTTAATAGCGTGTGCGTAAACGGTGTAACACCTTATGAAGATGCTGTTAATATGTATTTCATGAAATCAATTTCAGATATTGATGCTGGTGAAGCGATTAAACCTGACTATAGTTCAGTACAAACACAAGTTATGGCTTCTGGTCACTGGAACATCAATTTCGTAACTGGTAGTTCAACAATTCAAAGTTCATCTAATGCTACTTTGAACATGATTTACAACTTGTTGGTACAAGCTGAAGGTTCAAAACTACAAATTGTTGGTCACACTGACAATGTGGGTAATCGTAACTCAAATATGGCTTTGTCTGATGGACGTGCCAATTCAGTTGTTGATTACTTGGTAAATAAAGGAATTTCACGTGATCGATTCCAAATGATTGAAGGTCGTGGAGATACCGAACCAATTGGTGATAACCGAACAGATGTTGGTCGAGCACAAAATAGACGTGTAGATATCACACTCTTGAAGTAATCAAGAATTAATAAAAAAAGGTAGCTATGGCTACCTTTTTTTTATGAAAAAAAAAAATTGTGAATAAATAAAAATATTCGTACCTTTGTTAAACAATAAATTAAATAATGAAAAAACTTTTTAAACCTTTTGAACCAGTTAAAGGTGCTGGTAGAACAACGCTGTTGTTATTGTGGTTATCAATATTAATAATTATGTGGACAACAAATAGTTTATTTGGTAGCACACATATGTTTCCAACACCAAAACAAGTTGGTAATGGTTTTGTAAATCTTTGGAATGAAGGGCTTGTGGTTCACTTAGCCAGCTCAATTTGGTTATGTACTCAAGCAGTATTGATATCAGTTTTTATTTCATTATGTTTAGCATATGCAACAGCAATTCCTTTTTTTAAACCTATAGGTATTGTAATATCAAAGTTACGTTATTTACCACTTACTGGTATTGCTTTCTATATTTCAATTGCCATACAAGATGCTAGAGCTATTCAAGTATGGGTACTTGTAGTATTTATGAGTACATTTTTGACAACATCACTTATTCAAATGGTATTAGACATTCCAAGTGAAGAATATGCACATGCAAGAACACTTGGGTGTAATAGATGGGAAACACTTTGGGAGGTTGTAATAAAAGGTCGATTTGATTATGTATTTGAATTAGTGAGACAAAATCTGGCAATTGTCTGGATGATGCTCGTAACTGTTGAGTCAATTCTTGTTGCAGCAGGTGGATTAGGATTCTTGATTAAAAATAATGATCGATTGGGTGATAACGGTAGAGTTATTGCATTACAAGCCATCATTATACTTGTGGGTATTTTATTGGATTTTACGATAACTAAGATTAGAAAACTAACATTCCGTTATTCTGATTTTTAAATTTATAGTCAAAATAATTAAATAATTTTTAAACACAAAAAAATGCCAAATAATTACAAAGAACAAGACCCAATTCTATATTTAAAAGATGTAAATATAGGGTATGATGGGAAAGACATTTTGAAAAATATCTCTTTAGTTGAAAAAAATATAACAAGAGAAGGTCAAACAGCTACTGGTCAAGTAATAGCTTTTATTGGTCGTTCTGGTAGAGGTAAATCAACATTATTTAAAGCTTTGACTGGTTTGCTTAAACCATCCAACGGTGAAATACTTATTGCAAATTTAGCATCTGATGAACCCTATAGTGCAAAACCAGTTTCTGAAGGTGATGTTGGTTTTGTTGATCAAAAATACACACTTTTTCGTCATAAGACAGTTGAAGACATCTGTCGTTACGCCATGCGTAAAATTAAAATTAGTAAACAAGAAAAAGAAGCCACTATTACCAAATATTTAGAAGAATGGGGTCTTATTGAACACCGTAAAAAATATTCTTGTGAATTATCAGGTGGTCAACGTCAACGTACTGCATTGATTGAACAAATTCTTTCATCTAAACATTTTATGATATTGGATGAACCGTTTTCTGGGCTTGATGTGGGTAATATTGAAAAGGTAAAACAATCCTTTCATAGAATTCAAAATGAGCATGAATATAACACTATTATTTTTTCAACCCATGATATTAACTTGGCGATTGAATTAGCTGATAGCATTTATGTGATTGGATTTCCAGAAGGTACAACAGAATATAGTACCATCGTAAAACATTATGATTTAAAGGCTATGGGATTGGCTTGGACTGAATATAATAATCAACATCGTGAATTATTTAACGATGTTAAAGAAACTCTCTTAAATTCTTAAAGACGCTAAATAGTTTGTTAAAATAACTTGATTTATTAGAAAAAAGGCGTATATTTGCTTTGATAAGATATTTATGAAGAAAGAATAAGAACTAGTTGTTAGGAATAAACTAGTTGGAACTAAAAATAAACCAATGGACAGTGGTGAAACAAGTATTAAACAAGAAAGCGCTGGGGACAGTGTGTCTAGCGGTAGGGACGTTCCTGAACCCTTTAGGTTTCGACGTTCTAGTTTACAAATTAATGGAATTAATGAAAGATTATTGGACTACAATGCTTTTATTATATGTGTGTGCTGCCCTATTATTTGGATTATCTTATCTATTTTTTAAGTTAGGTAAAAAAATAACTGGCAACGCATTATTAACACTAGGTTTTTTTGTTAATCCTTTTGGTTATGATTTGGTAGTTTATCTTATCAATTCTTTAACAGGTGAATATTGGGTAACTATGGCGATTATGTACGGGTTAGCGACGATTTTCTTTGGATTATTTATTTATCTATATGATGTAAAAATAATAGCAACTTTACGTTACCATATAAATAAACTTTATAACAACACAAAAAACGTTTTACAGAAATGAACAACTTATTCGATGATTTATTTGATCAATTTTTCGGGGATTTTTTAAAAAAATACAACTCTAATGGATTAAGAGAATATTTCAAGATGATCGCGGAAGGGAAAATAAAACCTTTAAATGAAGATGCATACGAATACTTCAATATTGATGAAAATAATCCAGACGAGGTTATATACGAAGAAAAGTACGGTATTTATATAAAAACACAAATTTGGCGAACACAATTTGGTGATATAACTTATCAGACTTTTAGTGATAGACCTTTTGAGGATAGTGATTCAGCATCTGATAAAACACAAGAATCTAAAGAATCAATAACAGACAAAAAGAAACTTGAATCTATGTTGACTAAAGCTTTGAATGAAGAAAATTACGAAGAAGCTGCTAGAATTCGAGATTTAATAACTCCTCCAACAAAAACAAAAAAGACAAGAAAAACAAGAGAGAAAAAAAATCAAAAATAATTTCAAATTTATTTGCTAATTTGAAATTTTTATAGTACCTTTGTTTAACAAATAAAAATTAATAACAATGCAAGAAAAAAAAGTAATTATTCGCTGTGAATCAGCTGGTGTACATTATGGAACATTAGTAGAGCAAAAACCTTTAAACGGATTTTATGCTGTAACACTTAAAAATGCTCGTCGTATTTGGCAGTGGAGTGGCGCAAATTGTTTAAGTGAATTGGCAACATTGGGTTCCTCAAACCATTCTGAATGTCGTTTTTCAATCCCTGTAACATCTATTGATTTGATGGCGATTGAAATTATTGACGTAACTGAACAAGCTAGCAAAAACATCGAATCAGTTAAAATCTGGATTACAGATCATCAAAAAGCTGAGGCTGAAGCATAACAAAAAAACAAACATTACATTTAAATTATGGAAAAAAACACAGAATCAGTATTGGTGTTAGAACCATCAACCAACACCCACTCAATTCAAGGTAACGTTAAAGTTGTTACTGAAACACCTGAATTAGGTGGTATGGTTTTAAAGATTGCAGGTCCTGGTATTGTTTCACACGGTGAACACGGTACTATCGTTACTGAATCAGAAAACGTAATCAAACTTGTTCAACAAGAGTTTAACCCAGTTTTAAGAACATTACAAAACGCATATGATTAACATCGTTATTGATGGATTAGATTATGACGCAAAAAATGATTATTTTTTTAGCGGTATACCGCATTATGTTTTCGCAAGATTATGTAAAATGCGGTATACCAATAAAAATCGTTTTTTAAATCGTTACATCAAAGTATTAAAAGCACATCTTAAGGCTCATGGTTGCGAAAATCGTATACCAAGCATTGAGACTTTGGTTCAATACTATGATATGGTTCAGCCATTTACTTATTCAGAAGCTTTTTCGATTAAAGATATTACTTTTAAAAATGTCGTATTTTCAACTATTAATGTTGGAGAAATGATAGCTTCTTTAGGACACGAAAGAATTCAAACTGAAGGTAAAAACGTATCGCATCGTAGATATAAAGCTGATGGTACTTATGATATAGTCAACTACGATGTGATTTATGAATTACATAAAGTTGATTGTACTAAATTACTCGAAGCAAATACTACTGACAATAGGTTTGGCATGAGATTTACAGATAACTTCGTGTATGCTGTTAAATGTTGGTGTACTAGTACAAACAAGGAACACTGGTTGTGGGTTGAAACAGAATACGCTTTAAAAGGACCTCTGGAAGCAATCGCATCTACTGTTAGGGTGTATAAGAATATGTTACCTCATATTACGGCAATTAAACGCCAAGGAGATGTTTTCTTATTTGAAATGGATAAAGAAATATTTCCAAGTGGCGAGATCGTACCGTTAAACGCTGATACTTATTTCAAATTATTGGTTGCGCAAAGCTAATGGTGTAAAAAAGAAAAACTAAAAATGTGACTATAGAAATCTATAGTCACATTTTTTTTTTAATATAAAATAATAGTGTAAATTGAGATATGAATATAGTAGTTGTAACATGTGGTTATGGTAACGGTAAAGGTAATGGTAGAGGTGAGGGTTATGGTAATGGTAGGGGTTTTGGTAATGGTAGTGGTAATGGTTGGAGTATTGGTACTGGTAAAGGGAGTGGTAGTGGTAGAGGTAGTGGTGATGGTTGGGGTATTGGTTGGGGTAAAGGTAAAGGTTTAGGTAGTGGTAGAGGTAATGGTGATGGTACAGGCATAGCAATTTAATAAAAATAGGGAAAAATATATGAATATAGTGGTTGAAACATATGGTTTAGGTAACGGTAAACGTAATGGTTTAGGTTGGGGTAGAGGTTGGGGTAGAGGTGATGATACTGGTTGGGGTAAGGGTTCAGGTGACGGTTATGGTAATGGTAATGGTAAAGGAAGTGGTTGTGGTCAAGGTTGGGGTGATGGTACAGGTAGTGGTAATGGTTATGGTAAAGGTAATGGTGATGGTTTTGGTTATTTTTATAGTAGTGATTGGGTTTATGGTAGTACTAATGGTAGTGGTAATGGTATAGGTAACGGTAATGGTAAAGGTAGGAATTATGGTAGTGGTGCTGGTGATGGTACGGGCAAAGCAATTTAAATAAAAAACAAAGGTATATGAATATAGTGGTTGTAACACGTGGTAGGGGTGATGGTCGGGGTAGTGGTACTGGGAGTGGTAGAGGTTCTGGTTGGGGTAGTGGTACAGGTAGTGCTACTGGTTGGGGTTATGGTTGTGGTGTTGATGATGATGGTGGTAGAGGTTGGGGTGATGGTAGTGGTAGGGGTAACGGTGAGGGTACTGGTTGGGGTAGTGGTTGGGGTTGGGGTTATGGTAACGGTACAGGCATAGCAATTTAAATAAAAAAACAAAGGTATATGAATATAGTGGTTGAAACATATGGTACTGGTGATGGTGAAGGTTATGGTTGGGGTAGAGGTTTTGGTAATGGTAGTGGTTCAGGTTGTGGTTGGGGTAGTGGTGCTGGTTCAGGTAGTGGTTGGGGTTTAGGTACTGGTAATGGTAGAGGTAGTGGTGATGGTGATGGTAATAATAATGGTTGGGGTTATGGTTATGGTAAAGGTAATGGTGATGGTACAGGCATAGCAATTAAAATAATTTGACAAATGAATATGGTAGTTGAAACATATGGTAGGGCCGATGGTAGAGGTGGTGGTAATGGTCAAGGTACAGGTAATGGTCATCGTTGGGAGACTAGTAATGGTAGTGGTAATGGTTGGGGTAGAGGTTTTGGTTGTGGTAGGGGTGATGGTTCAGGTAAAGGTAGTGGTCTAGGTAGGGGTTATGGTGATGGTAAAAGTGATGGTGGTAGTGGTTGGGGTTGTGGTTATGGTTATGGTGATGGTAATGGTACAGGTAGAGGTAACGGTACAGGCATAGCATTTTAATAAAACACAAAGGTATATGAATATAGTAGTTGTAATACGTGGTAGGGGTGATGGTCGGGGTAGTGGTAAAGGGAGTGGTTATGGTAGTGGTAGTGGTAGTGGTTGGAGTGATGGTTCAGGTGAAGGTAATGGTAGAGGTAGAGGTTATGGTTATGGTA